>Ga0067045_1028664_pt1 | contig 29388 bp, 31 predicted proteins | sample TerdegcTABiofilm_FD_59184 | JGI IMG/M metagenome (GOLD analysis project Ga0067045, IMG submission 59184) | Combined Assembly of (Gp0054472, Gp0054536) Wastewater bioreactor microbial communities from Singapore -Terephthalate degrading...
AGCGCCGCGCGGGCCTCGTCCCGGCTCCCGAAGGGTCCGACCGTGACGCGGTACCAGTCCTTTCGGGGACCGACGTTTCGCTTCACGATCTCGGTGCTTGCGGGGTCGGCGCCCGCCTTCCGGGCGTATTCCCTCGCCTCCCGCTGCGTCATGAACGTGGCGGCATGGACGACGAAGTTCCCGTCGGGTCTCCTCATGATCCTCGCCTTCCCCGCGGCCTGGGGCAGAACGACCTCGCTGCCGGTCAGGATGAGATCCACGTCGGTGATCTCCGGATTGGATTCCAGGATATGGTCCAGGGCGGTGGCGTCCGCCGAACCGAAGTGTCGCGAGGCGATGGAAGACAGCGTGGCCCCCTCGTGGACCACGACCGCCTTGAGCGGCGTTCCCCTGTCGGCGGGCTCCTTCGCCGACGGCCCCTTCTCCGGGGTCGGGGCGACTGCGGGGGCAGGTGCAGGGGCCTCCACGCGAGCCTGCGCCTTTGCCGCCGGGGCCGGCACCGTCGCCTTGGCAGCCGGGGTCGAGACGGGGGCTCTCGCGGCGGCCGGCGTCGCAGCCTTCGGCTTCCACTGCGCAACGCCCGTTGCCTGCTTCGCAAAGTAGTACCAGCCGCCTGCCGTCACAAAGACCGCCGCAGCGGCCAGGGCGGCATAGAGCCAGGGGGATCGCATCACCGGCCCCGCCGGGGACGCGGCTGCGCTCGGCGGTGCGGCGGGCCGGGCCAGGGGTGCCGCGGACCTCTGCGCATCGCGCACCGTCCGGGCGGACACGGGGTTTTCGGACCGTTCCGCGCCCAGGGCCAGTGCGCCGTCGCACAGGGCGTCGAGGTTGCCGGGAATCCCCCCCGCGGCCCTGCAGAGGGCCTCCATCGCCTCGGGCGTGAAGATCCCGGCGCCGCCGCCGACCCGGGACAACCGGTATTCGATGTACTGCCGCGACTCCTCCGGCCCGAACGGGGCGAGCCGGTGCAGGATCTGGATGCGCTGCCGGATCTGCCGCAGGTGCTTGGCGTCCAGCCTGCGGTCCAGTTCGGGCTCCGCCAGGATGACGATCTGGATCAGCTTGGTCCGGCTCGTCTCCAGGTTGGACATGAGCCGCAGTTCCTCGACGATCTCGTCCTTGATCCGGTGCGCGTTGTCGAGGAACAGCACGACGTTCTCGCCCTTCTCCAGGCACCGGATCAGGAACTCGTAGAGCTCGTGCAGCAGGGGGCCCTTGCTCCTCTCCGCCGTGCGGATCCCCAGCTTGGCCGTGAGTTCCTTGAGCAGCATGTAATACCGGTCATGGTCGGCCTCGATCAGGACGGCCCGCGTCCCCTCGTCGAGACGGTTCATCGCCTGCCGGGCCAGGTGGGTCTTCCCCATGCCCCGGTCGCCGAAGATGACGGTGTAGCCCTTGCGTTCCCGGATCCCGTAGAGCACGGAGGCCAGGGCTTCCTTGTGCGTCTCCGACGGGAACAGGGCGTCGCGGTCCGCGTCCTCGCCGAAGGGCATCCTGCCGAACCCGTAGTATTGCGCGTAATCCATGCTGCCCGCTCCGCTTCAGGCACAGAGAGATCGGGTTGGCAACCCCGTTGCCCCATTAGCGGAAAATCCCGCGGCGAAGTCAACAAAAATCAGCATCAGACCTTCACGTGCAGCACGGGCAGGGGCAGGTGCTTTCGCTTCGTCTCGCCGAAGAAGGTCGTCTGCTCGCGCACGGTGGGCGTGCCGCGGCGGCCCTTGCCGAGCTGGTCGATGGGGTGGGCGGCGCCGAGGTGCAGGCAGTGCTTGCCGAACTTCGCGCGCATCTCGTCGACGGCCGCGTAGAGGTCGCGCACCCTCTCGGCACGCAGGGGGCTCTCGAAGAGGGTGTACTGGACGTTGCGGTCGGGCATGAGGTCCGCAAGGATCACGCCCGTGGCGCGGTAGAGGTCCTCCCGGCGGTAGAGCTCGTCGAAGAGCCTCCGCAGCACCTCGCAGAGCTCCAGCGGGTGCGCCGAGGGGCGGGAGAGCTTCACCTCGCTGCCGCGGCACTCGAAGTCGTTCATCTTGAGAAAGCCGATGAGCCGGCGCGGCGCGAGGTGGTAGCGCCGGGCCTTCATGCAGGCCGACTCGAGGTTGCGAAGCAGGTGCGCGAAGAGGTACTCGGCATCGCCCGTGGGCGGGGCGAAGGTCTTGGTCTTGCTGATGGAGGCGTAGTCGCTCTTCTCCTCGGCCGTGACGGGGTAGACCGTCTCGCCGCGCAGCTCGCGCCAGATCTCCTGCCCGGGTTTGGTGAACTTATTCCTCACCACGGCCTCCGGGAGCCTCGCGAACTCCAGGGCCGTTTTGATCCCCATCTTCCAGAGGTAGTTCGTCGTGGCGGGACCGATCCCCCAGATCTTCTCCACGGGCAGATCCCGGATGTACTCGGGGATCCGGCGGCCCGGGATCACGGTGAAGCCCGCGGGCTTTCTGTACTTGGAGGCCACCTTGGCGAGCACCTTCGAGAGCGAGAGGCCCACGGAGACGGTGATCCCCAGCTCGCGCTCGACCTCGCGCTTGATGTTCATGGCGATCGTCTCGTAGGAGGCGCGGAAGGGACGGCGCAGGCCCGTCAAATCGGCGAAGGCCTCGTCGATGGAGTACTCCTCCACCTGGGGCGTGAAGCGTCGCACGATGTTGTACATCCGCCGCGAGAAGAGGCTGTAGGTCTCGTAGTCCGAGGGCAGCACGATGAGCCCCGGGCAGATCTTTTTCGCCTCGTGCAGGGGCACGCCGCGCTTGATCCCCAGGGCCTTGGCGGCGTAGCTCGCGCAGGCCACGATCCCCCGCTCGCCCCCCGTGATGAGGGGCTTGCCCCTGAGCTCGGGGTGGACCGCCTCCTCGCAGGACGTGAAGAAGGCGTCGCCGTCGATGTGCAGGACGGCTTGCGGCCAGGAGCGGAGATTGACCGGAATTTCGTTCATAACGAAATTGGCTCGAGGCGTAAGGCGTAAGGCTCGAGTCGAAAAAAGAAACCATCTTCCGTCTTGAACCCTATGCCCTCAGCCTCTAGCCGCCTTTCTTTAGAGGTGGTACTTCCTCACGACCGCGCTCACGATCCCCGCGATCTTCAGCTCCGCCCGCGCGCGGATGGGGGGATACTTCGGGTTGGCCGACTCGAGCACGACGGCGCCGCCCTTCGCCCGGGTGAAGTACTTCATGGTCCACTCGCCGTCCACCTGGGCCACGACCACGTCGCCCGTCTTCGGTTCCCTGCCCCGCTCGACGATGACGAGGTCCCCGGGCATGATCCCCTCGCCCGTCATGGAGTCGCCGCTCACCCGCAGCAGGAAGGACGCCTCGGGCTTCGTCACGAGGTACTCGTCGAGCGAGACGAGGTCCCGCAGCTCCTCCCCGGAGGGTGTCGGGAACCCGGCCTGCACGGCGCCCACGAGCGGCAGGGCGAAATCCCGCCGCACGGGCCGCAGGAACCCCTTGCGGTCCTGCTCGAGGATGCCCTCCTTCAGGAGCTTGCGCATCCAGAAGTGGACGACGCTCTTCGAGCGCACCCCCAGCAGGGGGATCATCTCCGAGTAGGCCGGCATCCGCTGGTGGTCCCGGTAGAACCCCGCCAGCCTCCTCGACACGGTTTCGACGGTCCGCTTTTCCTGCATGAGAAAACTCTATTCAAATCCCCCTCTTTCCCCCCTTTGTCAAAGGGGAGGCCAGAAAAGGTGTCCTTTTCCCCTTGACATTCCTTGCCCTTCAGGTTATAGAACGATCGTTCTATTGTCAAGGGGGATTTTGGAATCGTTGACATGATTGACGAAAGGCGATAGTGTGATTCCCTCGCAAGCAAGGAATAGCAATGGCCCGGACGGGACCGGTCCTGTTCCTGCCGAGCGGCTGAGGGTTGAAGGGGAGGCCTCTCTGGGAAACACGTTCGTCAAGCTCATCGCCACGGGACTCGGAAGCGGTTACTCGCCCTTCGCGCCCGGCACGGCGGGCACACTCGTCGCCATCCCCCTCTACCTGGCCCTTTCGCCCCTTTCCTGGCCCCTATACCTCGTATCGGTGTCGGCTCTCACCCTTCTTGCCGTCTACGCATCGGGTGAAGCGGAAAGGATTTTCGATCGGAAGGACTCCCCCCGGATCGTCATCGACGAGATCGTCGGCTTTCTCTGGGCGCTTGCCCTGGTGGGCCCGACGGCCGGACGAATCGCGGCGGCCTTTTTCCTTTTCAGGATCTTCGACATCCTGAAGCCTCCTCCGGCGCGGTGGTGCCAGGACAGGCTGCCCGGCGGCTGGGGGGTTGTGGGAGACGACGTCATGGCGGGCCTCTGGGTGAACGTCGCGCTCCAGGCGGCGCTGCACTTTTTTAATATTTGACAACCATCCGCCCTCTCAAGGCGCTCGGGAAAATCCTCCCCCGCCCTCCTGCGAGGGCCGTTGCTTCCCTCTCCCTCGACGGGAGGGGGCGAGGGTGAGGGTGAAAGGAGAGGAAGATCAGGGTTGGAATGAAGATCGGCATCCTGACAATCGGCAATGAACTGACCAGCGGCCGCATCGCCGACACCAACACGTCCTACCTCGCCCGCGAGTTCCACGTGCGGGGCTGGGAGGTGCCCGTGTCGATGGCCGTTGGCGACGAGGCCGAGGCGATCGGCGAGGCGCTGGATTTCATCCTGGAGCGATCCGACGCCGTCGTCGTCACCGGGGGGCTGGGTCCCACGGCCGACGACATCACGACGGGGTGCATCGCCAGGTACTGCGGCCTGCCCCTCTACACGGACGAGACGGTGCTGCAGGCCATCAAGGAGCGCTTCGCCTCGCGCGGGCTGCGGTGGACCGACAACAACGCCAAGCAGGCCGTGTTCCCGCAGGGGGCCGCCCCCCTCCGCAACCCCGTCGGGACGGCCTGGGGATACGCCCTGAAGCGGGACGGGAAGGTCATCGTCGTCGTCCCCGGCGTGCCGATGGAAGTGAAGCGGATGACGCCGGAGGTGCTCATCCCGCTCCTCGAGCAGAAGGCGGGCAAGACGTTCATCCTCACGAGGACGATCAAGCTCTTCGGCCTGGCCGAGGCGCTCATCGACAGCGCGCTGGCCGATTTGCCCCTGGCGGGCACCACGGTGAGCCTGGGCTTCTATCCCCGCTTCCCGGAGAACCACCTGGTGCTGACGGCCAAAAGCCCCGACCGGGCGAAGGCCGAGGCGGACCTCGCCCTCATCGAGAAGGGTGTGGTGGAGCGCCTCAAGCGAAACATCTTCGGCTACGACGAGGACACCCTCGAGGGGATGATCGGCGCGCTGCTCACGGAGAAGAGGCTCACGATCAGTATCGCCGAGTCGCTCACGGGGGGGCTCATCGCCGACCGGATCACCAACGTCCCCGGCAGCTCGGCCTACTTCGAGCGCGGCATCGTCACCTACAGCAACCGCTCGAAGACGGAGCTGCTCGGCGTGCCCGAGGAGATCATCCGCGGGCACGGCGCCGTGAGCAGGGAAACGGCCGTCCTCATGGCCGAGGGCATCCGGAAAAAGAGCGGAACCGACATCGGCCTGGCGACGACAGGCATCGCCGGTCCCTCGGGCGGCACCGACAGAAAGCCCGTGGGCACCGTGTTCATCGCCGTCTCCGACGGCAAGCGGACCGTCTGCCGCGACTTCGCCTTCAAGTGGGAGCGCAGGCGCATCAAGGAAATCACGGCCGAGTGGGCCCTGGAGCTCACGCGCCGGTTCCTCGCGGGGGGAGACCATGACCAGTGACAACACGATCCGGACCTTTCTGGCCATCGAGATCCCGAAGGAGATCCTCGACCAGTTCGAAAGGGTGCAGTACCGCCTCGGCCGCTCCATGACGGGCGTCATCCGCTGGGCCAAGCCGGGGAGCATCCACCTGACGCTGAAGTTCTTCGGGAACATCACCGAGCGCGACATCCGAAACGTCATCGACGCCCTGCAGGCAAAGGCGCCTGCGCTGGGACCGGTTCCCGTCGCCATCGGCACCCTCGGCGTCTTTCCGAACCTCAGCAGGCCGCGCGTCCTCTGGGTGGGCGTCACGGAGGGCGTGAAGGAACTTGCGGCCCTGCAGGGCCAGGTCGAGACTGCCCTGGAAGCGCAGGGGTTCACCCGGGAGGAGCGTCCCTTCCGGCCGCACCTGACGATCGGCCGCATGAAGGCCGGGCGGCGCATCGAGGGCCTCGACAAGGCCATCGAGGAGCACAAGGGGTTTGCCGCGGGGACGTTCATGGCGACGGAGATGGTCCTGTTCCGCAGCGATTTGAAGCCCACGGGCCCCGTGTACACGCCCCTGGCGAAGTTCAAGCTGGGTGTCTAACGAACTCCCTTAGAACCTCCCTTCCCCCCTCCTCCAGTTCCTCCCGCCACGGGAGGGGGACGAGAAAAGGCAGGGAAAAGGAAACCCCAAACGGGCGGGCGGACAAGACACGCACGAACAATCACACCCTCAAAGGAGGCACCAACAGAATATGGCATCACACGAGCAGGATCGAGAGAAGGCCGTAGAGCTTGCCATCGCACAGATCGAGCGCCAGTTCGGCAAGGGGTCCATCATGCGACTCGGCGGCGAGGAAGTCATCGACGTGCCCGTTATCCCCACGGGGGCGCTGAGCCTCGACATGGCCCTCGGCGTGGGCGGCATCCCCCGCGGTCGCGTCATCGAGATCTACGGCCCCGAGGCGGGCGGCAAGACGACGCTCGCGCTGCACATCGTGGCCGAGGCCCAGAAGATGGGCGGGCTGGCCGCCTTCGTCGACGCGGAGCACGCCCTCGACGTGGGCTACGCCCGCAAGATCGGCGTCGACACGGACAACCTGCTCATCGCCCAACCCGACACGGGCGAGCAGGCCCTCGAGATCGCCGAGACGCTCGTGCGCAGCGGCGCCCTCGACGTGCTGGTCATCGACTCCGTGGCGGCCCTCGTTCCCAAGGCCGAGCTGGAGGGCGACATGGGGGACGCCCAGATGGGCCTCCAGGCGCGCCTGATGTCCCAGGCCCTCCGGAAGCTCACGGGCACCATCAGCAAGTCCAGGACCTGCGTCATCTTCATCAACCAGCTGCGCATGAAGATCGGCATGTTCATGGGCAACCCCGAGACCACGACCGGCGGCAACGCCCTGAAGTTCTACGCCTCCATGCGCCTGGACATCCGCAGGATCACGGCCCTCAAGCAGGGCGAGAACGTGGTGGGCAACCGCGTCCGCGTCAAGGTCGTGAAGAACAAGGTCGCCCCGCCCTTCCGCGAGACCGAGTTCGACATCATCTTCGGCGAGGGCATCTCCAGGGAAGGCGACGTGCTCGACCTTGCCGTCAACAACGGCATCATCGAGCGAAGCGGGACCTGGTACTCCTACAAGGGCGACCGGCTGGGCCAGGGCAGGGAGAACGTTCGGCTGGCGCTCAAGGAAAACGCCGACCTGCTGGCGAAGATCGAGGGCGAGATCCGGGAGAAGTTCGGGGTCAGGAAGCCCGAGAAAGAGACCCCTGCCGAGAAGCCGCCGGAGAAGGAAAAGAAGCGATAAATGGAGGACCACCTCCAGTACAGCAGGGCCAGGGAGCGGGCCCTGCGCCTCTTGGCCCTGAGGGGGCGCAGCCGGGCGGAGTTGCGGAAGAAACTCGCCGAGCGGGACTTCTCGAAACCCGTCATCGACAGGGTACTTGAAAATCTCGGCGAGCTGGGGTATCTCGACGACGAGGCCTTTGCCGTCAACCGGGCCCGGCACCTTGCCGTGAACCGCCTCTACGGAAACCGCAAGATCGAGGAGCAGCTCAGGGAGAAGGGCATCTCCCGCGAGGCGGCCCGGGAGGCGATCCGGGAGGTCCGCGAGGAGTTCCCCGAGAAGGAGGGGATCGCCCGATACGCCGTCAAGAAGCTCCGGGGCCACAGCCCTGACGGCCTCGACAAGAAGGGGCGGCTGGCCCTTGCCCGGGCGCTCCAGGGCAAAGGTTATCACCTGGCGCTGATTCTCGATTACCTGGGACCCTACGAGGAAGGAACCGCATACGACGAGTGAGGGCAGAACAGGTACGGGGATTTTCCCCCTCCTCCAGCTCCTCCCGCCAGGGGAGGAAAGCCGAAGGCTGGGAGAGGGGCACCGAAGAGACGATCATCCGGCACAACACCTGGAGGGGACCACATATGACATCGAGTGAGATCAGGGCGAAGTTTCTCGAGTACTTCCGGGAGAGGGGGCACGCCGTCATCGCGAGCTCGTCGCTCATCCCGAAGGACGACCCGACGCTGCTCTTCACCAACTCGGGGATGGTGCAGTTCAAGAACTGCTTCCTCGGGCTGGAGGACCGCGGCTACCACCGGGCCGCAAGCTCCCAGAAGTGCGTCCGGGCGGGCGGCAAGCACAACGATCTGGAGAACGTGGGCTACACGGCGCGCCACCACACCTTCTTCGAGATGCTCGGCAACTTCTCCTTCGGCGACTACTTCAAGAAGGAATCCATCGCCTGGGGCTGGGACTTCCTCACCAATGTCATGGGCCTGCCCAAGGACCGGATGTGGATCACCATCTACAAGGACGACGACGAGGCCTTCGAGATCTGGAACAAGCAGGAGGGAGTGCCCGCCGAGCGCATCGTCCGCATGGGCATGGACAGCAACTTCTGGATGGTGGGCGAGACGGGCCCCTGCGGCCCCTGCTCCGAGATCCTCTACGACCAGGGCCCCGAGGTGGGCTGCGGCCGCCCCGAGTGCAACGTCGAGTGCTCCTGCGACCGGCACCTGGAGATCTGGAACCACGTCTTCACGCAGTTCGACCGCAACCTCGACGGGAGTTTCACGCCGCTGCCCAAGCCCAACATCGACACGGGCATGGGCCTCGAGCGCCTGGCGGCCATCGTGCAGGGCAAGAAGAGCAACTACGACACGGACCTCTTCACCCCCATCATCGGCCACATCGCCAGGCTCGCCGGCAAGAAGTACGGGGACAACCCCGACAGCGACGTCTCCATGCGGGTCATCGCGGACCACGCCCGGGCCGTCTTCTTCCTGATCGCCGACGGCATCCTGCCCTCCAACGAGGGACGCGGCTACGTCCTGCGGCGCATCCTGCGCCGCGCCTGCCGGCACGGGAAGCTCCTGGCCTTCGACAAGCCCTTTTTGCATGAAGTCGTCGCCTCCGTCGTCGAGGTCATGAAGGACGCCTACCCCGAGATCGTCGACCGGCTCGCCTTCGTCCAGAAGGTCGTCTTCAACGAGGAGCAGCGCTTCCTCGAGACCCTCGACACGGGGCTGCGCATCCTCACCGACGAGGTGGCCAAGCTCAAGGCCGCGGGCGGCATGATCATCCCCGGCGAGGTGGTCTTCAGGCTCTACGACACCTACGGCTTCCCCTCGGACCTCACGGCCGACATCGTGAAGAAGGACGGGCTCACCCTCGACATGGAGGGCTTCGAGAAGCTCATGGAGGAGCAGCGCGAGAAGGCCCGCGAGAGCTGGAAGGGCAGCGGCGAGAGCGCCGTGGCCGACAGCTACAAGAAGCTCTCCCTCAAGGGCATCAAGAGCGAGATGGTGGGCTACGAGGAGGTCACCGAGGCCACCTCCTTCGTCACGGCCATCCTCAAGAAGGACGAGGAGGTGGATGCCATCACCGAGGGCACCAACGCCGAGATCTTCACCGACCAGACGCCCTTCTACGGCGAGACGGGCGGCCAGGTGGGCGACGTGGGCGTCATCGAGGGCGAGGGATTCCTCTTCGAGGTCTGGGACACCCAGCGCCCCGACGAGCACCTCATCACCCACATCGGCAAGCTCAAGAAGGGCACCCTCAAGGTGGGCGACACGGTGCACCTCAAGGTGGAGAAGAACACCCGCAGGGCCACCGAGGCCAACCACTCGGCCACGCACCTTCTCAACGCGGCCCTGCACGCCGTGCTGGGCGACCACGTCAAGCAGGCGGGCTCGCTCGTCAACCCCGAGCGGCTGCGCTTCGACTTCACCCACTTCTCCCGCATCGACGAGAAGGAGCTGGACCGCATCGAGACGCTGGCCAACGAGTACATCCAGGCCAACCTTCCCGTCAAGACGAGTATCCTCGACAAGGAGGCGGCCATGAAGACGGGGGCCCACGCCGTCTTCGACGAGAAGTACGCCGACAAGGTGCGCGTCGTCCAGATGGGAAAGGTCAGCGCCGAGCTCTGCGGCGGCACCCACGTGACCCGCACGGGCAACATCGGCGTTCTCAAGATCCTGAGCGAGTCCGCCGTGGCGGCGGGCGTGCGCCGCATCGAGGCCGTCACGGGCCCCGAGGCCGTCAAGTACATCAAGAGGGAAGACCACGAGCTCAAGAAGGCGGCCAACCTCCTGCGCACGGGCCCCTTCGAGGTGGCCGAGCGCGTCGAGAAGCTGATGAAACACCAGCGCGACCTGGAGCGCGAGATCGAGGCCCTGAAGGGCAAGCTCGCGGCGAAGGAATCGGGCGACATCATCAAAAAGGCCAGGAAGGTGGGCGAGGTGAAGCTGCTGGCCGAGCGGGTCGAGGTCACCGACGTGAAGGCCCTGCGCGACTTCGGCGACAAGTTGCGCGACAAGCTGGGCTCCGGCATCGTCTGCCTGGGCAGCCGGGTGGGCGAGAAGGCGATGCTGCTGTGCATGGTCACGAAGGATTTGGCGGGCAAGTTCAACGCGGGCGACATCGTCAAGGAGATCGCCCCCATCGTGGGCGGCAGCGGCGGCGGCAGGCCCGACATGGCCCAGGCCGGCGGCACCCAGCCCGAGAACATCGACAAGGCCTTGAAAAGAGTAAAAGATCTGCTAAAAGGAGAAAAGAAAGCGGAGAAGAAGGCATCCAAGAAGTAGAACTCCCGTGTCCCCTCCTCTCCCCGGGCGGGAGAGGATTAAACTGTAAACGATGATCCGGGTTGCACAGTGAGGGGGAAATGCTTCTTCAGAAAAAAGAATTCTCTTCGGGTGTGCTATGACTCAATACAAAATTATCGTGGAAAAACATTCAGACGGTTACGTCGCCTATCCCCTGGGATTGAAGGGCATCGTAGTCGGCCAGGGTGACTCTTACGAGGAGGCGCTCTTCGATGTGAAATCCGCGATTCGTTTTCACATTGAAACTTTCGGGAACGACATCTTTGACATGGATCCCCCCATACTGGAAGTGTTTGTGGCCGAAGCCGGGGTCTGAAATCCGATGCCGAAATTCCCTGTCGATGCCCCCAGACAGCAAGTCATCAAGGCACTTGAAAAGCTGGGCTTTACGATAGTTCGTCTAAAAGAACACATTTCCTTGATAAGGCTGAAGCCCGACGGATCGAAGACGCCGCTGACCATGCCCAATCATCCGAAGATAAAAGGATCGACACTCCGGATCATCTGTACCCAAGCCGGTATTTCAAGGGATGATTTCCTCAAGGCCTATGAAGAACGTTAAAGGCATCGTAAGGTGAAAAAAAAGTAGCCAAGAAGGGAAAAAAATAGTAGATTAGCGTCAACCTATCAAGAAAACGAAGGTTCTTTGCAGCGAGGCCCTTCCTCGAACCTCGGTCCTTGAACCTTTTTAAAAGTTACCATTTCCCCAACTCCATCTCTCCCTTTCATCTTTACCTTCGGGGGGCCCGCCAGGGTCCCCCGGGGGAGAGACGGCCTATGACGCTCACTTCCGTAATCTCCCTCGCCTTTGATTGGAAAGGAGGACGTCCCATGAAGGCACTGCAGTTGGTTTATTTGTCATGCCTTTTGGCCGCCGTGCTTCTTGCCGGGACACCGCAGACCCTCCCGGCCCAGAGCGTCTGCCAGATCCAGGCGATCCGGCCCGTCCATGTCGACGCGAACCTCGCCCGGATCCAGGTCCAGTACTACATCGCGCCGAGCCACCCGAAGCCCTGCTTCATCGGAGCCTACACCCCCGCCCAGGCCGACCAGAACCCGGCCTTCGGCATGCGCCCCGCGGGTCTCCCGTCGGGCGTGCCGAAGGGCCAGCACGGGTTCCAGGACAACATCTTCTTCGAAATCGTGCATAACGGCAGGGTACCGACCTCCACCGAGTCCATCGAGGTCGTCATCTACGATGGCGACGGGAATCTGTGCAAGGCGGCCCAGCCCTTGAGACGGGCCTGGGGCAGCCTGCCCTACACGTTCCTCGGCGATTACCCGAAGGACCGCGAGCCGGGATGGAGCGACGAGTGCCAGGGTGTGACTCACGACGAGAAGCACTGGTACATCACCCAGAAGGGAACGCTGTGGAAGTTTCCCGTCACGTTCAACCTCAACGAGGGGATCTCCCGCACCAAGAGGGAGAAAGGCATCTGGAACGTGGACATCCCGAGGTTCCTCCGGGATGAGGGCTACAATCACTTCAGCCACCTCGACTTTTACAACGGCCGTCTCTATGTTCCCCTCGAGGGGCGCCAACCCTGCAAGATCGTGGTCTTCGAGCCGGAGCGTCTGAACTACGTGGTCGAGGGCGATCTGGACGCAAGGATCCAGGACCACGCCCCGTGGTGCGCCATCAATCCGGCCGACGGCCTTCTTTACACGTCCAACTCGGACAATAACTCCGGACTGTTCCTGTACCGCCACGAGATCAAGGACGGGAAACTCGAGCTGCGGTACGCGCGCCTGCTGCACCTCTATGACGAACGGGGAAACCCGATCAAGATCCACAGCGTCCAGGGAGGCGCCTTCTCGAAGAAGACCGGGCTGCTGTACATCTCCTCGGACCGCGGAAAGGACGGGGGCATCTTCGTGTTCGACCCCAAGACGGGGATCCGCGTGGGCGTCATCCGCGTTGCATACAGCCAGTCGCGCTACGGGGAGGAGCTCGAGGGCCTGGCCGTGTGGGACCTCGACACCGCGGGCGCACCCGGCATCAAGGGGCAGGTCCACCTGATCATGATCGACAACTGGGGCACCGGCGACGACGACCTCTACTTCAAGCACTTTTCCGTGCCCATGGAGAAGTGAAGGCCGAAAGCCAGGTCTTGTTGGGAATCAGGAATCAGGGTCAGGTCTTGCTTTTCAACATTCCATTTCCAACAGCGCTTTTCAGATAATGCTTAAATACAAGACCTGACCCGAACTTCGCCCTTGTATTTTCTCCCCGGGTATAGTCCGGAGCTGAATCCGGGCGAAGGGGTGTGGCGGGACGTCAAATCGCACCGCGTCGGCCGTGGCGGCATTTTCTCGTATGCCGCAATGAAATCCATGGCCCTGAGCGCGCTTCGCTCCTTGCTGAATCGCCCTGACATTATTCGCAGCTTTTTTCATGCGCCGTCTACGCTCTATGCGGGCTAACCAATGTTTTCTCTATTACGGACTGCCTTATAATTCCCGGCATGCGAACGACCCTGAATTCACTGCGGGAGGGAGCACCATGAACTTCGTCTGTGTTTCACGCATCCGCCGCCGCGCCGGCCTGGCCGGTTTCGGCATCGCGATCCTGCTCTTTGCAGCCCTGCTGGACGGCTGCTACGTGTACGCCCCGCCTCCCCCGCCTGAACCGGCCTACTACGCGTCGACCTCGTTCGGGCGCTCCTGGAACGCGGCGCTCGATGCCATGGAGGACGTGGGGACGCGCATCGTGTCGGCCGACCAGAACACCGGGATCATCCGGGGGACCCGGGACGGCATCGACGCCACGATCACGGTCCGGACGCAGGCCGACGGGCGCGTGCGGGTGGGGTTCAGCTCGAGGGGCCCCTCGGGCCAGGAGACGGGCCTGACCCGGCAGCTCTATCAGGCCTACGAGCGGAGAATGGGTCGGATGTGACCCGCGCGGGGAAACGGTGCGCAGCGCGATGGCCAGAGCGGAGAATCCCGGCACCGACCGGCTTGTCCGGCTGATCGTCCTTTCGGCAGGCGTCACGCTTGCCCTCTGGATCGGCAGCAAGTGGTATTTCCAGGACTGGTTCGTCAACCCCTTCAAGTACCCCGCGAAGGCCGCCTCGCTCACGGCCACGACCCTGATGTGCTGGACCTTCATCCTCTCCACGCGGCTTCGCCTTCTGGAGGGCCTCTCCGCGGGACTCGACAAGATGTACGCGATCCACAGGAACACCGGGCGATGGTCCTTCTTCATCATCCTGCTGCACCCCCTTTTCCTGTCCGCCCACAACCTGCCCGACGTCCCGGCGTTCCTCGAGGGGCTGTGGTTCCTTCGTCCCCTTTCGATCCGCTACATCCTCGGGCACAATCTGGGCGTCATCGTGCTGCTGCTGATGGCCGCCCTGGTGGCCCTGACCCTCCGGCTCCGCGTCCCGTACCATCTCTGGAAGAGGTCCCACGAGGCATTCGGTCTCGTTTTGCTTGTCGTCATCGGTCACATCTACGTCGTGGACCAGGACGTCGCCGCATACCCCCTGCTGCAGACCTGGATGTACGGGCTGCTGGGCCTGGCCGCTGCGAGCTTCCTCTACATCCGCTTCCTCTACCGCTTCCTCGGGCCGCACTGTCCCTATGCCGTCTCCCGCATCGAGCGCTGCGGGGACATCCTCGAGATCACCTTTTCCCCGGCGGGGGAAAAGATGGATTTCAGGCCCGGGCAGTTCGTCTATCTCGTCGTCCGCAAGCCGGGCATCAGCCGGGAGCCGCACCCCTTCTCGATTGCCTCCGGATACCGCCTGGATGCGCAATTCAAGCTGGGGATCCGGATGGTCGGCGATTACACGCGTAGCCTCGATCGGCTCGAAGAGGGCGACGCCGTGACGTTCTACGGCCCCTACGGCCGCTTCGGCGACCGGTTCCTGTCGGCAAACCGGGACTGCGTGTTCATCGCAGGGGGGATCGGCATCACCCCCTTTCTCGGGATGTGGCACGTCGCGCTCCATTCCGAGGAGCGCCTCGACGAACGGGACGTGCCGGAGCCTCTCCGGCACTTTCACCCCGAGATCCTCAAATCGTGGAAGAGCCCCCGCGTGCACCTCTTCTACGTGTGCCGGGACGAGGCGGACGCCAGCTTCGACGACGATATCCGGGGCGAGATCGCCGCGTGCCGCTCCCTCGGCTTCGGGTCCCTCGAGGAGAGGGGCCATGCCTACGAGCTTTACCTCAGCGGGAGCCGCGACCGGCTATCGGCGGCATACATTAACGGCCGGGTCAACGGGGGGGTCATCGACCGGATGATCTTCCTCTGCGGTCCCCCCGCGATGATGGAGTCGCTGACCCGCCAGTTCCGGGACCTTGGCGTGCCCGGCGACCGGATCGTCTTCGAGAGCTACAGCCTGAAGTAGCGAGGCCTGCAGAGCCGATCGCCGGGCGGCATATCATTGCGACCGCCGCCCTCCCCCTGATCCCCACCCGTCGAGGCAGGGGAAGCGTGGAGGCCGTTTCTCAGGAGGGAAAAGGTGCTGCAGGTCTTCGGATTTCGCTGTTGACTTCCGCCCCGCCCCGCAGTAGTTCCTCCCCATGGCACGAAAGCCGGCAATCAAATCCGCAAGAGGCGCCTCCCGGCCCGCCCTGCAGCCCCCGCTGGAGTTCACGGAGCCCTTCAAACGGGCTCTGCACGTCATGGAAGAGACGCGCCGCCACGTCTTCGTCACGGGCCGCGCAGGCACGGGGAAGTCCACCCTGCTCTCCCATTTCAGGGAGACAACCGCCAAGCGGGTGGCCGTCCTGGCCCCGACGGGGGTGGCGGCCCTGAACGTCGGCGGCCAGACGATCCACTCCTTCTTCCGGTTCAAGCCCGACGTGACCCCCGAAACGGCCGGGAAGAAGCTCCGGGGCGATGACGCGGGCATCTACCGCAAGCTCGACGCCATCGTGATCGACGAGGTCTCCATGGTCAGGGCCGACCTGATGGACTGCGTGGACACCTTCCTGCGGTCAAACGGCCCTGAAAGAAACGCCCCCTTCGGCGGCCTGCAGATGATCCTCATCGGCGATCTCTACCAGCTGCCGCCCGTGGTCGGCTCGGCCGAGAAGATGCTCTTCAAGACCCTTTACCTCAGTCCCTACTTCTTCAGCGCCCGCGTCTTCCAGGGCCTCGAGATGGAGTTCGTCGAGCTGGAGAAGATCTACCGGCAGCGCGACGACCGCTTTATCGACGTGCTCAACGCCATCCGCAACCGCACCGTCACGGAGGAGGACCTGGCGCTTCTCAATGCACGCGTCGACCCCGAGTTCGAGCCCCCCGCCGACGAGTTCTACATCCACCTCACCAGCACCAACGACCTGGCCGACCGCTACAACGAGGAACAGCTCCGAAAGCTCAAGGGCAGGACCTGGACCTCGACGGGCATCGTCGAGGGGGAATTCGGCAGGGAGTACCTGCCGACGGCGCCCGAGCTGAAGCTCAAGAAAGGGGCCCAGGTCATGCTGCTCAACAACGATGCGCGGGGCCGCTGGGTGAACGGGACCATCGGGAAGATCACGGGCTTCGTCAGGGACCCCGAGGCGGGCGCGCTCATCCGGGTCCGGCTCAACGACGGCGGGACGGTCGAAGTGGCGCCCTTCACCTGGGAGATCTTCCGGTTCTCCATGAGGGAAGGAACCCTCGAATCGGAGTCGGTGGGCAAGTTCACCCAGTTCCCGCTGCGTCTGGCCTTCGCCGTGACGATCCACAAGAGCCAGGGAAAGACCTTCGAGCGGGCGATCATCGACGTGGGCCGGGGGACCTTCGCCCCGGGCCAGATGTACGTGGCCCTCTCTCGCTGCACGAGCCTCGAGGGCATCGTCCTTCGCAAGCCCCTGCGCATGCAGAACATCCTGCTGGACTGGGCGGTCGTGCGCTACCTGACCCGCAGCCAGTACGACCAGGCCGCCAAGAGCCTCTCCCTGGAGGAAAAGATGCGGGTCCTGGAGGACGCCATCCGGCGGAAGCGCCCCCTGGAGATGGTCTACCTGAAGGGAACCGACGTCAAGAGCCGGAGGACCATCCGGCCGCTGCGCTTGGGCGAGATGGAGTACGCGGGCAGGCCCTTCCTGGGGCTCGAGGCCTGGTGCCTGAAGCGCCGCGACAGGCGGGTTTTCAACGTGGAGAAGATCCTGAGCCTGCAGCCGCCCGGTGCCGGGGACCCGGCCCCGGGCGAAGGCAAGAAGTAGGCTCCTTTCCGAATTTCGTTCTCCCGCTTGACTTCCGCCTCTCGCTCATGGATAACTGATCCTGCCCGGGAGTCCGGGCCGCGCCGGGAAACGGCACGCGGTCCGCCTTCACCGCGCCGAGCATTTCTTCACAGGGGGCGAAGAGATGAAGAGGAGAAGCAGGTCCACGTCCCGCGTTGTCCCGCCGATTGCCCTTGCCGTCGTTTTTCTTCTTTCTCTCTCCGCTGCGGCAGTCTCCGGCGCACAGGACCAGGATGCCGTCAAGGTCGTCCGGTTCAAGGACGGCACGGCCATCACGGGCAAGATCCTCGAGATGAACATCTACACGATCCGGGTCCAGGCCGCCGACGGGTCGACCGTCACCCGCCCCTTCGACGACATCGCATCGATCCGCAACAGGGATGATCTCGACAGGACCCGGGGCACCCTCCCGGTACACACCGTCGCGGTCGGGCTCGAAGCGTTCCACAAGGAATACAAGGAACCCGACGTGATGAACGAGAAGGGGATGATGTTCGGGGTCGGCCTCGCGTACACGTACCGCGACCGGGCCATGTTCAAGGCGAGTCTGCTTCTCGCCTACGGCGAGGTGGACTACGAGAACTCCGGCACGCTGGACGGCATCCCCGACCGTCACGTGGAGTTGCGGGGCCTTGTGGGGTACGATGTCGCCGTCGACCCCACGTTCGTCGTCACTCCCTATATCGGCCTCGGCTATCGCTTCCTTCGCAACGATGCTGCAGGGATGATCACGTCCATCGGCGCCCGCGGCTACAACCGGGAATCGAATTATTTCTACTCGCCCGTGGGCATCGCCGTCGTCAAAATCCTCCCCGGGGGGTGGACCCTGTCGGCGGAGGCCGAGTTTGATTACCTGTGGTACGGAAAGCAATACAGCGACCTGAGCGACGCCAACCCGCTGTTTCCCGACATCTCCAACGAGCAGGACCGGGGTTACGGTATCCGGGGCGCCGTTCGGATCGAAAAAAAGCTGACCGCGTCGTCGGTCTTCTTCGAGCCCTTCGTCCGCTACTGGCACATCAGCCAGTCCGATGACGCCATTTTCTCTGCCGGGGGGACGCTCTACAGGGGATACGAACCCGAGAACAGCACGACCGAGATCGGCGCAGCCGTGGGGCTCGCGTTCTAAGAGGGGACCCTCCGTGAAAAAACGTGCCATCGCGCACGCCGCGTTGCTTGCCGCCTTTGTTTCGCTGCTCAACGGCTGCCTGCCCGGCATCATCGTCTCGAGGCAGGAACCTACGGCGCAGGGCCTGCCCGTCGAATTCCGGCTGGGCAACAAGGTGGAAGTCGGCGAATGGATCGCCCTGCAGAAGCAGGTCTGCGGGGACCTGGATCGGGCGACGGAAGGCCTGCCGGAGGATGCGAGGAAGGACATCTACAGGTATTCCTGCAAGGAGCCCAACCGCCACGCCCTGGGGGAGACCCTTGCCAACCTCCAGCCCGAACAGGTCGACGACCTGTGCGCCAGGCTCTCCCGGAAGGGCTATGCGGCAAAGCAGGACAGGATACCAAAACCGGCCGGCGAGATGGGTACGGCCTTCCTCGTTCTCATCGGCACCATGGCCCTCGTGGTGGGCATCGCCGGGGGGATGTAGGCGGGGAATCAGCCGAACAGCCACTGCAGCAGCCAGTGCGTGGGCAGGTAAACCAGCGCCGGAAAGCCGGCCATCAGGAGCCCCAGGTAGACCAGGGGCGGCATCCACGTCTGCGGCTCGGCGCCCGGCCCGAACACCCAGTTCACGTTGTCTTCCGGGTCCGTGAAGAAATAGGCGAGCGGGAGCACGACCCAGGCAAGGGCCGTCTGCGCGAGCCAGGCCTCCGGCGCATAGCCGAGCACGTGGACCATCCAGAGCAGCAGGACGGGCAGAAAAACGTGAAACAGGGAGAGCGCCCGGAGGTACATCGGCTTGGTCGGGTCGAACATGTAGTCCGTCAGCCCCGTGATGCGCTTGCCCGTCAGGAGCTGCCCGAAGTAGCTCACGTTCCAGAGCACCTCCGGCAAAAGCACACCGACGGCGGTCATGCCGGCCAGCAGGCTGCTCTCGAGCCAGAGCGCGGGCACGGTCATCAGCAGGGCGATGTCCGAGAACCAGAGAAAGTTCCCGGGGCGGTACTTTACGGAATAGACCGCCACGGTGACCGCGACAAAAAGTGTATAGGCGATCTTGAGCCACAGGGGTATTATCACGTTCGGGCAACCCGATTCCAGCGTGAACGCGCACCGGCGTCCGGCGCGCCGTGAGGAGCGGAAAACCAGGGAGGGAAAGATCCCCGCCGGCCTCATCGCAACATAGCGCACTGCACGGCCCTGCTCCCGTCGCGAGGCCCCGCGCGCGGCACCATGATACACATCCACCGGGTATTCCGCAACGCATTCGGGACAGGGCCCCGGGACGCCGGCCGGGACGGGAGGCCCCGCAGACCCGAGACCGCCGGAGGACCATGAACATTTCGGAATGGCTGGACCGGAAGGAAGCGGAAGGCGTCGACGTCTCGCAGATCGAGCTGCCCGGGGAGCTCCTGTTCGACGCCGTCCCCGACGAGACGGTCTTTTTCGAGACCTATAACCCCTGCAGCATCCTCTGCGCCAGGGAGCACCCCTACGCCACGGTCGAGCGTTACGGCCGCTGGTACTGCGGCAGGGGGCAGGACAAAAAGGCCGGCATCCACAGGACCGGCATGGAGTGGCGGTTCAACACCCGCAACAAGGATCTTGCGATCCGGACCGCCCGATCGCACATCGAATAAACCGACACATCAAGCAGGGAGGCAGAGAGCATGGCCACGAAGAAAGCGGCGCAGAAAAAAGCAGCAACCAAGACGGCGGCGGGGAAAACGGCGGCACCGAAAAAAGCGGCGGCGGAAAAAACGTCGACGAAAGCGGCCGCAAAGAAGCCGGCGGCAAAAAAAGCGGCAACGAAGGCCGCGGCGAAGAAGACGGTGAAAAAGGCCGTCAGGAAGCCGGTCAAGGCAACCCGGTACTGCCTCGGGAAATGCTCCTGTGGCGATCCCTGCTGTTATGACAGGGGACACTCCGGCGCCCACAAGTGCATCAACCACGCAAAAGGAAAAAGGCAGACGCCGCGATAACCATCCGCCCCGGACGGTTCATAGGGGGCAATCGACGATGACCCTGCGGCTATGCTGTATCCTGGCGCTGCTCTGCACCCTTTCGGCCGCCCCGGCACGGGCGGACGATGATCGACTCCGAGCCGATCTTCATGAACAGGTTGTTCAGGTGCCTGTCAAGGTCGAAGGATGGTTCGGCGTCAAAGAGGTGCTGCTCACGGCGACGATATACAGGCCGAACGGGGAAGGCCCGTTCCCGGTCGTGGTGCTGAACCACGGCACCCCGCCCCATGCGGCAGATCGCGCCAAGATCGGTCGATTCCGGCGAATCCCCCAGATCCGGGAGTTCATCAAGCGCGGTTTTGCCGTCATCGTGCCGATCCGGCGGGGACAAGGCGCCACCGGCGGCGATTACGCCGAGGACAAGGGCAAGTGCGCATCGCCTGTATACTACGAGGCGGGTAGGGCCGCGGGCCGGGACATCGTCGCGGCCGCCGAGTACGCCGCGAAACTGCCCTTTGTCCATCCCGAGTGTGTCATTTTGGTCGGACAGTCTGCAGGCGGATTCGGCTCTCTGGCTGCGGCGAGCATGAACCCCGGCGGACTGATCGCCGTCATCAACTTCTCCGGCGGCCATGGGGGCGATCCGGCAACCCGACCCGGAGAACCCTGCGACCCGCAGTCCCTCGCGGCGACCGTTTCCAGATTTTCCCGGACCATCCGGGTGCCCGTCCTCTGGCATTATGCGGAGAACGACAAGTTCTTCTCTCCGAAGTACGTCAGGGAATGGTTTGCGGCGTTCGAAAAGGCGGGCGGCAAGGGCCGCCTGGTCATCCAGCCTCCCTTCGGGGAGGACGGGCACGGCCTGTTTCACTCGATGGACGGAATCCCCATCTGGACGCGGGAATTCGATGCCTTTCTCAAGGACTTCGGCGTCGGGGGCGGCACGTGCGGGATCAGGACCCTTCCGTGACCGGGGCGTCATTTGACGGAGCATGACGGCGCTGGACAAGCCCGCCTTCATCCTTTACACTTCCCGCTGAAATGTTGTGCCCGCAAAGGAGGCCCCGCATGAAGAGGATCCTATGGATCGTCGCCGCTCTGTCCCTGCTCGCAGCCACGGCGCTCGCCGAGGACAAGGGCAAGGGCAACCCGACGGTCGTGATCAAAACCAGCAAGGGCGAAATCGAGGCCGTGCTCTACCGGGACAGGGCGCCCATCACGGTCGACAACTTCCTGAGGTACATCGAAGACGGCTTTTACAGCGGGACGATCTTCCACCGGGTCATCTCCGGCTTCATGATCCAGGGCGGGGGATTCAACCGCTACTACAGCCGGAAGGCCACACGCCCGCCCATCAAGAACGAGGCCGCCAACGGACTGAAGAACGAGCGCGGCACTCTTGCCATGGCCCGCACCCCCGAGGTGGATTCCGCCACGGCGCAGTTCTTCATCAACGTCGTCGACAACGTCCCGCTCGACCACGGCGTCCGCGACTACGGATACGCCGTTTTCGGCAGGGTGACGAAAGGGATGGACGTGGTGGACGCCATCGCCTCCGTCCCGACGGGGGCACAGGGGCCCTTCTCCTCGGATTGCCCCCGCAGCCCCGTGATCATCGAGTCGATCCGGCTGAAGTGAACGAAAGAGTGAAGGAGGCCGCCATGGTCATCATCACGAGCAGGTACACAAAGCCGCTGGAGGTCATCGACTCCCTGCTGGCGGAGCACCGGGCGTTTCTGGCCGAGCACTACAGACAGTCGAAGTTCATCGTCTCCGGCCCCCAGAACCCGCGCGTGGGCGGGGCCATCCTCGCCACCGTCGGCATCGACGAGGCGCGGGAGATCATGAAGAAGGATCCCTTCACCGTCCACGGGGCCGCCGAGTACAGCTTCATCGAGTTCACGCCCGGCTCGCACGACCCGCGGTTTGCATGCTTTCTGAAGTGAGCAAGGCTTCACGTGCAAGGAGATCTCCGCCTTGCCGGGAGGGAATTTCCTCCGCGTGCTGCAGAAGAGCATCGGCTGAAAAAAAACCGGATTTCTTCTTGACAACCTCCACCGGCATGTGTATTCTACCCATACATAAAGCGCCCGGACAGGGCGCGAGTAAAGTTGGATACAGACATTTTGAAGTGCAAAGGATCACCGCCATGCTCTTTAGGGTCTTGGCGGTTTTTCTTTCTGTCATGATGGTTGTCCGACTTTGAATTTTTACGAAAGGAGGATGCCAACATGTCAGAAGGCAAAGTGAAGTGGTTTAACGAGCAGAAAGGCTTCGGCTTCATCGAGAAGGACGAGGGCGGCGACGTCTTCGTTCACTTCAGCGCCATCCAGTCCGGCGGGTTCAAGACGCTGCAAGAGGGCCAGCGCGTGAGCTTCGACGTGACGCAGGGCCAGAAGGGCCCGGCGGCGACGAACGTGAAGCCCCTGTAATCGACCGCACGAAGGGAAAAGGCGCTCCGGCGTTCACATGTGGAACCGGAGCGCCTTTTTTCTACCCGCCGGGCAGGACGGATGCTGAAAAAACACCGCTACGCGCTTCTCTCCGGGCCGATGCACTCTGCCCTGTATCACGTCATCCGCCTCTACACGAACACCTACCGGATGACCGTAGAGAACGAACGGGAATGGATGGACCACCTGGAGGCCGGCGGGTCGGTCCTGCTATGCGCGTGGCACCAGCAGTTCTTCTCCGCCATCCGTCATTTCCAGTCCTACGCGCCCTATCGCCCGTCGCTCATGATCAGCAAGAGCAAGGACGGGGACATCATCGCCCGGGTGGCCGAAAAATCCGGGTGGTATGCCGTGCGCGGCTCCTCCTCGCGGGGGGGCGGCAGCGCCCTGAAGGAAATGGTCGAGCGGCTGCGCCGATCGAGGCTCGCGGGGCATGTCGTCGACGGCCCCAAGGGCCCGGCCGGCATCGTCAAGCCGGGCGCCATCAGCCTGGCCCGCTCCACGGGGGCCGTGATCGTACCCTTATTCACGTCGGCCGATCGCGCCTGGTATTTCAACAGCTGGGACCGTTTCATGATCCCGAAGCCCTTCGCCCGGGTGACCCTGCGCTTCGGCAGGATGATGGACCTGGCCCTCACCGGCGGAAGCGGGGACTTCGAGGGCCATCGCGCGGCGCTCGAGTCCGTCATGCGCCCCGGGCTCATCCACTGAGCGCCGGCATGTCCCATTGACAACCCGCCCGCCGCCGGGTTACCCTTTTCATCATCCGCGAAGCAACCCTCTTGCCCCGGACAGACCGCGTAATCTCGTTTCCTCCTCCCTGCTTCCGCTCGAGGACGAGGCGATGGACGATCTCCAGCACATCAGGGCAGTCATGCAGCGGCACGAACAGGAGCTTCTCGCCAAGAGGAACGTCGTCGGCGTCGCCATCGGCTTCAAGGAAACGGCCGGCAGGAAGACGGACCGGATGAGCATCGTCGTCATGGTCGAGGAGAAGCAGCCGGTCACGAGTCTCGACGCCGCAGACGCCATCCCGCCCGAAATCGAAGGAATCCCCACGGACGTGAAGGCCGTGGGCCGGATCGAGGTGCAGTCCCGGTAACCGCAACGCACCGGAACGTCGAAGGAGGACCCCATGGCGCTCGAGAAAGCACGCGCGGCAAAGCGGGAGTATGTCGGCGACCTGATGAAGAACAAGAACGTCGTGGCCTGCGGGGTGGGCTACAAGCGCGTCGGGGGGATTGTCACGCAGGAGCCCGCCGTGGTGGTCTCGGTGATAAAGAAGTTGCCCCCGGAGGCCCTGGCCGTCGACGAGATGATCCCCCGGTTCGTCGGGCCCATGCCCACGGATATCATAGAAACGGGCGTCATCCGGGCCCTGCAGGCCCCCACGGACCGCTGGCGTCCCGCACCCGGCGGGGTCTCCATCGGGCATTTCAACATCACCGCCGGCACGCTGGGCTGTCTCGTGACCCGGGGAAGCGACCTCTTCATCCTGAGCAACAACCACGTCCTGGCCAACTCGAACGCGGCCTCCGCAGGCGATGCCATCCTTCAGCCGGGGAAGTACGACGGGGGCTTCGAGGCCGACCGGATCGCGACCCTCGAGGCTTTCGTGCCGATCCAGTTCGAGACGTCGCCCCCCACCTGCCTCGTCGTGAGCGACTTGGTCTTCATCCTGAATATTCTCGCACGGCTCGCCGGGTCCCGTCACCGGATCCTGGGCTACCGGGCGGCGGCGGAGGCCAACCTCGTAGACGCCGCCATCGCACGGCCCCTGGCGCCGGACCTGGTCGAGCGGCGGATCCTGAACACCGGGGTCCCCAGAGGAACCCGGGAGGCGGGCCTCGGAACGGTTGTCCGCAAGAGCGGCCGGACGACGGGGTTCACCACGGGAGACATCCAGCAGATCGACGCCACCGTGCGCGTCAGCTACGGGAATGCCGGAACGGCCCTCTTCCAGGACCAGCTCGTCGCCGGCGCCATGAGCCAGGGCGGGGAATCGGGGTCCGCAGTCCTCGACGGCGAGGGGTACGTGATCGGCCTGCTTTTCGCAGGCTCCGACTCGACCACGATCCTCAACCGGATCGCCAACGTCACGAACGCCCTGAACGTGTCCATCGCAAGCTGATCGCAGCCCGCCGGCCCGTGACCGCGCGGAAACGCCCGCTGACACAAAAAAAACGATCCCCGCGTCCGAGCGGGGATCGCCTCGTTGCCCGAAGGCGGCTTCGCCTATCTAGCGCCGGTAGGCCTTGAAGTTGTACTGCTTGCCGTCGAACGTCGCGACGTAGCCCGTCACGGCGCCCTTCGCCCCCAGGAAGAAGCGGACGAAGTGGAACGGCCTCTGCTGCGCCTGCGCGTTGTAGAGGATCACCTGCCCCTCCCTGTAGTACTCGGGAATGACGCTCGAGGTGAGGTCGACCGGCTTGAAGCCCGGCACTTCGGCCCTCCCCTTCGAGGAGAACCCCGTCTTGGGGTAGTTGTCCGCCGCGAAGCTGGCCCACCCTTCCCGGCCGTCCTCGAACTTCAGCACCCAGTTGCCCGTCAGGATGTCCTGCGGCTGCGCCGCCTGGAGCTTCGCCGGGCCGGGCGCCGCAAGGAACAGCGCAACGACCACGACCGACAGAATGATACCGAACCGTTTCATGCCCACCTCCTTGAATTTTCGTTTTCCATGGGGACCCTGCATCATGCTTCCCCGCAAGACATAGCAAGAAAGATGCCCCACGGCCCTGAGAATGGGGCTGCAAATTCTTTCGTGACCGGATTTTTCTTTCATGAGATGATCAATCAAACCGCCGTTGGAAAGGAGGGCAGGAACATGACCCCGTGCACGTCCGCCAATCCGTTTTCGTTTCCTTTCTCGGGCGACGTCACACAGGCGATCAACCCCTGGTCCTGGTGGCTTCGGCTGATGAGCCAGATCGGGTTCGTCAACATCAACCTGACGAAATCCTCGGACCCGGCCCTGGAGCGCCGCATCACGGAGGAGGTAGCCGGTTACGGACGCCAGCTCGGCCGCGTGATCGAGCTTCTCGAAGCCCTGCTCACCCACACGGATAAACAGGCGTGGTCGGACGGCGAAAAGAAGGCCCTGGACGATTTTCTGGAACTCGCAGCGGAGATCGCCGCCGTGAAAGGCGGTTACACGGCGCCGACGAAATCGAACATCGACCGCTTCATCGAAGGGATCCGGCGTATGAAGGAATCGGACGTGCAGAAATACGGCGAGGTGATTCAACGGCTGAGGAAGGAACTGCCGGCCTGATCCTTTTGCGGTCAGGACCGGACCACGTCCGGAGGAAAGGGGAATCGACGGCAAGATGAAAAAGGAAACGAGTCCATACACCTGTCACGTGTTCGTCTGCACCAACGACCGCCATGGCGAGCGGAAGTCCTGCGCCGACGGCAACGGGAACGCCAGGCTGAAAGAGCATCTGAAGAACGGGGTGCAATCGCGCGGGTGGAAGGGCCGCGTCCGCGTCTCGAGCGCGGGCTGCATGGGTCTCTGCGGCAGGGGGCCCAACGTGATGGTCTACCCGCAGAAGGTATGGTTTGCCGGGGCGTCGCCCGAAGACGGGGAGAAGATCCTCGGGGAAATCGCACGGCTGCTCTCCGCGGAGGAGGAAGGAGCAACCCGTTGAACCGCCGCCAGTTCCTGAAGGTTCTCGGCCTTGCGCCACTGGCGCTGGGCGCGGGAAGGGTCCCGTTGTTCGCCGACACACGGAAAGACCCCCTGCGGGGGCTCCGTATCATCGACGCCCACGCCCACCCGGACAGGCTCCATCTCACCAGGCACGAACCCGATCAATCATCGACGGTTGCCTTTATGACGGAAATGGGCATGGCCGCGAGCATCTTTGCCGCCGTAGGGGACCGGGTCCACCTCTCGAACGGCCGGCTTCCCGGACCCGAGCATTTACAGACGATGCGGCAGCTGGACTTCTGGAAAGACGGCATCGTCAGGTCAGGAAAAGTGAAGCTTGTCCTGAAGTCTTCCGACATCCGGCAGTCGCCGAAGCCGGGGGATGTACCGGGTTGCATCCTCGCCATCGAGGGCGGCGATCCGCTGGAGGGAAACCCGGCGAGGGTCAGCGAGTTCTACGAATACGGCGTACGCCTCATCACGCTGATCCACTACAGCAACAACCACCTGGGTGACTGCATGAAGAACTGGACCGGTCTCAACCCCGGACCGAGGAACGGGGGCCTCACACAGGCAGGCTGCAGGGTCGTCGAACGGATGCAGCAACTGGGCATGGTCGTCGACGTGGCCCACGCCGACTCGCGCACACTGAAACGGATAACGGAAATCACGCGGAGGCCCGTCCTGGATTCCCACGGGAACCCCTGCGCGCAGGCCGACACGAACCGATGCGGTCGATTCCGCACCTGGAAGGACATGGAACTCATCGCAAAGACGGGGGGTGTCGTCTGCACGTGGACCTGGGGGATGACACAGGGCAGGACCACGCGGGAGACCTTCCGCGACTGGGCAGACGAGATCGTGACGATGAAGAAGCGCCTCGGCATGGAGCACGTGGGCCTCGGCACCGACGGCGGAGGCGGCGTCCCGCGGTTCGTCAGGGGCTACCGGGACATACGGGACCTTGCACACCTTGTGGCCGCCATGCAGGAGGCGGGCTTCACGCACGCCGAGACCGCGGCCTACATGGGCGGCAACACCTACCGGGTGCTCGAGGCCTGCATCGGTTAACCCTGCGGGGGGCTCTCCCCGCGCGGCGTCGAGCAGCCCGGCTCCGCTTCGACCGGTCCCTGCGGAACTGCCGCACTCTCCCCGCCTGCGGCCTGCGACCCGGCGGGAAGCTCCCCGGCAGCCTCGAGGGCAACCGGCGCTTCCTCCCGGTCCGCAGCGCTTTCGGAATCGGGATCCGTGGATTCCGCCTGGATCCCGGGCCTCGCCCCCTCGATCTCGGCGATCCACAGCGGGTGGCGTCGCTCCGCGTAGTCGAGGCGGACGGCCCCGGTGAGGATCCCCCGAAGCATGGGACGGTTCGGCTCGAGCAGGATCGCCCCGATGTGGGCGACGAACGCCATGGCAAAGAGAACGAAGCCGATGTTGTGCACCCAGGTCGCCCAGAGAACGACGGCATAGGACATGTCCGGGGCGTAGAGGTTCTTGTAGGTCTTCACCAGCCCCGAGACGATCAGCATGGCGACGATGACGGCCATCCCGACATAGGCCAGGCGCTGCTCGGGCAGGTACTTGTGGAAGGGCGGCTCCTCGCCCCTGCCGAAAAAGCTCTTCATCACGTCGATCGAGGCCCGCAAATCCCCCCTTCGGGGAATCATCCCCCTGTCGCCCCGCAGCCCGTGATAGACAAGGTGGAACAGGGCCGCTGCGACAAAAACAATCGACGCCGCGTAGTGGACATTGAGCGAGACCATGTAGTCGGCCGACCAGGCCAGGCCCGGGATGGAGTTGATGTAGTAGCGGCTGCCCATGGGCAGCTGAAACATGCCGGACACAAGAAGCGCCAGCCCCGACAGGGCGACGGCCCAGTGCTCTGCGAGTTCGACGACGCTGTGGCGGACCACGCGGTTCCGTTCCCGGACGATCCTGTCAGACATCCTTCTTCCCGTCCTTCTCCACTTTGGCCTTCCTGCCGGAGAGCCACTGGAGGGCCCCCGCCGCCCCTGCGATGATCCCGACGGCAGGCGCCGCCAGCACGGCCTTGCCCAGACTGTCCGTTTCGGCCATCCGCCTCTCCACGCCTGGTTTCATGTCCGGCCTTCCCGGCCCCTTCTTCATCGTCTCGTGGATCCGATCGAAGGAGACCGGCGAGACGTAGAATGTGGACGTTCCTCCGTTTTCGTCCTTTCCGTAGAGAAACCCCCTCATCTGCCGCACCCGCCTTTCCGCCTCGGCCAGCGTCGCGTCGCGCGGCCCGATGAGCATCGCTTTCTGCGGACAGGCCTCGATGCAGCCCGGCGTCCGGCCCCGGCCGAGCCGGTCGTGGCAGAGGTCGCACTTGTACATGACCCCGTTGCCCATGTAGTCGGGCAGGATGTGCAGGTAGATGCCCACGCCGGACTGGCGCTGGGGGATCTCCCAGGGACAGACCGCCTTGCACTTGGCCCCGCCGAAGCAGAGGTCCTGGTCGATGACGACCGCCCCGTTTTCGTGCTTGTGATTCGCCGAGAACGGGCAGATCGTCGCGCAGGCCGGGTTGTCGCAGTGCATGCAGCGGCGCGGGACAAAAACGGTCCTCCGCACCCCGTCCACGTCGACCTCGGCCCGGTGGACGTAGAGGTAGTTGTACGGGGTGAGCCGGTCGTATACCTCGCGTTTCCGGGACCAGTCCTCGACCGTCTTCCGCGGCCAGGGCACCGGGATGGGATCCGCGACGGGCGGTATCCTGTCGCGGTTGATCTCCTTGCAGGCGGCAACGCAGGCCGGCACGTCCCGTCCCGGGCAGCCGTCGCAGAGGCTCAGATCGATCAGCGTCGCCAGTTTCCCGGTCCCGCGGGCCCGGGCCTTTTGCGGCCAGGCGACCCCCGAGACCGAAACGGCGCCTGCCGATGCCTTCAGGAAAGCCCTCCGGCTCAGCCGGGGTGCGTCATCCGATGTCTTCATCCCTTTTCCTCACGACAGGTCGATATACCGCTTCAGGGCCGCCTGGAAATCGTCCATCCCCTGACCGTTGCCGCCTGCGGACTCGGCCATGCAGCGGGACAGGTTGGCCCGGATGATGGCGTTCCCTGTCTTCTTCATCGCGGCGGTGACGGCGGAGACCTGGGTCAGGACCTCGACGCAGGGCGCCTGCGCCTCGATCATCCGCTGGAGTCCCCGTATCTGTCCCTCGATGCGCCGCAGGCGGCCGAGGATCTTTCGCCGTTCGCTGTCCATA
>Ga0067045_1028667_pt1 | contig 29367 bp, 31 predicted proteins | sample TerdegcTABiofilm_FD_59184 | JGI IMG/M metagenome (GOLD analysis project Ga0067045, IMG submission 59184) | Combined Assembly of (Gp0054472, Gp0054536) Wastewater bioreactor microbial communities from Singapore -Terephthalate degrading...
TAAAATATAGATTGGTAGAATTGATCAGTAAATAGAGTAGTACCTGGTCCAATAGGATCGGAAGAGTCAACTATAATAACATCATACTGATTCTTTTTAGTAGTCAAAAATTGAGCCCCATCCTGAAAAAAGAGATGTACTTTATTATGATCAAAACTTGATGCCAGGCTAGGAAAATGTCTTCGACAGATTTCAATAACTTGTTCATCAATTTCACAGACATCTACTCTATCAATTTGAGCGTGTTTTATAATCTCACGAACAGTTCCCCCATCTCCTCCACCTATCACCAACACTCTTTCTGGTTTGGGATGAGTACAGAGAGGTACATGGGCAATCATCTCATGATAGCCAGCTTCATCTGCTTCAGTAAGCATTACAATACCATCATTAATAAGAACTTTCCCAAAAGCAGGTGAGTTTACCACACAAATTTCCTGAAAAGGTGACATTACTCTTTCCAGGACGTTATCCACTTTTATTTGTAGATAACGTCCATTTTCTCTTTCGTATTGATCTCCAAACCATAATTCCATCTGACTCAAGATAATTACTTCCTTAAAACATAGTGAATTTTCATTTCTTTAGCTTGAAAGTACTTCTGGGTAAAATCTGCAGCCACTTGTGGATCATAATATTTACAACTAAAAATATCAATATAGGCAGCATTGGTCAGGTTGGCAAAATGACCTGAAATTAATGATGTTTCAATAAGCTGAGTCATAGAAAAACCTGCTACCCTTTCATCTTCTCCAAAGTCTACTACAAGAGTATCTCCAAATTTCTTCATCTCAATTAGCTGGCATAATTCATCTACATAGCGCTTTATTGCCTCTGCATCCCGAATCAGTTCAGGATTGCAATAATGTAAATCAATACTGGTCAATAGACCCCACACATTTTCTTTTATAAATTTTTCTTGTAAATTATTGATTCTTTCCATAATTAACATACACCTGCCTTAGAGGAAGTCTTTTTATCAATCTTTAATGGAAAATGAATGTTACCTCTTTTTATTTCTGTTACCGATAAAGTTTTAACATCCAGCTCTTTCTCAATATAATCTAACGCCTTCTGGCTATCTATTCTTTCCCCACAGGTAAATATATCCAGTGCTGCATAACCATATTCAGGCCAGGTATGAATCGTAAAATGAGATTCAGCTATAATAATAACACCACTAACTCCCTGAGGTGCAAATTTGTGAAAAGACGTCTTTAAAGCAGTTGCCCCAGAGATACGCACCGCCTCATTTAATATTCTTTCTAGTTGATCCTGGTTGTTAAGTTTTAACGAATCACATTCATACAATTCTACTAGGAGATGATTTCCCAAATAATTCATTTTTTTTACCCTCTTTTTCCATTAAAATTATTTAAGAAACTAACATAAAATATCAGAAAATTTTATAAAAATCAATCTTTTTTTGTAATTTTTTCAATTTATTTCCTTACTAGTATGAATAAATTTTCAATCCTTCCTAATAGCTTAATTTATCTTATTCTACTAAGCCTAAAGCTACTTCCACCATTTCATTAAAGGTCATCTCTCTTTCAGTAGAGCTGGTCTCTTCCCCAGTGACCAAACTATCACTTACTGTTAAGATAGATAGAGCCTTTACTTGATATTTTGCTGCCAGAGTATACAAAGCAGCTGTCTCCATTTCAACTGCCAATACACCATAAGAGGCCCATAAACGCCAGTAATTGGGATCATCATGATAGAACATATCAGTAGTAAGAATATTTCCAATCTTTACCGATAAAGATTTCTTCTGGGCAATCAATTCAGCTTTTTTGAGCAGTTGATAACACGCAGTGGGAGAGTAATCATTGCCGTGGAAGCGTATTTTATTCAAACTAGAATCAGTGGAAGCACTAATAGCTAATATGATATCGCGGATTTTTATATCAGGTTGAAGTGCACCACAGCTACCTATCCTAATTAAAGTTCTAACCTGATATTGATTAATCAGTTCATGAAGATAAATAGAAATAGAGGGTATCCCCATTCCGGTTCCCTGTACCGAGACTAATTTTCCTTGATAACGACCAGTAAATCCATACATTCCTCTTACCTTATTGTAACAATATGATTCTTCTAGGTAATTCTCTGCGATGTATTTAGCTCGCAACGGATCACCTGGTAATAAAACAATAGGAGCGATATCACCCGCCTCCGCATTAATATGAATACTCATTTTTTTAAATACCTCCTACATTTTATAATATAAAAAGAAAAAAAACCATATATTTTTTAAAATATATTAAATTTTTTTAAAATTCTAATATAATAAATTAACATTTTATTTTTTGAGCTTGTGCTATTGTGTTATATTTTCTGTATAAAAGTAAAAAGTTAATTTAAGTAACAACTTGAAATGGGCCATCCAGAGCCTCCCTAATAAATAGAAGATACTCTAAAAAAAATTAAGGAGGACTAATTCAAGATGACCCAACTAAATAGTAAATCAATAAAGATATTTTTGCAAGAAGTCCTATCTAAAGACGGAAATTTCCTAAAGAAAATAGTAAAGATGCTATTACCAGAGATTAGGGAAGAAGAAAGAGATGCTCAGGTCGGCGTATTGTCTCAGCAAAGAGACCATACCAAAAGAAAGACCAATCGTAACGACTATAAGCCCCGCTCTTTGCATATCAGAGTCGGTATCCTGCTTTTGGGCAAACTCCAGATCAGGGAATTTGCCTTTCAGAACCAACTCTGCTGCTCGGTATCGGTCATTTTCTACCTAATGTCCTCTCTTGTGTGCACTATCTTAAAAGGAGAAGAAAAATCTGGCCTGCTATCTTAAATAGACCTATAGTTCTTCCACCAGAGAGATAGCTATTACCACAGTAAGGTACACAAGAATTTTAGAAAATGATAAAGATTTGCAAAAGATGATGCTCTTCTAGGAGAGATAAAACAGATGAAAGAAAGAGTCAGAACTCAGGAGGAATTGGTAGCAACTTAAATTTATAGAAAAATTGGGATTGACTCATACTCTGTTATAGCAATAAATTATTTAATAAAAGAGCTTGAGGATAAGTAAGCTATACATTATAATAAATAATGGGAAAATATAGAAATATCTTATAATTATATCTTAAATTCATAAGGAGATTCTCATGAATCTGCAAATTAAAATGTGGGTTTTAGTGATCTTAATGTTTGCCATACTTTATGGAGTTATTACCGGTATTGGCACATATATGGGAGCGGGAAATGTAATAACTTACTTAGTACTAGCCATAGGAATAACACTTTTTCAATACCTAATAGGACCCAATATGGTTACCTCCATGATGAAAGTACGATGGGTCACCCCCTCAGAAGAACCCGAACTTCATCAGATGATAGAAGAACTATCTCAGAAAGCAGGAATACCTAAACCCAAAGTTGGTGTTTCACAGGTAGCGGTTCCCAATGCCTTTGCCTTTGGCAGAAGCCTTAAAGATGGCCGGGTCTGTATAACCATTGGTATGAGACAATTATTAAACAAAGAGGAATTGAAAGCAGTATTAGGACATGAGCTTTCCCATATTAAACATCGGGATATGATTATTATTACTGTTTTATCGGTCATCCCCTTGATACTCTACTGGCTAGGAATGCGTATGATGTATGGTGGCACATTGAGAAATAGAGAAAATAGGGGTTCCGCTGCTCTTATTGGTATGATTGCCTTTCTATTATATTTCATCTCGAATCTCTTAGTGCTTTATGGTTCCAGGATCAGAGAATACTATTCAGATCAGGGAAGTGTCAGTTTGGGGAATCCTCCTCATCACCTGGCCTCTGCTTTATATAAATTAACCTATGGCTCTGCCAAACTTAGAGGAAACCAGGTGGGAGAACAAGCCCTTAACCAGGTGGAAGGATTGCGAGCCTTTTTTCTTAACGATGTGGCCAGAGCATATCAGGAATTCAAGACCCTGAAAGAAGTTGACCAAAATCTCAGTGGTTCTATTGAGGCCCAAGAATTGCTTGCCTTAAGAGAAAAAAATATTAGAATAAGTGCATCAGAGAGGATGATGGAGCTCTTTACCACTCATCCCAATATGTTAAAAAGAATTAAAGCCTTATCTTATCTTTCGTAAAAATAATTGCGTTTTAATCCTTCTTCTTTGTATTTCATAATCCTTGATTAAAAGATATAGAATTAAAATGTTAAACTGAAATAGAATCCTCTGGAATTAAAACAGTTAATATAGCACCAATCTGGCTTCTGATTTAAAGAACGCCCTGAAAATATTTTAACTTAAATTTTCCTACCTAGTTATTTTGCTTTCGGTATTATTACTTTAATTATTATTAAATCCCTAATCTAATTTTAATAAAATCAAAGATAACATCGGGAATACTAACATCACAGCAACTTTCAATACCTTTAAAACCTGGTGAAGAATTGGCTTCACAAATTTTATAGCTTTCTCCGTTAAATAACAAATCAATCCCGGTAATATCTAAATTCAATACTCTGGCACACTCAGTAGCTAACCATTCAATCTCTTTGCTAGTCTGGAAAGCCTTTACTTCACCACCTCGTGAAAAATTAGCTTTAAAATTACCATCACGAGAAATTCTTTCCATACAGGCAATTACTCTGCCTCCCACCACAAAAACTCTTAAATCACGACCCCTACTGGTCTGAATAAATTCTTGAATGATAAAATTAGCCTGGGTTTTGGCAGTATCAATCAATTGCATAAGGTCTTCCAGATGCCCTGGTTTTTCACATAAAAAGACTCCACTTCCTTGTGCTCCAGAGATAGTCTTGACTACTATGGGAAATCCTATAGTCTCTTCAATTAATTTGATGTTTAAGGGATATCTAGCCAGCATAGTACGAGGTACTGGAAAATTATGGGCTGCTAATATCTGCTGGGTATATAATTTATCTTTTACAATTTCGATACTTTGTGAGGAATTAAAGGTGCTTACTCCCAATCTCTCCAGATGTCGAATAACCGCCAGAGAAAAATAGGGTGTACTAGCACCCTGTCTTGGCAATAAAAATTGTGGTAATTTAGTGTAATTATTATCCACAATTACACTCTTGTTATCATCTCGATTAACCAGTAAATCAAATTGTTCCGGACATAATATCTTTAAAGTTATACCTCTCTTTTCTGCTACCTCCAGAAAGCGATTCATTTCATATTTATCTGAAGTGATCTCGTTCTGCCTCTGTTTATAAAGAATCCAGCCCTCCATATATTTCTCCCATCTATTTTAAATAATTTACCTGTATTATTTTTATTTGATACTCATTGACTGGGAAATAATCCTGGGAATTATTTTTGTTATATGCTTCCCAAATAAAGTTATTTCCGCTGATAAAGACCAATCAATTCTGCCTCTGCTAAGATATGGCCTTCCATGGCTTTTAATAAATCTTTTTTCCGGCAACCCTCTTCTAAATCTAGTTTGGTATCCAGAGCATAAAGTTTAAAGAAATAACGATGGGTACCGGAGGGGGGACAGGGACCTCCATATTCTAATTTTCGAAAATCATTGAGACCCTGAGTACCTGGTATCTCCCCCTCTTCTATTATATCAGTAACATGAATATTAAAGACTATCCAGTGCACCCATGTGCCTGCCGGAGCATCAGGATCTTCAACTATAAGCGCTAATCTTTTTGTCCCTTCTGGAATATCTTCAATAATTAAACTGGGGCTAATATCTTCACCATCACAGGTAAATTTTTCTGGAATATAGCCTTCATGTTCAAAGTCAGCACTACTTAATTTCATTTCCTTAACCTCCCATAAATAAATTTAAAATTTTCTAATTTTTTATGCAATGTGAATTGACTAATATATATTATAATCCAAAACTTTTTCAATGGAAAACTATCCTTGAAAATAAATTTTTCTTTAATCTCTTTTGGAGCGGGCATAATAAACTAAATCAAGCACATAAACCACATGTTCTGGTGCTATATTAAGCAATTGACTTATATCTTCAGGTAGCCAATTATTTTCATGGGCTAATAATATTAAGTCAATCTCTTCATAAGAAAGACCAATCATTGTTTGGTCATCTAATCCTGGCAGTAAATCTGGAGAAGGCGCTTTATTTATGATATGATCTGCTATCTCCAGATATCTGGCTAATTGTCTTACTTGAGTTTTATATAGACCAATGATAGGCATAATATCGGCTAAGTGGTCACAACCAAACTTTACAAAAAGGCCAATTTTTTGTTCTGTCTTATTAGTACATCCAATTACCATCCGATCTTCTAATTCTGCATAATAATAGAGTATCAACATACGAAAACGGTGTTTGGCATGCAATATTGCTTGTCCTCTTCTAATATAATCATGATAAGGCTTATCACTGAGCCCCTTTATATATGAGGCAAAGGGGGGTTCTCCACTAATTTTTTGATAATAACAATGTGCCTTTTTAAAGAGATAGCTCTTTATCTTATTTTGGAAGGGGATATTGCTGGCAAAACCATATTTTTTTATCTTAAGGTCTTTTAAAAAAGGAGTAATGTCGATAACTTCCCATTGAATTCCCAAGTCTCTGGCAAGTTCATAGGCATCTTTTAGATGTACCTGGTTAGATTCACTATCTGGTAAAAGAAGGACTTTTACTTGCTCTTTTCCTAAAGCTCTGACACTCAAGACCGTTACTAATGATGAATCGAGCCCTCCACTCAAGCCAATTAGAGCACCTTGTTTTTTAAATTTCTGTTGAGATTTAATGATCTTTTGTACCAGGTTCCGACAAAGGTTTTCACTATCTATCTTCATTTTTGCGTGCAGGTTTTCGAATTCGAATTTATTATTCATATCACTCAATTACTCTCTTTTTATATTTTATTGCAATAATTAATTATCAAAAAATTAACTAAAAATAAACAATTTACTGGTAAATTTCAATAAAATCCTTATAATAATATTTTAGCGGGTAAAATAAAAAATGACAAAAGCAATCTTATTTGATTTAGATAATACCTTAATATTATTTGATGAAGCAAAATTTTTTAAAGCTTATATCAAAAAAGTAGCCCCAATTATGTCTGATATGATCTTACCTCACACCCTCTGGCGACTGATATTAAATGCTACTAAAGCTGTTTTACATAATGACGGTAAATTAACCAATAAGGAGGTTTTTTTTCATACCTTTACTCAAGGATTGGAAAATAAGACTGAAGAAATCTGGAATCGTTTTCAGCAATTTTATGAAAATGAGTTTGATCACCTGAAAAATTTAGTCACTATAAACAAAGGTGTTTCAGAAATATTTTCTTTCTTAACTCGCACAAGAATAAAAATTGTGATTGCCTCCAATCCCTTCTGGCCCTATTCGGCAATGGAAAAGAGAATGAATTGGGCTGGATTAACTAAAAAACAGGTTCATCTAATTACCCATTTAGAAAATATGCATTTCTGTAAACCTCGTCTGGAATATTATCAGGAAATATGCCAGAAAATTAGAGAAAATCCTGAAAATTGCCTAATGGTTGGAGATGATCCAGTTAATGATATGATAGCTGGAAAGATCGGTATGAAGACTTATTTAATTACTGATAACGAAAAGCTCAAAATTCCCCTGAATATTATTAGTAAAAAAATAAGATTTGGTAGAGGTAAAGAGAGAGTAAAACCTACTTATAAAGGTTCTTTGGTACAAGTTCAGAAAATTCTTCCAGAATTATTAGGTTATTAGCTTTATTAGCCAGGAACAGTAGTAAAAAATTAAAGAGCAATTTCCAGGGCATCATAAATAAACTTTCCACTAAAGAATAAGAGAAATAGACCGCAAACCGCAAAAAGAATCTGCTGTAATCTCTGACCAAAAAATTGACCACCCTTAAAGGTAAGGGAAGAAAGAAAAAAATACCAGCAAAAATCACAACTCCAGTGTACCAGAATAAAAGTAATTAATCCGAGTAATCCAAATTGATAAGCACCAGTAATTAACATAGCTCCAATGGTTGCCCACCAGATTAAAAAATAAGGATTGGCAATGCTGAGCACTATGCCAGCGTGGAAAGGAGTATAGGAAAAGGTGTTCTTCCCTATGCTAGTATTAGTTATATTCTTTAATAATCCCAAACTCATCTTCAGTAAGAATAATCCTCCTAAGATGCCTATAGTCATCTTAATCCAGTCAATTTCTAAAAACTTACCTAAACCAATTATTATTAATATAATAAGGGGTAGCTCGACTATAAAATGCCCTAGAGCAATATAAGCACCGGCTTGAGGATGCCCAGTACCTTTACTTAGCGTTACAGCAGTAATAGGTCCTGGAGCCATTACTCCTGACAAGGAAATAAGAACAGCTTTTAATAAAAAAGAAAAAAACATATCTCTCCTACTCCGTTTTCCTGGCTATTCCTTACCACATTCGGATGCCTCACCCTTTAATAAATCAATAGCATGGGGTAAAGCAGTTATAATAAGATTAAGTGATTCCCGAACTCCTTTAGGACTTCCCGGCAAATTAATAATCAAACTTCTATCTCTAATACCAGCAATAGCTCTGGATAATAAGGCATGGGGTGTCTTTTTAAAATTCTCCATCCTCATAATCTCACTAATTCCAGGAACGACCTTTTCTATAACAGCCCTGGTTGCTTCCGGTGTCACATCTCTTTTTGCCAAACCGGTACCCCCAGTAGTTAGAACCAGATCGGCATTATGTTTTTCAATAGCTTCAATTAAGGTTGTTTTAATCAAGTTCAGTTCATCTGGAATAATAATATACCACACTATATTAGCCTCAATCTGTTTCAGCATCCTGGCTATTGTTTTCCCACTTAGGTCTTCTCTTTGTCCTTGCGCTCCCTTATCACTGACAGTAATGATGGCAACTTTAATCATATTAAGCTATTACCTCTATATAGTCCCCCGCCTGGATAGTTCCTCCTTTAATTACACTGGTAAAAATACCTTCCTTGGGCATTATGGAACGTACTTTCTGTCCTCGAACTGTAATATCCACATCATGGTCTTTTCCTATTTGAGTGATTCTCAACACTACTTCTGATCCAATCTTAATAATGGTACCCACAGGATATCGGTAGAGGTCTTCCAGTCCTTGAAAGACTATATTCTCAAAGAGATCTCCATAATCCAGTTCATAACCCTCTCTTCTCTTCTTCTCCAAACTGGATAGACTCAATAGACTTACCTGTTTATGGTCTATTCCAGCATGTATATCACCCTGTATCCCAAAATTTTCCACTACCACAGCACTGGGTACCTGTTTTTTAGAATTTGTTCGGTCATCCCCTACACAAACTGCCAACACTAACCCCCTTTTTTTATCTTCTTTATCAGTTCCCTCCATCTGATTAGCGGAATTCTCCTCATTTTTTAGTTTAAGATATGATTTCCCTTGATAATGTCCACTTTGTCCACCATCTTTCTCTACCAGATGAATATGAGTAATCTCAATTCCGCGATCTACTGCTTTACAAATATCATAAATGGTAAGAGCAGCAATAGCAACTGCATGTAGGGCTTCCATTTCTACCCCTGTTTTACCTGTAGTCATGACAATAGAACGGATTAAAATACTGTTTCTTTCTTCCATAAAGTAAAAATCCATATCCACATTGGTCAGTATAAGAGGATGACAGAGGGGAATTAATTGGCTAGTTTGTTTGGCCGCCATTATTCCGGCTACCTGAGCTATACCCAGAACATCTCCTTTTGCCATCTTTTTGTCCCTAATCAGGGCTAGGGTCTCCGATTTCATAATTACCTCTCCTTCAGCAATGGCAATACGGTGAGTATCCTGTTTTCCTCCTACATCAACCATACGAGCCCTCCCTTTATCATTTAGGTGGCTTAATATTCTTTTTTCATCCATATCTTATCCTCCTACTTGAGACATATTAAACTCAGCAAGATTTTTATAACCTATATGATGACGAAATGGTTTGATATGCACAGCCTTTTCTAAACACCATTGTATAATCTTTTCTCTTTCTTTTTGTTGCTGTAAAGGAATGGACCTTAATCTATCCCTTACTTCTATTTCTGAGGAACTAAATAAACAGGGTCTAATCTTACCCTCAGCTGTCAAACGAATTCGATTGCATCTGGAACAAAAATGCTGACTAACTGCAGTAATAAAACCAACCTTACCTTTGGCTCCAGGCAATTGGTAATACACTGCCGGTCCATAGCCTTTTTCCACAGAAACCAATTTTAAATCAGGAAATTTACTGGTCATTTTTGCCTTAACATTATTAGCAGAAACAAAGTGACCCTGATTTATTTTAATAAGCTCTTGATTGGTAGGCATCAGTTCAATAAATCGCACATACAATGGCTTGTGAAAAGTCAATTGGATAAAGTTTTCCACCTCATCTTCGTTAATACCCTTTAACAAAACTACATTAAGTTTCACCGGCTCTAATCCCACCTCCAGAGATACATCAATAGCCTGTAATGCCTTCTCTAGACCATCAAAGCCAGTAATAAACTTAAACTTCTCTCTCTGCAGTGAATCAAGACTTATATTAACCCGATTTAAACCAGCTTTTTTTAAATCTTCAGCTATATCACTTAAAAGATAACCATTGGTAGTCATAGAGATATCTTTCAATCCTGGTATACTCCTTAATTTCCTTATAAAATCAACAACTCCTTTCCTAACCAGAGGCTCACCACCGGTTAGCCTTATTCTGGTTATGCCCATTTTAACAGCTATTTGAACAATTTCCAATATTTCTTCAAAACGCAGAATATCTTGATGCCTAATAAAACAAAAATCTTTAACTGAGGGAGAACAATATATACATCTAAAATTACACCTATCCGTTAAGGAAATCCTAAAATAGATTATTTTTCTACCATAAGAATCAATTAATTTTTCCATTTAATAATATTTTGCCACACTCGCTTAGATCGTATCCACCAAGCCGGGCAACGTGCTCCTTAAATTGATTAGATTTTATTATTTCTAACACTTTTTCTATTCTCTGATCAGAAAAATATTTTTCTGGGATAATCAAGTCGTAACGCTCCTTAATAAGTGGTATAAATTCCAGATCAAAGGCTTTTGCTGCAGAATAAATTCCTAAACCTACATCTGCTCTTTGGTTGGCCACTGCAGAAGCTACCATAAGATGAGTAAACTCCTCCTGATTATACCCTGTTATAGTATTAGGATTTATAGCATTTTGTTTAAGTAAATAATCCAATAGAACCCGAGTACCTGAACCTTTTTGTCGATTAATATAACGAACATTCTCTCTTGTTAAATCCCTTATTTCTAAAATCTTCTTTGGATTGCCTTTGTTTACAATAAAGCCTTGCTGTCTATAAGCCATATTTATTACCACTAAATGGTAGCCTAATAAAATTCGCTTTAGATAAGGTAAATTATATTCACCACTTTCTACATCTAAAAGATGAGCAGTAGCCAGATGAGCAATATCCTGTTGCAATGCTAATAGCCCCCCCATACTCCCGGTGTGAAAGGAGGCTAAGCGATATTCAGGCCAGTTTATGTGCAACTCATTTTTTAAAATGTCCAGAATAAGATCATGACTTCCGATAATAACCAATGTGCTATCCGCTTTGACTTCATTATCCCATAATATTTCTGCTTCGGTCTCTTCTTTTGCTTGTAAACCTTCACTCAGGGATGGAATCCTGATCAAAGCATCAGCCTCTACTAATGAAGAAATAACTCCCGCTCCACGATTTAATGGATAGGCCAATATATTATTATCAATCCTGGCCAGTTTTACCCGTAGAAATTCTTCATTTCCTAATCTGGATACCACTCTTCTAGCCATTAACACTCTAGTCTTTTTTCTTTCTGGTGGTACCTGTCTTAAATTTTGGCAGACCAATGGTAAAACAAATTCCCAGGCAGCAATTAAGTAAGAAACCGGATACCCTGGTAGCCCAATTACGGGAATACCTTGTATTATTCCAAATAATGTGGGCTTGCCAGGCATCATAGCAACACCATGGAATAAAATTTCACCAATATCCCCCAGTACTTGTGCCGTAAAATCTTTACTACCAGCTGAGGTTCCGGCAATTACGGTAACTATATCATTTTCTTGTACTGCTAACTGGAGAGTCTTTTTTAGATCCTCTTTCCTATCACGTATAATCGGATAGAGAACAGCTTCTCCACCCCATTGTAGCAGTAAATTAGAAAGCATACTAGAATTAATATCCACTATTTCACCTATTTTTATCTCTTTCTGATCAGGTTTTACTACTTCTTCCCCAGTAGGAATAATAGCCACTCGCGGTTTTTTCCAAACTTGTAGCTCTGAGATTCCTCCAGCCAATAAAGCACCTATGTCTACAGGTCTAATTTTATGATTTGCAGTTAATAATAACTGATTTGTGACAATATCTTCCCCAATATTACGAACATTGGTACCAGGAGTAACGGATTGAAAAATTTTCAGCTGGCTGAATTCCTCTTGTCCATTAGGCAAATTCTCTCCTCTTTCTACTGGAACTACATCTTCTATTTTTATTACCGCATCATATTTATCAGGTAAAGGATTTCCAGTATTTACATATACAAAATCTCTGTTATGAGTTAAGATAATAGGATTCTTCTCTGAGGCTTGTTCAGTGTTTTGGGAATGTACAGCTATGCCGTCCATAGCTACCGCAGTGAATGGCAAAGAGGATCTTCTAGCAAAAACCGCCTCTGAGGTAACTCGGTTTAGTGAACTATTTACGGGAACCAATTCCGTCTTGGAATTTATTAGAATTAAACCAGCTTTCAGGGCTTTATCAATTTTTTGTTTAGCTTCTGTCAAGGATATTTTTTTTAAATAAATATTTCGTCTCATAATAGATTAGACCATCTCCTTAATTACCAGGTTTCTCTATTACTCAAATAAAATTACCCTAACCTTTTCTCCCCGATATAAACCCTCTTGATTAAGACCAATAGTTATATAACCATCAGCTGTAGCTAGAGAAGAAATAAGACCAGATTTACCCAAAATTGGCTCGGCCCATAACTGGCCATTTTTATCTTTTAAAATTACACTTATATATTCTTCTCTACCAGCATCGGAAAAAACATTGTTTTCTAACAAGGCATCAACTGTTTTTCTTTGTCCCCAATGAAATATTTCACCTTTTAAGTCAAATATTATTTTTTTCACCACATTATCAAAAACCATCATAGCTGAAACCGGATGTCCGGGCAAACCAATAAATATTTTTTGCTCAATTAAAGCAATAATGGTTGGTTTTCCAGGTTTTACAGCTAAGCCATGAACCAGAACTCCAGGTTTACCAAGATTATTCAATACTGTTAAGGTATAGTCCCTCATACCTACTGAACTACCACCAGAAATTAAAACTAAATCAATTTCTTTATTATCCAAACATTTCTGTAGTTCTTTTTGTAGAATCCTTTCTTCATCTTTAATAATACCAATAAAAAAGGGCAGGCAACCGATTTGCTGAACTGCAGCTGCCAGAGAATAAGTATTAATGTCCCGCACTTGACCAGGTTCAGGATTAACACTTATCGGAACAATTTCATCACCGGTAGAAATAATTGCAATAACCGGTTTTTTAAACACTTTGATCCTTTCCCACCCTAAAGCTGCCAGTAGACCAATATCCGCTGCTTTTAAATAATGACCCCTTGTGAAAACCTTTTCATTCCTCTTAATATCTTCATCTTCTCGTAATACGTTTTCCCAAGGAGAAACTGGACGACTTATTTCAATTATGGTAGGATTGACATATTCGGCATATTCCAGCATAACCACGGAATCAGCTCCCTCAGGAAGCATCCCTCCAGTAGAAATTCTTACTGTTTGTCCCTTTTGCAATACATAAGAAGGTTTTTCGGACATCTTTATCTCGCCAATTAGATCAAGATAGGCCGGCAGGCTGTCACTTGCTCCATAAGTATCACTGGCTTTTACTGCAAATCCATCTACTGTGGATCTATCAAAGCCCGGTATATTCTCAGTAGCAATAATATCTTCTGCTAATATTCTCCCCACAGCATAAATAATATCTATTTGCTCAAATCGATTTTTAAAAAAAGTTTTATAATCAAAAGCCTGACGAACAATATTTAGGCTATCCTGGATAGTGGTGACTTTAAATAGAGACTGAACCATATCTCATCTATCATCTAGGGAAGTGTCCCCTGAAACTCCTTTTTAATTAGTATAGAGTATATCGTTAATTTAATCATTAGCGGTTGAACGCTATTGTTTACTTCTTAGAGTAAAATAGTTTACATTTTTTTGTATTCAGTTCAAACATACTCCAGTATAAAATGGATAAGACTGCCTCAAGTCGTGCATTTCATAATGACTATTTCGTTTTGGGTCATTTATTTTAGTAGAACAGTATATCAGTATAATGTATACCGAACGAATAGTCGTTAGCATTGTGTAGTGCGTGAATTACATCAACAATAATGCCCAAAAAGTTCAACCAAAAACCATCAACTGTAAACCATACTGCTCTAAATTATTCCTGCCTAAAACTATATTGTACTATAAACATTAAAGTCATTGCGAACACTGCTTAAGCATGTGTGGCAATCTCATACTGATATTCACACATAAGCTTATGAAGTATACCAATATAAAATTATATCAATATAATGTAGCACTTGCTGTGTTGTGTATTATAATTTTATTTATTGTATATTAAAAAATCCTGCCGGGAAACACCGTACAGGATTCTTTCTTCTTTCCAATACGGGGGGCTCAATAATTTCTCATTGAACCTAGCGGTTAACTTCCATAGATCAAGTCTTTAGGACAGTTAACTCGAAGATAATTTTTTTGTTTTCAAATCATCTTTTTAATTATTTATTATAACTATATCAGCTTATTCTTGCAAAAAAATATTTTTAATATAGTCTTCCTAACCCTTTTACTAAGATAAAATATAACTTATTAACATAAATTTGACAAGCTATCAAAAATATTTCTTTACCAAACCTTCACTGAAATTACTTTTGTGTTAATCTCTTTTTTCCTCTATAATTATCAAGTTAGGGAATGATTTTCAGAATTAATACCTCTATAAGGAGGGTGTCTTGTTAAGCAGAACAAAGGGCTATTTTATGATTGCTACTGCTGGAGCCCTCTGGGGAACAGTTGGCTTTTTTGTGAAAAAATTACTAGCAGTTCAACTTCCTCTTTCCACCATTATCTTCTGGAGAATGTTTTTCGCTTTTTTAATCCTCTTTATTATTCTTTTTTTTACTGACCGAGCCAAATTAATGATAAAAAGCTCTATATTAAAATATGTCATGGCTATTGGTTTAATTAGCCAGTGTCTTTTTAATATCAGTTATTTCAGTACTATCCAGCTTACTTCTATTGCTACAGCAGTAATTTTACTTTATACTGCACCTATCTTTATTGCCCTGATGGCTAGATTTTTTTTCCGGGAATTATTTACTATCAATAAATTACTAGCATTAATATTATGTGTAATTGGTTGTTTTCTTACCATTACTGGGGGTCACTGGCAAAACTTGCCACTCAACTCAAAAGGTATCCTTTTTGGTTTAGCTTCTGGAATAACTTTTGGTTCTTTAACCATTATCAGTAAGCCTATCGCTAATAAATGTCATTCCTATACTGTTGTTTTGTATTCTATCGGATTTGGTCTTCTTTTTTATTCACCTTTTGCCCAACCTATGATTCTCTTCCAATCCCATATTACTCCTCTGATCTGGTTTTATATCTTTTCTCTCAGTATTATCTCCACCATCTTTGCCTACCTTTTTTACCTGGGTGGTCTTTCCTATGGGGTAGAAGCTTCCAGAGCTGGTATTATCAGTACTGTGGAAGTAGTAATATCAGTTATGGTATCCTATTTATTTTTCCAGGAACAGCTCTATGGTTGGAAATTAGTTGGTATTATTATGGTTATAGGATCAGTTATTGTTGTCCAACTAGATAATGTAGTGAGAAAAAATAGAGGAAACCAAATTTCCGTTGAAGAAACATAACAAAACATATATTACCGTACTTAGAGTTCTGAATTTTGAATACTATTTGTTGATTTTAACTTCATTTTTTATTAACTAAAAAGACTCCGCTTAGAACTACTAAAAAACCAGTGACAAAAGATATGGTGATCTGCTCACCTAAAATTAAAATAGCCAGTACTGTCGCCCATACTGGAACAAAATTGATAAATATTCCGGTTCTTGAGGCTCCAATCCTCTCCAAACCTTCATAATACCAGATATATGATAAAACTGTTCCCAATATTGATAGAGCAAAAATACTAATCCATACCTTTATACCGTAGTTAAAAAGATTATCTAATTGCCCTTCCTGCCAGGCTGGAAGAAAAAGAAAACATGTTCCAATAAGACAGGCTAAAGTAATAGCAGTTAAAGGTTTGATTCTCTGAATAACTGATTTACTTATTATTGTAAATGAAGACCAGCATATTACACATCCCAGTATATAGAGTTCTCCTATGCCTATCTTCCCAAAAGATAACAAATTAAAATCTCCTTTACTAATAACAATAATAGCACCAATAAAAGATAGTATAATTCCGAAAATCTTTTGGGAGTTTATTTTTTCACGAAAAAAAAGAAAGGAAAGGATAGTAATTAAAGAGGGGTTTAAAGACACAATTATAGATGCTCGAGAGGCTGAAATAAATTTCATACCGGAAAAGAAAAGATAATTATAACCAGCAATACCAGAAAGAGCTAATAAAAATATCTGAGTGGCAGTTGTCAATTGGAAACCAGGTAGTTTTGTAGATCTGCTTAATAAAAATAAAACTAGAAAAACACTTGCCACTAAAAACCTTAAAAAAGAAGCAGTAAATGGAGGGAGTGCTTGTGCTAACACTCGGGCAGCAATAAAGGTACCTCCAAAGAACATGGCTACCAGAGAAAGTTTGAGGTATAACAAAAATTTGTTAACTATTTTGAGCATAAGTTTATATTTTAAGAAAAAATACCAGTAAATATTTTCTATATTATATTACCTTATATATTTCTGTTCATATATTTATAAAAGGGCAGTACTGAAATATCTTTCTGCTCTATCAGGTAATACTGTTACCACTCTATTTCTGCCATTATCTAAATGTAAAGCAGCACATACATTAGCTCCGGAAGAAGTTCCTACTAACAATCCTTCCTGAAGTGATAGCAGGCGAGTAGTTTTAATGGCTTCCTCATCAGAAACCGTTATCACAAAATCTACCAGATTCACATCTAAAACACCAGGAATAAAACCATCTCCAATACCCTGTATCTGATGAAGTCCTGGCTCTTTACCCAGAAGAGCAGCACTATTTTTTGGTTCTACTGCTACAATCTTTATTGCCGGATTCTTCTCTTTTAAAAACTGCCCCATTCCCTGAAGAGTTCCGCCACTTCCCACACCAGCAACAAATATATCAATCTCACCCTCGGTATCTGTCCAGATCTCGGGTCCTAAAATTTTATAATGAGTCTCTGGATTTTTAGGATTTACAAATTGATCCGCTACAAAATATCTATCCGGTTCCTGTTTAATTATCTCTCTCATCCTGTTAATAGAACCGGTTAAACTTTCTTCAGCAGGGGTAGCAATTATTTCCCCGCCAAAGGCATGTATGATTTTTTTTCTTTCTTCACTCATATTTTCCGGCATCACACAGACAACCTGATAACCTTTCTGAACTCCAATAAGGGTTAAGCCTATCCCTGTATTACCAGAGGTAGCTTCAATAATAGTCATTCCTGGTTTTAATTTCCCCTCTTTTTCAGCTTCTTCAATTATATATTTAGCAACACGATCTTTGATGCTTCCTCCAGGGTTAAGAAACTCAGCCTTAGCAAATACATTACCTGAAGAAATCTTCTCCAAACAGATAAGCGGAGTATCCCCAATCGCTTTAATGATATTATTAACTAACATATTATGCTTACCTTTCTATTTTGAATTATATTCTAATTTTGCCTAAAAAAAGATAAATACTATAGTTTATCAAAAATATAATAATGAATAATACCAAAATAATTACCTTTCTGCAAGAAAAAACACGTGTCTGGTAAATTGTTCAAGAATAACTTAAAAAAATAAAATATTTAAATTTATTTTAGTTCAGCAAATTAGTTCAGGAAAGAGAAAATTAAATAATGGGGGAATATAGTAATTATTTTATTAAAATAAATTAAAAAGATAGGGTCTAATTACTTATTAATAAAGCAAGGGGCTACACTAATATTTAACAGGAATAAAATTTATGGTAATCTTAAAACAGATTGGGGATTTATACTCTTGTCTTCCCAATAAATCTGGTTACGTTCTTTCATTATCTCCAGAGTTCGATAGATATCGGCTAAAGAATACTGACTGGGCATAGCATATACCAGTTCCTGAGCAGTAACTTGCTCTTTCCCCTGTAACAAATCTTTTAAATAGGTAACAATTAATGCACTTATATTCTGGTATTTCCCTTCTTCTCCTGCTGGGAAAGATTGGGAGAAAATTTTATCTTTATTTGAGTATATTTCTACTTTTTTCTCAGGATTTTCTTCTCTCTTATTTAATTTCTGATCAATTTCATTTTGTTTATTCATTACCTGTTGCATTTGTCTCTTTATTTCTTCCCATTCCATCTTTTCACCAGAAGATACTCCCTCTTCATTGCTATTACTTTCCTTACTTTCTTTCAACTTAAAGTAAGTGGTTTCATAAATATATTGTGATAAGTATTCTAAGTTATCAGCATTATGCTTCATCTTACTGATCATCAGTTCAATCTTTTTTAGAATTTGTAAAGACCATAAATAAAAAATAACTCCTAAAAACAATGCTAATATTATCATAAAAATAGCCAATAATGGCGTACTTAGAATTAATTCTGAGATATTACTCATTTTTTACTCCCTTAATAAGAATAAAAATAAAAAACTCACCCTTGTAAAGGGTAGCCTCAACCATATTGGAAAAAATTTATTTACCATTTTCATCAGCAAAAAGTTTTTTAATTGTAAATATAATAGTTATATTTCTTCACCTTCCAGGACAATCTGTCTTAATAATTTTTTCTCTTGTCCTTTTTGGTTATTCTTTTCATTTTCCTCTTTTTTTATCTTATACCCCTGGTCAGACTCAGGATTATTCTTTTCTTTTCCCTGATTTTTACTCACCTGTTCATAAGAAAGAGATTTCTCCGGGATAACCAGTTCTTCGTTAAATAAAATCTTAGGCAATCTCTCTAAACGGGTAGTAGTTACATCTAATCCCTTGGACATTTCTGTTACTGTTAGTGAAAATTGGGTATAAAGTCGGTAGAATATTATCGCCAGCCAGATAACAAATAAACAGATAAAAATAGAGAGAAAAGAAAGCAGAAAAACCATGATATCTATAAAATTCATATAGTTACCTCATACCTCACTTAATAATCACCAAATTCCCATATATTTGCAGACTTCAGACAGAAAAACCCCAACATCCTGGTGTACTACAACGGTAGCTTTATGATCTAAATGGGTTTTCATATAATTCACAATAACTAATTGACCCTTTTGTGCTAAACTATATTCAGGTAATAAATTAGCTGGTGAAACCTGTAGTGATGAACCCACCACCAGAAATAAGTCCGCTTTACTAGCTTCGGAAATAGCCTCTTCAATATTAGATAATATTTCTCCAAATAATACGACATCAGGTTTAAAAATCCCGCCACACTGGCAATAAGGAATCTGTTTCTCATTACTCTTTATTTTTTCTAACAATAACTGTGCTGAAATTTTTTCTCCACATTTAGTGCAAATAGCTTGGGATAAATTTCCATGAATTTCTAAAACATTCTGTGAACCAGCTTTCCTATGTAAATTATCAATATTCTGGGTTATTAATACCTGTAAATAACCTGATTGTTCCAAGCGAACAAGGGCATAATGGGCTTGATTGGGAGCAACATGATCTAATTCTTCTATCCGTGGACGATAAAAATAATAAAATCGGGAAGGATTCTCCAGAAAAGCCTGTATACTAGTTACATCTATGGGATTTACCTTAGACCATAAACCTTTGCCCGGAGTTCGAAAATCAGGAATACCAGAAGCAGTACTAACACCCGCTCCAGTTAAACAAACGGTATAATTGGCATTCTGTAACAAATCACTTACTTGAGTTATAGTCTTCTGATCCACTGTAGTCATTGGTATTATTATATTTGGGATAATTTAACTTCCCTAAACTCCTCCCTACCAAAAGATGAAAAAATAATCTTTTAATATATATTATTCCCTGAAATGACTTTTTTAGACATTAAATCTAAAATTAATAATATCTCCGTCTTCAATAAGATAACTTTTCCCCTCAATCTTGAACAAACCTTTTTCTTTGACTTTAGTTATTGATCCCCAATTCTTCAGATCAGTTAAACTGATCACCTCTGCCCTGATAAAACCTCGTTCCATATCACTATGAACTTTACCAGCTGCCTTTACAGCCGTTGTCCCTCTCTTTATAGTCCAGGCTTTTACTTCATCTTTGCCTATGGTAAAAAATGAAATTAAACCGAGATGCTGGTACAAAATGTGTGTTAATCTTTTTATTCCACTTTCTGGCAAACCAAGATCCTCTAAGAAGAGCTGTTTTTCTTCGTCTGGTAATTCATTTATTTCCATTTCAATTTTACCGCAAATAGAAATGCTGGCCATCTGACGTTCTTGAATAAACTGATTAAACTGTTCCTTTTCAGGAAAGTTATTTTTTCTCAGTTGTTCTTCATCAAGATTAACTACGACAATGATGGGCTTCAAACTAAAAAAGGAAAATCCGCTTAATAATTTTATTTCCTCATCACTAAAAGGTAGATTAGCTAGTAAATTGTTTTCATTCAAATAATGGGCACATCTTTCCAAAATTCGCTTTTCATTTTCTTCTTGGTTGGTTAACTTACGCTTAGTCTGGTCCAAGCGTTTAATACGGTTTTCTATTAATTCTAAATCGCGCAAAATAATTTCATAGATTATACTCTCCAGTTGACGAACAGGATTGGTTTCCCCAGGAATTAATTTATCTTCAAAAACTCGAACTACTATTAATAGAGCATCAGCATTCTGTATTTGAGCAAAAGCATCCTGTTTTAATTTGTCTGACACCTCCGCTGAAATTCCACCAATATCAATGATCTCCATAGTTGCATATATAATTTTTTTATTTTGATTGATAGCACTTAAATAATCAAGCCTGTCGTCAACAACTTTGATTACTCCAATATTTTTGGTCTTTGGTGATAGAAATGAATCGGTTTGCTTATGTTGACTGGTGAGTAGATTAAAAAGAGTGGTTTTGCCACTTAAAGGCATTCCTAAAATACCTATATTCATTATTCACCTCACCATATTTTAAATTTATCCCTGGTAGCAATCTGCTTTAGATTAATTCTTTTCCACAAGTAGCCATAGCTAAATTACCATATTTCACACCTTTAATTGCTTTTAGCTTATCAGTGAGTTGCTGTAACGATCTTGCTTTGCCCTGTACAATAATCACTTCCAGACAGTTATCGTGATCTAAATGAATGTGTTGGGTAGAAATAATAAGATGGTGATAAGCATGCTGATAGCTAATTAATTTCTGTACTAATCCTCTTTTATGATGACTGTAGACCAGAGTAATAGTGCCAGCAACCTGTGCGTTCTTAGCCCATTCTTCTTCTACCAGTTCTTCCCTGATTAAATCTCTAATGGCTTCTGATCGGTTTTTATACTTCTGCTCCTTAAGATGAAGGTCAAACTTCTGTAATAGTTCATCTTCTAAAGAAATACTAAAACGCACTAATCGAGACATATTATCACTAATCCTTCTTTATCTTGATAAATAATTTGTGATTTGTGTCGAAAAACCTTAGCAATATAACCCTTTCCCCCATTCATGATATTGTAATAACATTTTTTCCCATAATAACACACTAGATGATTACCGGCAAGCTTATCTCTGTTGGGAACCATCTTAAAACGCACTTAACAATTACAATTATAATAAAATATAATATAAACAATAATGGAAAATACCATAGAGAATTTTTACATATATATCTATAAGTTTATGACAAATAAAAAGAACTCTATATTTCTCAAGTATAGAGTTCTTACTATACGTAAAAGTATAATATATTTATTATGCATTTAAATATTTAAAATTGAACTACAAAGAATATCATCTGCTTTTTTCTAATTTGATACAATGAGGAGCAGCAATCTTTTTAGCATACCTTAATGCTTTTTTCTCACTAGAAAAACTTCGGTCTCCAATTAATATTGGTGGATAAATTATTTTACCATTGTAGGTCTGGTAACCGAATTTAACCAGGTATTCACCTTGGTTTTCCGAAATTTCACAATAATCATAACTATGCTTATCAGTATTCACAGTGCTTTTTACCTCCCTCTTTCTCAATATCTCTATACAGAATTAGGTGTAATAACTATGGCCATGCAATATTTAGGATTAGAAGTTAAATTTAGATTTAGAAACTGTCCATAAGAGATAGTATAATTTTTACCGATGGTCGGATCATTGGTAATTATTTCTTTCTTCTCAGCATCAAATCCAATAATGACCCGAGCATGTGCTAAAGGATTGGTTTCTTTATACTTCTGAATTGCTATCAAAGGAACCTGACTGGCCAAATATTCTTCAATCTCTTCCATAGTTAATACAGTAAATGAGGCTTCAAATCCCAAATCTCTAGCAAATTTAACCATTTTATAGATATCCCCTAGCCCATCTGGTTTGATAATCTTTTGGGCTAATTCTTGTTGACCTATCTGAAGTCCAAAAAAGTTCAAGGTCATTGCGGCAGAAGCAGGTAAACACCAATTAAACCCGGCATATTTCTGATAAGGAACTTCCAAACAAATTGAACTGGCTTTAGCCTTATGCTCATTTTCTGGTGTTATACCCTCTAAAGTACTTCCTTGCTCAATAATATCTGTTTGTGGAATAATCCCACTACATGAAGTTAAGAATAATACTGTGGCAATGATAAGTAAAACTTTACTAACTTTTCTTAACCTTACCCAAACTTTCATCTTCCCCACTCCTTTTTAATCAGTTGAATGAAGACAATCAAAGTTTGGGCTAAAGATAAAAAGGTGGCAGCCTGGCGACCTTAGTCCTTTTTGACTTTAGGCCCAAAACTTTGCGTCCTATTCTTTCGAATAGTTTGCCTTTTTCAACCTTTTTTTATTTTATTGGTTAAAATAATTTTTTTGTAAAAAGAAAAGAAGTTGGCAGCTTGGCAATCTTAGCAGTTTCCTACTTTAGACCCAATGCTTTGCGTCCTATTCTTTCGAATAGTTTGCCTTTTTCAACCTCTTTTGAATCCTATTTAATTAATAAAGAATAACTTATTATAATATATTTTCAAAGATGTAGTTCATATATTACTTTAAAAACCAATCATCACACCTTAAAAATTTAACATATTACTACTTTAATCAAAGTTTTCGATGTTTTTTCTTATTATCTACTATAATTTATTCCCTAAAATATTTTTTTTAGACACATTGTAAAAAATATTTAAAAATTTTTCTATTTTTTACGGCAATAATTTGGAAGGGTAATCTATTTTGTTTGCTAATTTATCCTGATAACGTTCCAAAGCCAGCTGAATCAATTTATCTATCAATGTACTAAAGTCAATACCACTCTTTTCCCATAATTTGGGATACATACTTACCTGTGTAAAACCAGGGATAGTATTAATCTCATTTAGGTATACCTGAAAAAAATGTCCTCTTTTTTGTACAAAAAAATCAACCCTGGCCATACCAGCAGCATCAATAGCCAAAAATGCTAATTTGGAAATTTCTTGGATCTCTTTCATCACTTTTTTTGGTATTCTTGCCGGAATAATCAATTGAGTATTCTCATCAATATATTTGGAATCATAATCGTAATATTTCCCGGCTGGTTTCACTTCCCCTACCACAGATACTTGTGGCTCATCATTACCCAGTACACTACACTCTACCTCAATATTATCTTCTATTCCCTCTTCAATAATAATCTTACGATCATAACTTGCCGCTAGAGCAATAGCTGTAGCTAATTCCTCTCTTCTTTCCACTTTACTGATACCTACACTAGAACCTAAATTAGTTGGCTTGACAAAAAGCGGGTAAGTCAAATTTTGGTTAATTTCTGCCAATATTTTTTCAGGTTCAATATTCCATCTTTTTCTTTTTATTACCATCCATCTGGTATGAGGTAAACCAGCTTGTTGGAAAATCTTTTTCATTAGTTCTTTATCCATTGATAAGGAAGAAGCCAGTACACCTGACCCAACATAGGGAACTCCAATTAATTCTAACAGACCTTGGATAGTTCCATCTTCACCAAAAGGACCATGTAATACCGGAAATATAACATCTAATTTTTCTAAAAAAGAGTAGACTATTTTATTATTTTTCTGACTGAGAACAATAAATTGATGATCATCCGTCTTGCTTTCCCAGCATATAATTTCTTCTCCTTCCACCTTTCCGCTAAGTAATGCACGACGGCTATCCGCAGGTGATAGCCAATAGCCCTGTTTAGTAATACCTATCGGTACTACGTCATATCTTTCGGGATTAATAGCTTTTATAACTGAGGAAGCTGAACAGAATGAGACTTCATGCTCACCAGACTTACCTCCAAACAATATTCCTACTTTTAATTTTTTTCTCTGCTTCATTGTATTCCTCTCTCAGGACCATTACTTAACTATGTTTTTAACCCCCACCTATAACTGGAAATACTTCAATAATATCTCCCTCTGCAACTTGAAAATCAAAATTGGTAATTTTTTTATTAACCAATACCATCCCTACATAACCCAGAGCATCCTTAGGTAAAAAACGTTGTAAAACTGATGCAATATCTTCTCCACAATTTAGCTCTAAATCAAGCATTTTATTAGAATTAGTAGGTAAGTATTTTTCAAAACCAGAATAAAATTTTATGGTAACTTTCACAGTTATTACTCCTTGTTCTTATCTTTCTCCTTAGTAGTGCCTTTTAAATTCTGTTCTTTCAGTGCTAATTGTTTCTTCATACTTTCTCTTTGTTCCATTTTATCTTTAATTTCCTTTTCTCTTCCTCTTCCTGAAGGGAAATAATATCTTCTGTCTTCCAGTTGGTTTGGAAGATGTTGTTGTTTAACCAAAGCATCTTCAAAATCATGAGCATACTGGTATCCAGCTCCATATCCCATATCCTTCATCATTCTGGTGGGAGCATTACGAATAATGAGAGGTACTGGCAATGATCCATATCTTTTTATATCCTGACTGGCTAACTGCCTACCTTTATAAAGAGCATTACTTTTAGGAGCATTGGCTAAATAAACTGCTGCCTGTATCAGAGCTAAGTCCCCCTCAGGCATACCAAGGAAATGAACTGCCTGCATCGCTGAAACAGCCACAGCAAGCGCCTCAGGATCGGCATTGCCAATATCTTCTGAAGCAAATCTAATTAATCTACGGGCAATATAGAGTGGATCTTCACCAGCCTCAATCATTCGGGTAACCCAGTACAATGCTGCATCAGGGTCAGAATCACGCATACTTTTGTGTAGAGCTGAAATAAGATTATAATGTTCCTCTCCACTCTTATCATAACGAAGGATATTTTTCTGAACTATTTGTTGAACTAAGTGTTTATTTATTATAATTCTATCCTTATCCTTAAGCTGGGACATGCTGGTATTGACCGCAAATTCCAAGATATTTAGTGCTACTCTGGCATCTCCGTAAGAAAGTCGGGTAATAAGATTAATTACTTCTTCGCTAATCTCTAAAGGTAGGTTCCCATAGCCACTCTCTTTGTCAGTTAAAGCACGCTGAATAATTTTGGTTAATTCCTGCTCCGTTAGAGCATCAAGCACATAAACATTTGCCCGTGATAGTAGAGGAGAAATCACCTCAAAAGATGGATTCTCCGTTGTAGCCCCAATTAAAATAATAGTACCATCCTCCACAAAGGGCAGAAAGGCATTTTGCTGTGTTTTATTAAAACGATGGATTTCATCAACAAAAAGAATGGTTCGCTGCTGATGGAAAGCCCAGCGTTGCTTAATCTCTTTTATAATTTCCTTTAAATCAGGAATACCTGAAGTAACAGCACTAAACTGGACAAAAAAACTCTTGGTTATCTGAGCAATAATCATAGCCAAGGTTGTTTTGCCTGAACCAGGGGGACCCCAAAAAATCATTGATTGTAACTGGTCTTTCTCAATAGCAATGCGTAAAGGCTTTCCCGGTCCAATAATCTTCTCCTGCCCCACAAAATCATCCAGATTTTTTGGCCGCATTCTATCGGCTAAGGGAGCTAATTTATTTATTTTTTTGGCTTGTTGCTGAAAAAGATCCATTAATTTTCCCCTATCAGGTCTTTTATTTTACTATCTTATCATTTTTTTATTATTTGTAAAATAACTGAAAATGGGTAGAAAATAATATTATGATTACTACCCCAAAAGTACTTGAAATATCTATTTGGGTAGTAATCATAATTTCAAAAATAGTACCAATAACACTAAATATTAGCAAATAATACCAAGCAACTATTTAAATATTTTACTTAATAGCACCTTGAAAACTAAAAATAGCAGAAATGGCTGAAACCCTTTATTTTATTGGTCTTTTGATGAAAGCCACTATAATGATACCATCAACCGCGCAAAAAATGAAGATCTGAATGGTAAAATCAAGAAAGTACTCAAAGATGGTTTGACACTTTATCATCTCTACAGAAAGGATAAGGAAATAAAACAAAACGAGGAGTTCAAACTCCTTAGCCGGATGTTAAAAGAGCAAAAGGGAAAGTCTTCTAAACATATCACACCTGACTCCTTACCAAACCCTACTGATCCGGATACTACCTACCGTAAAAAGGGTAAGCAGAAACATGTAGGTTATACGGCCAATATGGCAGAGAAGTTTGATGATCACAATCGGATAATCACCGGCTATGACTTACAAAAAAATACCTACAGTGACCAGAAATTCGCTCTGGATACCCTTTCCAAACTCCCGGTAGAAAAGGTGACCGCTTTGGTTGATGGCGCCTATTACTCAGAAGAGATAGCCCAGAAAGCTAAAGCCAGAGGCATCAAGATGCTCCCTACCAACTTAGTAGGTGGAGGTAAAAATAGTAATGCTACTCAATTTGAGATAGACGAAAAAGTAGTCAAGAAATACCCCTCTGGTCATCAGCCGATAACCAGTGTCTTTAAAACCGGAACCTATCGAGCACACTTTGATGAGAAACACTGTGGCTATAGTCCCCTATGTAAAGATTGTTCGGTCAAAAAAAGAAGAAGAGTTATCTCTTTAAAGTATCAGAGAAAACCTTACACCGCTTGCCATTGATCACCAAGATAGGAACCTCAAAGTATCAGGAGCTGGACCGAAGGAGAGCTGGGAATAGAGGGCATCCCCTCGCTACTTCGCCGGAGATACAGGATAGCTCATCTGATTATTTTCGCTATTTGGTTTTCAAAGGAACTATCAAGTTCAATTTGCGGCTCAGGTTTAATATGTTATACTCAAGTTTGACAGTAAATCACCATATTTACTGTCATGAAGTTGTGTAACCCTTTAAAATAAGGACTTTTACTTTTGATCTTTGAAAATAGTAGTGCCACTTAATATGATATTAACGATTGACATAATTGTTTTAACATGTTAATATTAAAATGCCATGTATACCCGAACCAAAACCTTTCAGAACAAAGACGGTACCACCAGAACCTACCTGCAGATTGTACAGACCAGACGGATCGGAAACAAGGTACGTCAGAAGGTCATCGCCAATCTGGGCCGCCTGGAGGAATTGCAGGAAGGCTCTCTTGACCGGCTGATCGAAGGACTCACTCGCTATTCTTTCCATCAATGGGTCAAGCTTAATGCCGGGCAGCTGGCTGCCAAAAGAGCCAGACAGTGGGGTCCGGCTATCATCTTCGGTCATCTCTGGCAGGAGCTGGGCTTAGCAGGGATGGTTAGCAAATTCCTGGGCCAGCACCAGACCGATTATGCCCTGGCTGCCTTTACGATGGTCTTAAACCGCCTCTGTGACCCGCGTTCCAAGCGGGGTGTAGATAAGTGGGTGAAACAGGTGTATTTACCTGGCTTAGAAAAACTGCAGCTTCACCATTATTACCGGGCCTTAGACGTGCTGGCAGAACATAAGAAGGAGCTGGAAGAAGGACTCTTTGCCCGTATCCGTAACCTCTTTGACCTGAAGCTGGACTTGGTCTTCTGGGATACCACCACTACCTACTTTGAAGGGAGAGGTCCCCAGATGGCCGAGCGAGGTTACTCCAAGGACCGGCGTTCGGACTGCCAGCAGCTGGTGATCGGGGTACTCATGACCCAGGACGGCTTCCCGGTAGCCCACCAGGTCTTTCCCGGTAACCTGGCTGATATCGATACCTTTCGAGTTTGCCTCAAGGAGGTACAAACTAGATTTTCCCTCGGCAGGGTCATCCTGGTAGCAGATCGGGGCATGGTCAGCCAGAAGCTGTTAAGCCAGATCCAAGAGGCCGGGCTTTCCTACATTGTCGGGGTCAGAATGCGCAAGCTAAAAGGGATGGCCGAACTGGTAACTGATCCCGGACCCTATCAGAAGGTTAGGGATAACCTGATGGTCAAAGAGATCCTCTACCAGAAGGAGCGGTACATCATCTGCCATAATCCCCAGGAAGCCCAGAAGGATCAGCTCTCCCGGGAGGAGATGCTTCTTGCCCTGGCCAGGAAGCTCAAAGGCGGGTCCAAGCAGCTGGTAGGTAACCGCGGATTCAGGCGTTTCTTAAAGATCCAGGGGAAAGCAGTAACCATTGATCAGGAGCTGGTCTCCCAGGAAGCCCGCTTTGATGGCAAATATGTCTTAAAGACCAATACTGCCCTGACTCCTTCTGAGGTAGCCTTATCCTACAAGAGTCTCTGGCAGGTGGAACGGGCCTTTCGGGAACTGAAGTCAGGTCTGGAACTGCGTCCGGTCTATCACTGGAATGATCGGAGGGTCGAGGGGCACATCATGGTCTGCTTTCTGGCCCTGGTACTGGAGACCGCACTCTGTCGCCGACTGAAGGAGGCCGGCAGCACCTTCTCCTACCTGGATCTCGTGGAGGACTTAGGCCAGTTACAGGCAGTGGAGGTAGAGCTGGCTGGCAAGCATTATCTGGCCCGTACCGAGATGGCCGGTGATACCTATGAAGTGTTCAAGGCCTTGAGGCTGCGACCACCCAAACTGATCCAGGAAATGCCATCTGAATAAGGTATCCCTGTAGTGGTACGTCTGTTTTTAAACGCTATAAGTCCCGTATTTAAAGGATTTTCAAAGAACAGGTGTCAAAGTTGAGTTTTAATTATATG
>Ga0067045_1028668_pt1 | contig 29365 bp, 25 predicted proteins | sample TerdegcTABiofilm_FD_59184 | JGI IMG/M metagenome (GOLD analysis project Ga0067045, IMG submission 59184) | Combined Assembly of (Gp0054472, Gp0054536) Wastewater bioreactor microbial communities from Singapore -Terephthalate degrading...
TTATTTGGCGGTGAGGGAGGGATTCGAACCCTCGATACGTTGCCGTATACACACTTTCCAGGCGTGCTCCTTCAGCCACTCGGACACCTCACCAAATTTTTGACTGCTGTTTAACGTGTTCAATCGCCACGTAGTTCGTTGCGCTGCTGCGCTGGAACGGGGCGTAATGTAAGGGATAGGAGCAAGCCGGTCAATCTCATTTTTCATCTTTTGCTATCGTTTGCTCAATTTGCGAACCAACTGACCAAAAAGATGCCGTTTCCTATCCCTTTACGTCAATTTTCAATCGCTTCGTGCAAGTGTTCTCCTCTGATGGCTTCCTCCAGCGAGCCGTAGAACTCCAGCTCACCCGGGACAGGACGCACCTTGGCCCGCGCCAGGGTCTTGAGGGGCTGGAACTGCAGCTCGGCCACCTTCAGCTGGACGCCCGACTTGGCCATGCGTTTGGCAAATTGCTGGAAGGCAGAGAGCCCGCCGGCGTCCAGGATGGAGACGGCCTCCATCTGCAGGATCAGCGCCTTGTGCTCCCCCACCTGGGCCAGCAGCTCCTCGAAGACCCGCTCGGCGGCGGCAAAGAACAGGGGACCGTTGATCTTGTAGAGCAGGGTCTGCGCCGGCACTTCGCTGGCATAACGGCCGTGCTCGGCCAGGTTGTGCAGTCGGGTCATCTTGGCGATTTCACGCATGAACAGCAGGGACGCCAGGATCACCCCGAAGGTGATGGCGATGACCATGTCGAAGATGACGGTGAGGGACAGGCAGACCAGCAGCACCAGCACATCCGAGCGGGGCGCCCTGCGCACCAGATCCACCACCTTGTGGGCCTCGCTCATGTTCCAGGCCACCAGCAGCAGCAGGGCGGCCATGGCAGAGAGCGGCAGCCAGGAGAGCCAGGGGGCCAGCACCAGTATGGCGGCCAGCACCACCAGCGCATGGACTATGCCGGAGATGGGCGAGGTAGCCCCTGCCCGCACGTTGGCGGCGGAGCGGGCGATGGCGGCCGTCGCCGTGATGCCGCCGAAGAAGGGGGCGAGTATGTTGCCAAGCCCCTGCCCCACCAGCTCGCCGTTGGAGCTGTGCTTGCGCCCCGTCATGCCGTCCAGCACCACGGCGCAGAGCAGGGATTCGATGGCTCCCAGCATGGCCATGGAGAAGGCAGCGGGCAGCAGTCGCTCTATGGCCGCCAGATCCCAGACCACGGGGGCGCCGTCCGGCCCGGGCAGGGCCCAGGGCATCACCAGGGTCGGGGCTATGGGGGGTATCCCCATGCCCTGGGTGCCATCGGCCAGGGTATAGCTAAACTTGCTGCCTATGGTGGCCACGTCCACTCCCAGGGCGTGCAGGCCGACACCCAGGCCTACCCCCACCAGCACGGCCGGCAGGTGACCCGGCACCGGCAGCCGCAATCTTGGCCAGAGCAGCAGCACCGCCAGGGTGGCCACCCCCACCAGGGTATCACCCCACTGCCAGCTGGGCAGGGCATGGGCCAGCGCCTGCACCTTGCCGACATAGGTTTCCGGCATCTCGGGAACGTGCAGGCCGAAGAAGTCCTTGATCTGCAAGGTGGCGATCACGATGGCGATGCCGCCGGTGAAACCCAGGGTCACCGAGGGCGGAATGTATTCGATGAGGCGACCGAGGCGCGCCATCCCCATGGCCACCAGGAAGAAGCCAGAGATGAGGGTCGCCATCAAGAGGCCCCCCACCCCGAATTGCTGGGCCACAGGATAGAGGATCACCACAAAGGCGGCGGTCGGCCCCGAGATGGAGAAACGCGAGCCCCCCGTCACGGCGATGACGATGCCGGCGATGATGGCGGTGTAGAGGCCGTGCTGGGGCGGCACCCCGCTGGCAATGGCCAGTGCCATGGCGAGCGGAATGGCGATGATGCCGACCGTGATGCCGGCGATGAGGTCGCGGCCGAAGCGCGCCACGCTATAGGGTTCATCGATGCAGGATTGGCGCAATGCGATAGCCAGCTTCACGCCTTGTAAGGAAGCTTGATTGTGCATGTCTAGGGTAATACCAGAAGAGGGAGACAAAGGCCGGAGTGAACCGGCACCCGATCATCATCAAGGGCCGGCAGAGCTGTCGACGCGGCGATGGTATCCAGAGCAACCATACCCGAGCCGGCCCGATAATTCGATGGGCAGGATCAAGAAATGGCCATTACCCCGCATTATTGTCATCGATAGCTCGCATATCGCCGATTTTCCCAGCCATCCTTTCAGTTACCCGGTCATCACGAACCTGTATCTTCCCCGCATCCCTCGACCATCACCTTAGAGGCAAGTCCATCGAGAGGCACATGCATCACCACCCCCTCCATGATCGGCTTATCCATTGCCGCGCCCCCTCCAGGTCGGGGGCGCGCCTTCACGGCCAGCTCAACCGTGGCTGCAGGCAGAGCATCTCAAGCTGCTGATTGTGCTGAAAATAGTCCACAACGCCCAAGTTTTGGGCAAACGGGCCGAAAAGCCATTTTTCCGTGGAATGGCGGGTTGACACCCGTCCGGGGGATCATTAATATCCGCTCCGTCTCGACGAGACAGGCAATTCCTCCTTAGTTCAGTCGGTAGAACGGCGGACTGTTAATCCGTATGTCACTGGTTCAAGTCCAGTAGGAGGAGCCAATTCCCTCGTAGTTCAGTCGGTAGAACGGCGGACTGTTAATCCGTATGTCACAGGTTCAAGTCCTGTCGAGGGAGCCATCTTCTAAAGCCCAGTCTCAGGACTGGGCTTTTTCGTTTCCCCTGCCCCAGCGCGGGGCAAGGCGAAGCAGCGCGGCTTCCCCTCCCTGTCCGTCTCTGCTCATCGCGCCTGGGGCGCTGCCACAAGATGACGCAGGACTACCCTCTCTGGGGTACCAGTCTGGTGCAGCACCATTTCCCCCTTGATGACAACGCACTCATCTATCTGATTTATCAGTATAAAATTACTGATATCGGCCTTCATAGCGACTCAATTGACTGGCACAGCCCTTGCAATTCCTGACCTCAGGGACGTCACAAGGAGTTGCCTATGCTACCCATCAAGCCGCCCGGACCCGGTTGCTACGACGAGATGTTGCTCGCCAACAACCAGTTTCGCGATCACTACCACGCCTACCTGGCGTGGCTGCACCAGACCGACGAGAAGAGCATAGAACGCAAGCGTGAGGAGGCCGATCTGCTGTTTCACCGGGTCGGCATCACCTTCAACGTCTATGGGGATGGGGACGGCGCCGAGCGCCTCATCCCGTTCGACAGCATTCCCCGCATCATCCCCGCCCAGGAGTGGCAGCATCTGGACAAGGGGATCCGCCAGCGCGTCACCGCCCTCAACGCCTTCCTGCACGACATCTATCACGATCAGCGCATCCTGAAGGCGGGGGTGATCCCGGCCGCCCAGATCCTCACCAATGCCCAGTACCAGCCCTGCATGCAGGGGGTCGACCTGCACCGCAACACCTATGTCCACATCACAGGGGTCGACATCATCCGCAACAGCGACGGTGACTACTACGTGCTGGAGGACAATCTGCGCACCCCCTCCGGGGTCTCCTACATGCTGGAGAACCGCAAGATGATGATGCGCCTCTTCCCGGAGCTGTTTCACAACCAGCCCATAGCACCGGTGGAGCGCTACCCGGCTCTCTTGCTGCAGACCCTGCGCGAGAGCAGCCCGGTGGACAACCCCTGCGTGGTGGTGATGACCCCGGGCCGCTTCAACAGCGCCTACTTCGAGCACAGCTTCCTCGCCCAGCAGATGGGGGTGGAGCTGGTGGAGAGCGCGGATCTGGTGGTCAAGGATGGCCAGGTGCTGATGCGCACCACCACGGGGCTGAAACGGGTGGATGTCATCTATCGCCGCATCGACGACGACTACCTGGATCCCCTCGCCTTCAACCCGGACTCTCTCATCGGTGTGCCGGGCCTGCTCTCTGTCTATCGCGCCGGCGGCGTGGTGCTGGCCAATGCCATCGGCACCGGGGTGGCCGATGACAAGTCCATCTACCCCTATGTACCCGAGATGATCCGCTTCTACCTGGGGGAGGAGCCCATCCTCAACAACGTCCCTACCTGGCAGTGCCGGGAACCCGATGCCCTGGCCTATGTGTTGGCGCACCTGGAGGAGCTGGTGGTCAAGGAGGTCCATGGCGCCGGCGGCTACGGCATGCTGATCGGCCCCTGCGCCAGCCGCGAGGAGCTGGCTCGTTTTCGCGAGCTGCTCAAGGCGCGCCCGGACAACTACATAGCCCAGCCCACCCTCTCTCTGTCCACCTGCCCCACCTTCGTCGAGGCGGGCATAGCCCCCCGTCACATCGACCTGCGTCCCTTCGTGCTCACCGGCCAGGAGCTGCGCCTGGTGCCGGGCGGCCTGACCCGGGTCGCCCTCACCGAAGGCTCCCTGGTGGTGAACTCCTCCCAGGGCGGCGGCACCAAGGACACCTGGGTCATGGAGGGCAACCCATGCTGAGCCGCACCGCAAGCGAACTCTACTGGATGTCCCGCCACCTGGAGCGGGCGGAGAACACGGCGCGCATGCTGGACGTCACCCAGACCATGTCGCTGATGCCCTCCATCGACGCCGATCACAGCGAGCTGCTGGCCCCCCTCACCATCAGCGGCACCCACGAACCTTTCCTCGCCCGCTACGGCCAGGTAAACATGGAGAACCTGCTGCAATTTTTCTGCTTCGACGAGGAGAACCCGAGCAGCATCTTCAGCTGCCTGCGCATGGCCAGGGACAATGCCCACGGGGTGCGCGGCAAGATCCCGGGAGAGGTGTGGGAGAGCATCAATGCCGCCTGGATAGAAATACGCAGGCGCCGCAAGGCGGGGCTGTCCAGCGGTCAGGCCCAGGAGTTCTTCGACTGGATCAAGGAGCGATCCCACCAGTTCCGTGGCGCCACCTACGGCACCATGATGCGGGGGGACGTACTCTGGTTCCTGCGTCTTGGCACCTTCATCGAGCGGGCCGACAACACGGCGCGCATCCTCACCGTCAAGTATCAGGTGATCCGGGAAGACGAAGACAGCGTGCGCGAGTTCTACCGCTGGAACGCCCTGCTGCGTTCGGTGGGGGCCTACGAGGCGCACCAGACCCTCTACAAGACCCTCTCCCACGCCTCCATCGCCGAGCTGCTGATCCTGCGTAACGAGGTACCGCGCTCCCTGCGCGCCTGCCTCGACGAGATGGAGCACATCCTGGCCCAGATCGAAGGCAACGCCGGCCAAGCGCCGCGCCGCCTCACCACCATACTCAACGCCCATCTGACCTATGGCGCCATCGAGGATGTGTTCGCCCTCGGCATGCAGGCGTACCTGAGGGACTTTCTCAGCGACATCGGCGCCATCGGCCAGAGCATCCACGCCGCCTACCTGGAGGTATTATGAGACTCATCATCGATCACCAGACTCGCTACCACTATGCCGACGTGGTACGCCGCAGCACCCAGTACCTGCGCCTGACCCCCCACAGCTCGGCCCGCCAGCAGATCCTCTCCTGGCAGCTGGAGCTGCCGGGGGAGGCCACCTGCACCACGGACGGTTACGGCAACATACTGCACGTGCTGAGCCTGGAGTCCCCCCACGAGGGGATCCTCATCCGCGCCCGTGGCGAGGTGGAGATCCGCGACGATGCCCAGGAGGACGAAGAGCACTCCCTCATCTCTCCCCTGAGCTACCTGAGGCCCACCACCCTCACCTGCCCAAGCGAGGCCCTGCGCGCCCTGGCGCAGGAGTGCCTGCCCTCCGAGCCGACCCAGGCCGACCTGCAGGGCCTGATGGCGCGCATCCTGGCCCGCATGCCCTATCAGCCGGGCAGCACGGACGCCACCTTCAGCGCCGACGAAGCCCTCGCCTCGGGCAGCGGCGTCTGTCAGGACCACACCCATGTCTTCCTGGCCTGCTGCCGCCACGCCGGTCTGCCGGCCAGGTACGTGAGCGGTTACCTCTACAGCCAGGACAGCAGCCACGTGGCGATGCACGCCTGGGCCGAGGTGTGGATTGAGGCGCGCTGGCACACCTTCGATGTCACCAACCTCACCTGCTCCGCCAACGAGCACCTCAAACTCGCGGTCGGCATGGACTACCTGGATGCCTGCCCGGTGCGCGGGGTGCGCTACGGCGGCGGCTGCGAGCAGTTGCAGAGCCAGGCGCGGGTCACCCGCCTGGATGGGCAGCAGCAATGAGGGCCCAGGGAGTGCTGGCGGGAGCGCGGCCATGACCTATTGCGTCGCCATGTGCCTGCAAGATGGCATCGTCTTCGCCTCCGACTCGCGCACCAATGCGGGGGTGGACCACATAGCCACCTTCCGCAAGCTGCACCTCTTCACCCAGGAGGATAGGGTGATAGTGCTGCAAAGCGCTGGCAACCTGGCCACCACCCAGAGTGTCATCAGCCTGCTGACGGAGGGGACGGGTCTGCTCAGCCTCCCCAGCCTGTACGAGGTCGCGGCCCTCATAGGCCAGACCATACGCACCGTCATCAGCCGGGATGGGGGCCAGCAGCAGGGGCATGTCAACTTCGGCTGCAACATACTGCTGGGGGGGCAGATCCGGGGGGAGCGCCACCGCCTGTTCCACATCTATCCGGAGGGCAACTTCATCGAGGCGGGCCCGGACACCCCCTACTTCCAGATAGGGGAGAGCAAGTACGGCAAGCCCATCATAGATCGCATCATCCAGTACGAGACGCCGCTCCAGACCGCCCTGCAGTGCGCCCTCATCTCCATCGACTCGACCCTGCGCAGCAACCTCTCGGTGGGCCTGCCCCTGGATGCGCTCGTCTATTCCGAAGGGAGCTTCTCGGCGGCACAGCTGCACCGCATCACAGAGCAGAACCCCCACTTCCAGGCCCTGCGCAAGGCCTGGGGCGAGGGGTTGCAACGGCTGTTCCGAGAGCTTCCCCCCTTCCCCCTCTGAACGGGCGAGGGAGCGCCATGGCGCTTTCCCGCCCCCCTCTTTCCAGATATTCTGGCTGCCATTCGCTTCCCTCTCGATGGAGTCCCCATGCGCCGCTTCAACTTCATGCTCAACGGCAGCCGGCTGATGATGTTCCCCTTCTATGTTTGCATCCTGGTGTGCGTCGCCCTCTTGATGGTGAAGTTCGCCATGCAGCTCTATGTGCTGTGCCGCGACATCATCGAGATCGACTATCTGGATCTCATCACAGGGGTGCTCACCCTGGTGGACTTCGTGCTGGTGGCCCAGATGCTGATCCTGGTGGCCATCTGCGGCTATGTGCAGTTCATCAAGACCCCGGAGCAGCGGGCGGCCCTGGGGGACAACTGGCTCAGCAAGATCAACTTTGCGTCCCTCAAACTCATCGTCATCAACTCCCTGGTGACCATAGCCGGCATCGAAGTGCTCAAGGCCTTCCTGGAAGACGGCACCGGCAACGAGATAGAGATGAAGTGGTCTGTCATCGTCTTCCTCGCCTTCTCCACCGCCGCCCTCATCTACGCCATCACGGAGCGGCTGGCGGATCACAAGTGACCCGGCCCTGATTTCATTCAGGATCTATTCATCAGTGGCCGAATTGATAACTCTTTTCATTACCCTTACCCCATTGTAAACTTGCTCGCCCCGGGCCGAACCGCCCGGGTGCTGGAGCACCTATGACAAGCCTTTCCCTCTCACCGCGACACCTCTGGCAATGGCTGGCCTATCACCATCAGGCCGCCGAGGGCTCCCTCTACCTGATGTTCTTCTCCGGCCTGCTGCTGTGGGAACCCCTGACCCCTGTCTGGTCCCTGGCACGCTGGAACCTGTTTCTCCATGTGATGCTCTCACTCTCCCTGTTTCCCCTGTTGTTTGGCGCCTTCTGGCTCTCCCATCGCAGCCTGCTGAACAAGAGCCGCAAACCCTTTCTGCGCACCACTGGCCGCATCATCGAAGCCTTGCTGCTGGTCTGTCTGGCGAGCGGCCTGCTGCTGGTGCTGCACGGCACCCCGGGGGACAGCCTGGGCAACCTTGCCAGCTGGGCCCACTGGCTGAGCGCGCTAGCGTTGACGCCCCTGGTGCTGCGCCACGCCTGGCGCTGGACCATCTTGAAATGGCGTGCCTGATCTTATGTTGAAGTTGTTGTTATCCCTGATGTTTGCCGCCCTGCTGCTGGGCAGCCCCCTTGCCAGCGCCCAGGAGATGGGCACGGCCATGGTAGCCTATGACGAGGGCGACACCCCTCGCCTGCTGGTGGCCAACCAGAGCGCCGGCTCCGTCACCCTGCTTGAGCGCGAGAGCGGCAAGCGGCTCAAGGAGGCACAACTGGGGGGGGATCTGCGCCAGCTGGCCCGCGCCGATGATGGCACCCTGCTGGTCACCGACTACAGCGGCGATCGCCTGCTGCTGCTGGACGAAGATCTCGACTTGGAGAGGGCTATCCCCACCGGCCATAGACCCTATGGGGTCATCTTCGATGCCAAGCGGCGCTGGTTCTGGGTCACGCTGTTCGAGGCTGGCCGCCTGCAGGCCTATGACAGCTCGGGCAAGCTCCAGCTGGATGTGACCGTTGCCGAGACTCCGCGTGGACTGGCCCTGACCGACGACGATCGCCTGCTGCTCACCCACGCCATGACCGGCCAGCTCGCCATCTATGATCTCGCCATGCTCGCGGACGGGATCACGGGCGCCACCCTGCCCAAACCCAAACTCATCACCCTGGCCGAGACCCACAGCCACACCCCAAGCGACTCCCAGGGGCTGCCGCGCCTGCTGGACGGCATCGCCCTCTCCCCCGATGGCAGCGAGGCCTGGCTACCCCACGTGCTCTGGAGCTTCGACCACCCCTTCCAGTTTCAGAGCACCGTCTTCCCGGCCGTCTCCATCATAGATCTCGATGAGGAGCAAGAACGGGTAGACGAGCGCAAGCAGCTCTTCTTGCAGATCAACCTGCCAAGCGTCGGCAACCGCAGCCAGATCGTCTCCAACCCCTTCGCGGCGCGCTTCGCCGCCGATGGCAAGCGGGTCTATCTGACCCTGGCGGGCTCGGAAGATCTGCTGGTGTTCGACCTGTCGCGCAGCGGCAAATCCAACAGCAACCGTCACAGACGCAAGAAGTTCCAGGGGGGCGCCAAGGCGACCCAGCTCTTGCGCCACCTGCCGGGCCAGAATCCGCGGGACTTGCTGATCGATGGAGACCATATTCTGGTGCACAACGCCATGGGGCAGGATCTCACCCGCCTCCATACCGGCGGCAGCGGCCCCTTCGCCCGGGTCACTGTCGATGTGCCCCACTTCGCCAAGCTGGTAGAGACGGATCCCCGCCCCGAGCCCCTCAAGCGTGGCGAGCGGCTATTCAACCTGGGCAACACCGCCGCCAATGCCCGCTTCCCCATGGCCGGGGACAACTGGATGAGCTGCAACTCCTGCCATCTGGACGGGTTCAACTTCACCAACCGCCATCTGATGGCGGCCCATCGCCAGAAGAGCGGCGACAACGCCATCAACGGCCACGCCAACCTCGCCAACATGGTGGCGGGGGACTTCGTCGGCGAATACCTGCGCATGACCCAGCAGACCCAGGGCGGCATGGGCCACGACGGTCGCGATGGTGCCGAGACTGTGGATCCCGTCAAGCCCCAGCCCGAGGTGAAGGCCATGATGGAGGATCTGCATGCTTTCGTGACCGCCGATGGCAACCTCCCCTATCTCGCCAACTGGCTGCGGCTCGATGCCCCGCGCAGGGATCCCACCAAGGCGCCGACCACCCACCCAAAGGAGTGGCTCAACTCCGCCTCCTGCCAGAACTGCCACCAGGCGGCGTTCAAGGACTGGAGCGAGAGCAACCACAGGCTGATGGGCAACTCCCACCCCTACTACAAGGTGGTGCAGGCGTTGGCCCGCGAAACCGAGGGGGAAGCCTTCGGTCAGTGGTGCCAGGGCTGCCACATGCCCCAGCAGGTGCTGAACGGCCAGACTGAGCTGCCCAAGGGCTCCCACATGTTCGAGCAGGGGGGCGCCTCCCTGATTGCCGCCCACAAGGCAGGCGAGCCCGTGGTGGAGGAAGGGACAGGCTGCGTGCTCTGCCATCGCATCACAAGGCTCGAAGACGCCGGCGGCAACAGCGCCTTCACGGTGAACCTCAAAGACCGCGAGAGCTATGTGTTCGAGGATGCCCCGGGGGGCAGTGCCCGCCACTGGCTGGCAGAGCGGCAGATCAACGCCCGTCCCGCCATGCACAAGGCCTCCTACCAGAAAGATTTCTACCAGGATGCGGCCCTGTGCAAGTCATGCCACAACGAGTTTGCCCCGGGCAGCGGCGCCAATATCGTCAACACCTGGGATGAGTGGGAGAGCTCCAGCTTCGCGAAAGCTGAAGATCCCGCCAAGCGGCGCAGCTGCATCGACTGCCATATGAACCCCGAGCCGGGCAATGGCGGCGCCCCTGTGGCGGGCCAGTCCACCGAAAACGGCACAGTGAAAGAGCGCCTCTATCGCCACAACTTTACCGGTGCCCAGCACCAGCTGGTGGGGTTACGAAATCCAGACCTTGAGCAGGAGAGCCTGGCGCTCTTGCGATCCAGCGCTACCCTTTCGGCCCGTATCGAACAGGCTGCCGATGGGCAGCAACTGGTGGTACGGGTCGCCAACACAGGCGCGGGCCATGCCCTGCCCACCGGGGTCGCCGATTTCCGTGAACTCTGGCTGGAACTGACCGTCACCGACGCCAGCGGCAACATAGTGCTCACCAGCGGCCAGCCGGTGGAGGGCGCCGTGCCCGAGGACGCGCGGCTGTTCAGAAAAGTGTTCGGTGATGCCGAGGGCAAACCGGTGGGGCTCAAGTTCTGGCGCTACGCCAAACTGCTGGAAGATACCCGCATTCCGGCCGATGGCTGGCGCGATGAAGCCTGGCCGCTGCCGGCGGATGCCAAGGGGCCCTTCCAGGCCGATATCAGACTCAATTTCCGCACCTACCCCAAGTGGGTCAGTGATGCGGTGCGCGCCGCCGAGCCGAACCTGCCGGCGCCACCCATAGTGCTACTCGCTCGGCTACAACTTAATCGGCTGCAACTGACCCTGCAGCCCCTCCCCGTCACGCCCGATACGGAGCCTCAATCCTGATGTTTGCAAGTTTTCTCATTACCCTGCGCGAGGGGCTGGAAGCCTTCCTGCTGGTGGGCATCTGCCTCTCCTACCTCGCCAAGCTGGGGGCGAGCCGCTACAACAAGTTCATCTATCTGGGGGTGGGGCTGGGCCTCGTCGCCTCCCTCGTGGTCGCCTTCCTGTTCCAGGTGGTGGTGAGCCAGTTCGAAAGCGAGCGTTACAACCACCTCTTGATGGCGGGGATCCTGATCTTCGCCACCCTGGTGCTCACCTATATGGCAATCTGGATGCAAAAACAGGCCAAGTCCCAGGTGGGGGCCATGACGGCGCGCATCGATGCGGCCATCGACGGGGGCAACCTCTTTGGCCTGGTGCTGCTCGCCTTCCTCGCCGTGATGCGGGAAGGCTTTGAAACCGTGCTCTTCTTCTCCGCCCTGCTCTATTCCGGGCAAGGGGTGGATCTGCACGAGGGACTGATGGGGGCGCTGGCGGGGCTTCTGGTCTCTGTGGTGCTGGTGTGGGGGCTGCTGCGCTCCACCCGCAAGGTGGCGCTGGCTCCCTTCTTCCGCTGGACCGGGCTGCTGATCATCATCATAGCCGCGGGGCTGCTGTCGTCCGCCGTCAACATGTTGCAGGCGGCGGACGTCATCACCTTCTGGACCACGCCCGTGTTCAACATCAGCCACATCCTCGACGATCAGGGGGTCTTCGGCACCTTCCTGCGCGCCCTGTTTGGCTACAATGCCTCACCCGCCGGCTTGCAGTTGCTGACCTGGGCCACCTATCTGGCCATCTTCGTCACCCTCTGGCATCGCAGCTATCGCCCTCGGGTGCAGGGATAAACCCGCCCCCGGTTGCAACCCCATTCGGGGGCCGCGCCCTGGCGCGGTCCCCTTAGATATCTAGCCGTTTCGGAACACTCATGAGCGACAACAACAAGAAGATTGCGGTACTGGGTGCCGGTCCCGCCGGTCTGATGGCCGCCTGGCGCCTGTGCCAGGCCGGTTTTGCGGTCACCCTGTTCGAGCAGGAGAGCGTGGTGGGGGGCATGTGCGCCACCCAGACCTTCAAGGGGCGCGACGGCGACTATCGCTTCGACTACGGCGGCCACCGCTTCATCACCAAAAACCCCGAGCTGCTCGCCTTTATCGACGAGCTGATGGGGGAGGATCTGCTCCACGCCGAGCGAAAGAGCGTGATCCGCTTCGGCGGGCGCACCTATGACTACCCCTTGAACCTCACCAACCTGCTGAGGACTGCCCCCCTAACCCTGATGGCGGGGGCGGTGAAAGACTTGCTGCTGTTGCCCTTTGCCAAGAAGCCGGACGATTTCGCCAAGGCGAGCTTTGCCGAGTGGATCCAGAGCCACTTCGGCCGCACCCTCTACCGCCAGTTCTTCGAGGGTTACACCGGCAAGCTCTGGGGCATCAACCCGGACAAACTCTCCGCCGACTGGGCCGGTCAGCGCATCAGCCTGATCGATCTTAAAGACGTGGCACGCCGCCTGCTGCCAAGACGCAAGGGCAACCTCTCGGTGCGCACCTATGCCCGCAAATACCGCTACCCCAAGTACGGCTTCGGCCAGATCTTCACCACCCTGGGTGAGCGGCTGGTGGCCGAGGGGGTCGAACTCAAGACCAGCGCTACCATCACCCGCCTGGAGCAGGTCGATGGCCGGATTGAACGGGTTTATTGGTCACAAGATAACGTTGAGCAGTGCGGGCACTTTGATCGGGTGATCTCCACCCTGCCGCTGCCGCTCACCTGCCAGCATCTGGGGCTGCCGTGCGATCTCCACTACCGGTCTCTGCGCTTCGTCAACATGCCGCTTAAACAGGAGAACCTGTCGGACAACACCTGGCAGTACCTCTCCGACCCCCATATTCTGGCGACCCGCCTGCAGGAGCCGCGCCGCCGCAGCCCCTTTATGGCGCCACAGGGCCAGACCTCGGTGATGCTGGAGATCCCCTGCAACCCGGGGGATGCCACCTGGCAGGCGCCGCTGGCCGAGCTGCGGGGCCGGGTGACAGAGGATCTGGCAACGCTTGGTGTAGATACCCAAAAGCTTGGCGATGAGACCTTCGAGGCGCGAAGCGAATACGCCTACCCGCTGATGGATCTTGGCTATCAGACCCGCCGCAACGAAGCCATCAAGGCCCTGATGCCGATTGGCAACCTCATCATGACCGGGCGTCAGGGGACGTTTCGCTACATCTTCACCGACACCGCCATGGAGATGGGGATGATGGCCGCCGACATGGTGATCGACGGGGTGGACAGACGACATGCCATCTTCAATCATCGCAACGAAAATACCGTGATCGAGACCCAGAGCGTGGCGTAGCAACAGGAACAACCCCCTCCCGGCCTCCCTCTTCGAAAGTGAGAGGTGCTTTACCGACGTTGTCAGCAACGCGATTTGCTCCCTCCCCTGACAAGAGGAGGGTCGGGGTGGGGTCCAACGAATCAGGACTGGCGCCATGCCGTCAGGACAAATCAACAAGGAGAACAGGATGACCATACGCCACGGCTTGATCGCCCTCGCCCTACTGACGGGCCCGCTGCTGACCCTCAGCGGACAGGCGCAGGCTTACTCCTACGCCGCCGCCGGCAAGGAGCCGCTGATCGACGCGCGCGAGGCGCTGCTCGGCGCCGCCACTGACGGCAAGGATGCCAGCGCCACCTTGAGCGAGATTGCCGACGAGCTGACCTATCTGGAAGAGCACCACAAGGTGGAACTGCAAGCGCCCCTGGCCGCCGCCATCAAGGGGAAAGATGCCGCCGCCACCGCCGCTTTGCTCAACCGTGCCTACAAGGCCGAGATCGAGCGCCGCCTCGAGGGGGCCAGCCAGAACCTCGGCGACTACCAGACCGCCAAGGTGCTGGTGGTCAAGAGCAAGCGCTTCCTCGATCTGATCCTCCCCTCCCTCGGTGAAGGGGATCGCAAGGCCGCCGAACAGGCGCTGGCAAAGGTGCTGGACGCCATCGGCAACCCTGGGGTATTCGGGGTGGGGGCCAAGCCTGCCGATGCTGCCGCCTTCGCAGACGCCGAAAAAGCGCTGATGGCCGTGCTGGCGCCGCTTTGATGACATTTCATCGATGATGACGGCCCCCCTAATCTCCGGCCCTTCTCCCGCAAGGGGAGAAGGGGGGCGTCACCACGGCCGATTACGCTTCGCTAATCGACCCTACTTGCTGATCCTTCTGCAACTGGTCTGGACGGGCTGGTTATTTACCTTCCCGGTGGCCCTCGATTCCGACGACGCCCTGAACTTCTCCCACGGGGTGGTGCGCTTTAGCGTGCTGGAGTTCTCCCCCCACTTTCCGGGCTACCCCGCCTTTATCTGGCTGGCGCGGCTGATCAATCTGGTGGTGGACGATCCCGCCGCTGCGGTGCAGTGGGCGAGCCTCCTGGGCACAGCGCTGATAGCGCCGCTCGCCGCCTTGCTGGCGGTGAGATTGTGGCAACGACCAAGCCTGCTCGCCCCCGTCTGGCTGCTGGTGTTGGCCCTGCCGCTCACCCCGACGCTGGCACTCTCCGGCCTCTCGGACGGGCCGGCGCTCTCCGCCTGGCTCGGGGCGCTGCTGGCCTTGCAGCATCGCAGGATAGCGCTGACAGGCCTCATGGTTGGATTGCTGCTGGCCCTGCGCCCCTCCTATTTTGTGCTGGCCCTGCTGCCGCTCTGGCTCGGGATAGAGCACAAGGGTGAGCGGCGCAAATTTCTGCTGCCCATCGCTTTGGTAGGGCTGATAAGTCTGATCTTTGTCTGGCAGGCCGATGGCTGGGCCTATTTTGGCGAGGGGCGGCGCTTTACCGACGGCCACTTCACCCTCTGGGGCAACACGGCGGCGGCCCACGGCGACCGGCTGCTGAGCTGGGCCCGCACCTTCAACGCTCAGCTCACCCCACTCTGGCCCCTGCCGATGGGAGCCCTGTTGGTGCTGCCGATTTGGCAAGGAGTGCAGCGCCAATCTCAGGCCCTCTCCCCGCTCTGGACCCTCTACTGGCTCGCCCTGCTGCTCTGGACCCTGTTTGGCCAGAACCCGGACAATCCCCGCCATCTGGCCCCCGTCCCCCTGCTCGGCATAGTGCTGCTAGCGGGCAGGCTGCCCCTATGGGGCGAGCGACCAGCCATGCTGGGGGCCCTGTTGCTGCTGATGAGCACTCTCACCCCGCCTGCCGCGCCCGCCATGGTGCAGGCCGCCCGACTGGCCGAACGGACCTGCCCGGCCCTGGTGACCCAGTGGGGGGTACGGCTGCTTAGGGAAACCACAACCCTGCCCGTCACCGATGGCTGGTACCAGGGGGATGCGGCCCTTGCGCTCACCCAGGGGGCCTGCCGCCTCAGCCGCCGCCCCATAGCGCAGAGCGAGATGCCGCTCCCCCACCAGGCGCACTGGTTTGCCCCCCGCTTTGGCGCCGAACCCGGCCTCTGGCTCGCCATACCGCGCTGACAGGTGCGGGGCTCTGGCCCAAACGCGTCGCTGCGCCAGCTGACTCGTCTACACTCACTGCGCATGGGCGTGGCAGGGAGAGGATGCATGAAGGGAGGCAAGGAGTGGGCACTGGTGCCCCTGGTTCTGGCGCTGGCCAGCGCGCTCCTGGTGTTGCCAATCTGGCTGCAGGGGGGCACTCAGGGGCACGATCTGTTCCACCACCTGCTCTCAGGCCACTATTTTGCCCGCCAGCTGTGGCAAGGGGAGCTCTATCCCCGCTGGCTGATGGCCATGAATGGCGGCTTTGGCAGCCCCACCTTCTTCTTCTATCCCCCGCTCCCCTACTATGTCAGCGCCCTCTTTGCCGGCCCGGCTGCCCCCGCCCAGCAGGCCATCTATCCCCTGCTCGGCAGCGCCACCCTGGCGCTGCTGCTCTCGGGCGCGTTCGCCTATCTGTGGCTGCGCGCCACCACGCCCCCTGGCCGGGCCCTGGCGGTCAGCCTGCTCTACCTGATCCTGCCCTATCACCTGGCCATGGATCTCTATGCCCGCTTCGCCCTGGCGGAGTTCTGGGCCTTCGCCTGGGCGCCGCTCATCCTGCTTGGCCAGGATCTCGCCCATCGCGGCCTGCGCCAGGGCCTGCCCCTGCTGATCCTGGGCCTGGCGCTGCTGGCCTTCTCCCACCTGCCCAGCCTGCTGCTGATGATGGGTCTGGTCAGCTTGCGCGCCCTCTGGTTCGCCTGGCGATCCCGCACCCTGGCACCCTGCTGGATAGCCCTGGGGGCCCAGGGGCTGGGGCTTTGCATGGCGGCGGCCCTGTTGCTGCCCGCCCTGGCAGATCAGGGGGCCATCTCCATGGAGCTGATGCGCGGCGGCATGTTCGACTTTAGGCGCAACTTCCTCGACCGCCTGCCCTCGGGCTGGGGGGACTGGCGCTTTCGCGGCCACCTGGCGTGGCAGAGCCTGCTGACCCTGGCCTTGCTGCTCATCGCCTGGGCCGCCGCCCGCGAGCCGCGCCACCCAGAGCTGCTGTGCTGGGGGGCGCTCGGAGTGGGGGCCTTCCTGATGATGCTGCCCCTGAGTCAGCCCCTCTGGAGCCTGCTGCCCCCCCTGCAACGGGTGCAGTTTCCCTGGCGGCTCAATCTCATCCTCACCCTGGCCACGGTTGCCGTGGTGGCGCTCGGCACCCCCACTCACCGCCCCTGGCAGTGGCTCTGGTGGGGAACACTCCTGCTGACCCTGATCACCACCCTCGCCTATGTCCGTCACGCCCCCCTCACCCAGGCCCCCACCCGGGAGGCCATGGCCCTGGAGTTCGACAGCAAGCGCAGCGCCCGGGAGTACAGGCCAAGAATGGTGCCGGGGGGCATGTTCGCCCCGACCCTGCTCGCCTGGAAGGACGAGTTCCAGCCCCCGGTGAGCGCCGAGCCCCCAGGTGCCAGCTGGACAGTGCACCGCTGGCAGCCCAGGGCCCTGACCCTGGCGGTGACGGCGGCCGTGCCGACCCGGCTGGTCCTGCATCAGTATGATTACCCCGGCTGGCAGGCCTGGCTCGACGAGCGCCTGATGCTGACGGTGGGCGCCAATCCCCAGGGCCTGATGCAGCTCTGGGTGCCGGCGGGCAGCCACAGCCTCACCCTCAGGCTGACGGCGCGCTGGCCCGAGCGGGCAGGCAATGCCCTCTCCTTGCTCGGGTGGCTGGGCTGGCTGCTGCTTCTGTGCCACCACAGGGCGAGGCGTCCGGGGCGCTGATCCCGCCGCAGATCTGACCTCAAGGGCCGGGGCAGGATAGACCTGCTCAAGCCTGCCAAAGCTGATAGACTCAACACTCGCCCCTTTTCCCGGCCCTGCCACGACTCGGATACCCTATGCCTCAAGCCACGCCCCTCTCTCCCCGCTTCCTGTTCATCCTGCTCGGCGCCCTAGCGGGCCTGACCCCGCTCGCGGTGGACATGTACCTGCCCGCCATTCCGGCCATAGCCCGGGATCTGGCCACCAGCATAGACGGGGCCCAGCTCACCATCAGCGCCTTCCTCGGCGGCTTCGCCATCGGCCAGCTGTTCTACGGGCCGCTCGCAGACAGCTTCGGCCGCAAGCCGGTGATCCTGGCAGGACTGACCATGTTCGCCGTGGCCTCTGTGGGTTGCGCCATGGCCGACTCCCTGCCGGAGCTGCTGGCCTGGCGTATGCTGCAGGCCGCAGGGGGCGCGGCGGGATCCGTGGTGGTCAATGCCCTGCTGCGGGATCTGTTCGAGAAGGATGCGTTTTCGCGGGCCATGTCTTTCGTCATCCTGGTGATGACGCTGGCCCCCCTGGTGGCCCCGGTGGTGGGCGGCTACATCAGCGCCCACAGCGATTGGCGGGTGATCTTCTGGCTGCTGGTGGGGGTGAGCCTGCTCATCTGCGTGGTGATGCAGTGGAAGATCCAGGAGACCCTCAAACCCGAACACAGGCAGCCCCTCAAGCTTGGCCAGGTGCTGCGCAACTACTGGGGCGTGCTCTCCCACCGCGGCGCCATGGGCTATGTGCTGTGCGGCGCCCTGTCGAGCTCCGGCATGTTCGCCTTCCTGAGCGCCTCCCCTTATGTCTATATCGAGTATTTCAAGGTACCGACCGAGCACTACGGCTGGCTCTTTGGCCTCAACATCCTGCTGATGATGGTGGTCACCTTCGTCAACAGCCGCCTGGTGAAGGGGGTGGGCGCCGAGCGCATGCTGCAATACGGCCTGACTGTGCTGCCGCTGGCCGGGGCCCTGCTTATCTATAACGCCTGGAGCCAGACCGGGGGCCTCTGGGGCATCGTCATCCCCGTGGTGCTCTTCATCGGGCACATCAGCCTGGTGGGGGCCAACGCCATGACGGGCCTGATGGGCCACTTCCCACAGTCGGCGGGCACCGCCTCGGCGCTCGCGGGCACACTGCGCTTTGGCATAGGCGCCGTGGTGGGCATTTTGGTCAACCTCAATCCCCCCGAGTCGCCGCTACCCATGGCCATCGCCATCGCCGCCTGTGGCCTGGGCTCGGCACTCAGCTACTGGCTGCTCACCGGCAAGCGTGCCAGGGCGGCCTGACGCGCTCTTAGGCTCACCGCGATGCCGACACGAAAAAGCCCTGTCCACCGGACAGGGCTTTTTGCATCTGGGGCGCGGGCCCTCAGGCGTCTGCCGGCAAGCCGCTGCGGGCCAGGATCTCGCTCTCCACGCCATCCAGGCTCAACTGATTCTTCTTGCGCCAGTAAGCCTCTATGCCCTCCTTGCCCTGGCGCGTCGACCAGTTGGCGAGATCCTCCCTGTCCCCCCGGTAGTCAAACAGGGGCACCGACATGCCGCAGGAGGTCTGGACCCGTTCAATGTCGAGCAGGAAGATCTGGCGGGCCGCCACGCTGGCCGGGAAGCGCGCCAGGGCCGTCTCCCAGTCCGGATCGCCCCGGTGCAGCACCCGCGCCTGACCATAGGCCCGCAGTATCATGGGCGCCCCCTCGAAGGCGCAAAACATCACCGTCATGCGCGGGTTCTGCAACACATGGGCCGCCGACTCGTTACCGCTGCCGGTCAGGTTGAGCCAGGCCAGGGTATGGGCATCGAGAATGCGCAACGAATCCCCGCCCTTGGGGGAGAGGTTGACCGTGCCCTCCGCCGCCGTGCCGACAAAATAGATCTTCTGCGCCGCGATAAAGGCCACATGGCGCGGCGAGAGCGCCTCGAACAGTTGTCCCATAGTCCCTTCCCTTGCAATCTTCATGGTGCTCAGAACAGGGCGCTGTTGAGCCACAGATGCGCCCCTATGCTGACCATATAGCCAAGCAAAATGGCAGGCAACCACTTGAGATGGCCAACGAAGGTATACATGCCCCTGGCCTGCCCCATCAGAGCCACACCGGCGGCGGAGCCGATGGAGAGCAGGCTGCCCCCCACCCCCGTGGTCAGGGTCACCAGCAGCCACTGCCCGGTCGACATCTGCGGCTCCATCGACAACACGGCGAACATCACCGGAATGTTGTCGATGACGGAGGAGAGCAGGCCTATGACCACATTGGCCTGGGTCGGATCCCCCTGATAGAGGAGCTGGGACGCCAGCGCCAGATACCCCATGAAGCTGAGCCCGCCGACGCACATCACCACCCCGTAGAAGAAGAGCAGGGTGTCCCACTCCGCCTTGGCAATCTTGTTGAACACGTCGAACGGCACTATGGAGCCGAGGCGCAGCAGCCGCGCCTCGTCACCGGTGCGCTCATAGAGGGCGCGCTCTCGCGCCAGGACGCCAGGCTGGGTCTTGCGCAGGTAGAAGCCGAAAAACTGCAGATAGCCCAGCCCCGTCATCATGCCGAGCACCGGGGGCAGTTGCAGGAAGTGATGGCAGGCGACGGCTGTCCCTATGGTGAGGAGGAAGAGCAGCACTATGGTGGCGGCCCCGCGCCTGAGCGTCACCTCCTCGTCCAGCACCCTGGGGGCATGGCGCGGCACCATCAGGCTCATCAGGAGGGCCGGGATCAGGAAGTTGAGCAGGCCGGGGATGAAGAGCGCGAAGAACTGACCGAAGGGCACCTTGCCCGCCTGCCACACCATCAGGGTGGTGATGTCGCCAAAGGGGCTGAAGGCGCCGCCGGCATTGGCCGCCACCACTATGTTGATGCAGGCCAGGTTGATGAAGCGGCGATCCTCGTTGGCCACATTGAGCACTACTGTGCACATCAAGAGCGCAGTGGTGAGGTTGTCCACTACGGGGGAGATGAAGAAGGCCAGGAACCCGGTGAGCCAGAACAGGGTGCGCAGGCTGAGCCCGGCCCGCACCAGGCGGGCGCGCAGGGCGGCAAACAGCAGCCGGTCCTCCATGGCGTTGATGTAGGTCATGGCCACCAGCAGGAACAGCATCAACTCCCCGTATTCCAGCAGGTTCTGGCGAAACCCCTCGTGGGCCAGGGGGCTCAGCCCCGCGTCCGCATAGACGACGCCAATGGCTATCCAGATGATGCCGGCGGCGATCAGCACCGGCTTGGATTTTCGCAGCTTCAGGTACTCTTCGGCCATCACCAGGAGGTAGGCGAGCACGAAGATGACGAGGGCAAAGAGGCCGACGCCGCTGTGGGTCAGGGCTAGGGGACCGCCCTCGGCCAGGGCGGGACCGCAAAACAGGCAGAGCCCGGACAAGGGGGCAAGGCGTGAGGATCCAGACATGAGTGCGCGTCTCTTGAGAACTGTCTGGCATTGAGGCTAGCAGTGGACAGGGAAGTCACCCTCATCCCTATCCGCAGGATCGAGCCACCCGCCTCGGCCGGGCAGGCGGCGTCGCTCACTCAGGGGGCATCAGGGGGATTTTTTGCCGAAACCGGATTGCTTGAGGGTGTAACCGGCACTGTTTTGCCAGGCATCCAGCCCGCTTCTGTTGTTGCCCGCCACCCACCTCGGCCGGGCAGGCGGCGTGGCTCACTCAAGGGGCATCAGGGGGATTTTTTGCCAAAGCCGGACTGCTTGAGGGTGTAGCCGGCGCTGTTTTGCCAGGCATCCAGCCCGCTTCTGTTGTTGCCCGCCACCAGACTGGCGGCCAGGCTCGGGCTGTTGAACAGCTGATCGGCGCTGAACACGAAGCCCCCCTCGGCTCGGGGCACAAGCACCCCCTTGGCCAGCAGCTCCTGGCGCAGTTCGATCACCGCCTCGCGCAAGGAGGCGGCATCCTCGCCGTTGGCGGTGGAGCCCGCCTGCACCATGAAGCCGGGGTTCTGCCGCTTGCCCACCGGATAGCCATGGGCCTCAGCCCCCTTGCCATTGAAGTGGTAGAGCTCGCGCTCGCCAGGCTTGTTGTCGGAGAGCGCCTTTTGCAGGGTCATCAGCTCGTTGTAGATATCGATGGGGACCACGGCAGCCTGCTTGGCCCCCTTGCTGTCGACGATAAAACTGACTTGCTTGTGTAACATCCTTGCTCATCCTGTGACCCATGGAAGCCCCTATTCTAACCACCTCTGGCAAGCGGGATCCAGCAAGGATCCTCATCCCTTTTGCAGGCGCGATCACTAACTGGCATAGTGACTGACATTGTGAAAGCCATTGGCCATCAACCGGTTATCCCATGCTGAATCTGCGCAACCTCGGTAAACACTTCGCCAACGGCGGTGAGACGCTCCCCCTGTTTGCCGGGCTGGATCTCAAGCTCAACCCCGGCGAAACCTGTCTGCTGCTGGGGCAGAGCGGCTGTGGCAAGTCCACCCTGCTCAACCTCATCGCCGGTCTCATCCCCCCGGATGAGGGGGAGATCTGGCTGGGAGAGACCCGGCTCGACACCCAGTCCCCGGATGAGCGGGCCCGCCTGCGGGGCCGGCATTTTGGCATCGTCTATCAGGACTTCAACCTGCTGCCGACCCTCACAGTGCTGGAGAACCTCTGTCTGCCCCTGGAGATAAACCACCTGCCCCGCGACATGGCGCGCCTCGATGCCCTGCTCGAACGCCTGGGGATGAGCCACAAGCGCCACGCCTGGCCGGAGCAGCTCTCCGGCGGCCAGCGCCAGCGGGTGGCCCTGGCCCGTGCCCTGGTTCATCAGCCGAAGTGGCTGCTCGCTGACGAGCCCACCGGCAGCCTCGATGAGCACAACGCCGAGCAGGTGATGGGGCTGATGATGGCGGCGGTGCGCGATACCGGCGCAGGCCTCTTGCTAGTGAGCCACAACCCCGGCTATGGCGCCCTGGCGGATCGGGTGCTGCGCCTGGAAGGGGGGCAGTTGCTCGAGGCCAGACCCCATGGGTGACGCCCGCCGCCGGGCTGCATCATGCTGCCGCTGAAGGCGCTGCTGCGCCTCTATCGCGCCCACCCCTGGCTGCTGCTGATGAGCCTGGCCGGGCTCATGCTGGGGGTCACCCTGGTGGTGGCCATCGAGCTCTTGAACCACAGCGCCCGCACCAATTTCGTCGCCGCCCGCAGCCAGCTCGCGGGGGAAGCGAACTACCGCCTGGCCCCGAGCGGCGGCCTGGATGAGGGGCTCTACGTTCGGCTGGTGCGAAGCCAGCCCGCTCTTGACGCCATGCCCCAGTTGCACGCCTGGCTCAAGGACCGGCAGGGGCGCAGCTTCCAGCTGCTGGGGATGGATCTCTTCAACCCAGGCCCCCTGCGCCGACTCTTTGGCGAGCAGCCGGGGCGCGAACCTGACTTCACCCTGAGCCGCGCCGACAGCGTCTGGCTCTCGGCCCCCGAGGCCAAACGCCTCGGCTGGTCCCCGGGGCAGTCGCGGAGCTTTATGCTGGGCGCCGAGGCGGACAGCGCCCGCACGTTGACCCTCACCCTGGCGGGCACCTTCGAGCCGGGCGCCGTCCCCATGGAGCGGCTGCTGGTCACCGACATAGGCCTGGCCCAACCCCTGCTTGGCAAGGCAGGAAGGCTGGATCGCATCGTCTTCAAGTTAAGCGATGAAGAGGCCAATGCCTTGCAAAGGGCGCTGCAAACCTATTACCCCCATCAGCCGCTCTGGCTCGAGCCCATCAGCCCGGCCCTCGATGCCAGCCAGCTCGGGGATGCCCTGGCCCTCAACCTCAGCGCCCTCTCCCTGCTCGCCATGGCGGTGGGACTGTTTCTGGTGTTCAACGCCCAGCGCTTCGTGCAGAGCGTGCGCCGCCCCCAGCTCGCCCAGCTCATCATCCTGGGGATGCCGCCAAGCCGGGTACTCCGCTATCTGGCCCTGGAGCTGCTCATTCTCGCCACCATAGGCACCCTGCTCGGGCTGCTGCTCGGCAGCCTCTTGGCGCTGGCCCTCATGGGGCAGCTCACCCAGGCGCTGGCAGACCTTTATGGCCCCAACCCCATCGATCTGCTGCGCCTCTCCCCGACCAGCCTCATCAAGGCGCTGCTGATAGGCCTGGCTGGCACCCTTGCCGCCAACCTCCCCGGCTGGTGGCAGTTGCTGCGCCAATCTCCTCTTGAACTGCGGGAGGGGAGCAGCCGCCCGCCGGTTTATCCCTGGCGCAGACGCCTGCTCGCCATCGCCATACTGCTGCTCTGCGCCCTCTGCCTCTTGTTGCCGCAGACCGGCCTGGGGGGCGCCCTCTTCGTGGCCGGGGGCTGGCTGCTCGCCATGGCGCTCGCCCTGCCCGATGCCCTGCGCGCCCTGCTGGGGCGGCTGCGCGGGCACGGCCCCCTCAGCGTCCGGCTCGGGGTGGCCGAGACCCAATACCATCTGGATCGCACCGCCATCGCCGTGATGGCGCTGCAACTTGCCATAGCCGCGGCCATCGGCATCGGGGTCATGGTGTCGAGCTTTCGCTCGAGCGTGGAGATCTGGCTTGGCCAGCGGCTCGCCGCCGACCTCTATGTCAGTGCCCCCAAGGGGGTGGCAGGCAGCAGAGGCCAGCTGAGCGAGCAGACCCTGACCGCCATACTCGCCGAGCCGGACGTGAGCGCCGCCTCGCGCCGCGCCGTGCACCCCGCCCGCTGGCAGGGGCAGCCCATAGAGTGGGCGCAGATGGACTTTATCCCCGAGCTCAAGGCTGCCTACCCCTTGCTGGCCGGGCGCTGGCCCGCCACCTCCGACGAGGTGCTGGCGAGCGAGCCGCTCACTGTGCGCCTCGGGGTCAGAGTGGGTCAGACCCTGGATGTGACGAGCGAAGGGGGGCCAAGGGCCCTCACCGTCACCGGCGTCTATCAGGATTACGGCAGCGACAAGGGGCAGATACTGCACGCCTTCGAAGGGGGCGCGGTGCAATCCCTCGCCCTCTTCAGCACGGACCCCGAGGGCCTAAGCGATCGGCTGCGCGCCCGTTTTGGCGAGCGGGTGAACCTGCTGCCCGCCCCCGCCATCCACGCCGCGGCGCTTAAGGTGTTCGATCAGACCTTTGTGGTGACCGAGCTGCTGAAATTGCTGATCCTCGGCATCGCCTTCGTCGGCATAGGCTCCGCCTTCATGGTGCTGGGGCTGGCCCGCCGTGGCGAGTTGCAGACCCTGCAGAGCCTAGGGATAGGCCCCCGCCACTGCCGCCGCCTGCTGGTGTGGCAGGGGGCGGGATTGGGGCTGCTCACGGCGCTGCTGGCCCTGCCGGTGGGCTATGGCCTCGCCTGGGTGCTGATTGAAGTGGTCAACCCCCGCGCCTTTGGCTGGCGCCTCGCCTTCGAGGCCGCCCCTTTGCACGCCGTCACGGCGCTCCTGCTTGCCCCCCTGTGCGGGGCGCTCGCCTCCTGGTACGCCGCAAGGAGAGTGGTATGAAATTGAGTTGGAAGTGGCCACTGATGATCGCCTGCATCCTCCATGGTGCTGCGGCCGGTGCCAGCGATCTCGGCGCCCTGCTCGGGGGCGGCAGCGATCAGTTCAGGAAGGCCGAGCCGGGCCAGTCCATCCGACTGCCCGCCGATCACGGCGCCCACCCGGACTACAGATCCGAGTGGTGGTATCTCACCGGCAACCTGAAAGACGAGCAGGGGCGCGACTACGGTATGCAGTGGACCCTCTTTCGGCAGGGTATCGAGCAGCAGATCACATCTGACAACCCCTGGCTCAGCCCCCAGCTCTGGCTGGCCCAGTTCGCCATCACGGATCTCGCCCGTGGTACCCACCGCCAGGATGAGCGCACCAGCCGCCAGGGACCGGGGCTCGCCGGCGCCAGTGGCGGTGAGTATTGGCTAAGAGAGTGGGTGCTTGCCTCTGAAGGGGAATCGCTCTTTCCCGCCACCTTGAAGGTACAGAGCAAGATGGGTGAGCTCAGCCTCAAAGTGAGCGCCGCCAAGCCGGTGGTGCTGCAAGGCAAAGCGGGTTATAGCGAGAAGAGCCCGGGCAACGCCTCCTTCTACTACTCCTACCCGCGCCTGACGCTCACCGGCACTTTGACCCTGGAGGGGGAGACCCGCAATGTCACGGGCCAGGGCTGGTTCGATCACGAGTGGAGCAGCTCGGTATTGGCCCAGTGGCAATCGGGCTGGGACTGGTTCTCGCTACAACTTGCCGATGGCCGCGAGTTGATGCTGTTTCGCCTGCGTACCAAAGCGGGCCGCCCCGAGCCTGAAAACCGCTACGGCATTTTGATTGAACAAGATGGCAGCAGCCGGGTGCTGTCGCCTGACTCCATCGTCCTCACCCCCGGTAAAACCTGGCGCGGCCCCAAGGGGCAAGACTACCCCGTCGAGTGGCAGCTTAAGGTCGCCGATTTGACTCTCGTCATCAAGGCACGCCAACCCAATCAGGCCATGACGGGGCGCTTTGACTATTGGGAGGGGGCCGTGACTGTGGGGGGGGATGCAAAGGGAGTTGGGTATCTCGAGATGACTGGGTATTGAGCGTCTTGAAATCTGATCAGCTTCAAAAAATCATTCAAATTCCATTCGTTGGGTGATTTTTCACTCAACAGACTGACAGATTTTTGAAAAAAATTTTTCATCTGGCCCCTTGCTGATTTATCAACCTCTTGTAAAGGCTCATAATGCAAACATCCAATTACACTTCGTTAATAGAAAATACAGTTCTGTATCACATTTTAATATTAACGCTTTCCGTATAATAAGTTGTTAAGCTGCAGGTTGAGAACGATATGAAAATTGAAGATTTAAAACCCAAAGATCGCCTACGTGTTATGGACCTAGTTTCCGAGGCAGGCATTGACGTGAGTGATTGGGCAAATTTCAAAGGTGGTGCGGGAAAGGCTGCATCTAATCCGAAATATTGCTATGAATGGTCTTACGAGAATACGAATAAAAGTATAATTGTGCTAAACCTTTGGTATGAAGATTTTGAATATTTAAGTGGCAGCATTGTCCAAAAATTAAACATGCGAGAGGTCGCCAAAAATGTCACTACCTCACCACAATCAAGACGCGCGATAAAAATGGATTTTTCCCTCCAAAAAGCAGCACGTCTGGATTGGCCACTAAGGGTAATCATCTGTGATGGAGCCCAATACGAGCAAAAAACAGGCCGTGTAAAGTCTATTGCGGAAACTCGCCTTCTTGATTCTGAACTTTGGTACGTTCAATCTTATGATTCTGATAGCGGAGATTGCCTCCTTATTCGCAGTCACCCCGCACCAAAGTATGTTGACCAGTTCCAGCATGTGGAGCTACCTGAAGGTGAGGGAAAAAGGAAGGAAGTCATTGGGATGGTATTTCAACGGGACCCAAAAGTCAGAAATTATGTGTTGGCCAGGGCTAAGGGACTGTGTGAATGGTGTGGTGCCAAAGGCTTCGAGACACGGTCAGGCTCTATTTATCTGGAGACCCACCATATACAGCCACTCTCAGAGAGCGGAAGCGATACAATTTCTAATGTAATTGCACTCTGCCCGAGTCATCATCGTGAAGCTCACTTCGGTAAAAACGCTGCTAGTTTAAAAAAAGAACTTTTAAAATTCGTCAAGAAAACAAACAACCAAATATAACCAACTGATAAATTAGCTGCACCGTAGGTTCGATTTATTCACCCTAATCGAGCCTACTATATAGCCCTAAGCCGACACTCTATATTGAACCTCACTTAGGGCCGTAGGTTCGATTAGCGAAGCGTAATCTGACATTCGCGAAACGCCCCATCCCATTAAAAACATGGGGCTATATCCATATATTAAAATCTAACCTTGAATAAAAGTGACTCACGCCAAAGAAAAGGATATTTCCTTTCCGTGCGTTCGATTACGCTTGGCTAATCGAACCGACTCTAAATACTCCAAACCGACGATCATTGGGATGAAAATAATATTCCCGTGTTGGGTTTCGCTTCGCTCAACCCAACCTACGCCAAACCTTATCTATTGAATGGCTTATATCGAAACCGTCTGGCTAGACAAAAACGCCAACGACTGCCGATTAAAGTGCTCCGGCTGCTCCACATTGCAGACATGGCCGCACTTTTCGATGATGGCAAGCTGGCTGTAGGGATCGCGGGCGACCTGCTCCCGTACCGGGGCGATAAACATATGATCCTCCTCCCCCATCAGGTAGAGGGTCGGGATCGGCAGGGAGCGCTCCTTGAAGTAGCGCATCAGGGGGTTGACCTCGGTGGCGAGGCGGAACCAGCGTTTGAACTCCTTCTGGCACAGCTTTCTGGCCTCGCGCACGAAGAGGTTGCGGGACTCCTGATGGTGCTGGCGCGGCATGATAATGAAGGCAAACAGCCGGTAGAGCCACATATAGGGCAGTATGTGCTGGCCGACCCGGCCGAGCTGCACCAGCACCCGGGAGCGGATGTCGAGGCGCAGTATGGCGCCGCCGAGCACCATGCTCTTGACCCGCTCGGGGCAGAGCTCGGCCAGGTGGCGAATGAGGATGGTGCCAAGGGAGATGCCGACAAAATGGGCGCGGGGAATGCGCAGGTGATCGAGCAGGCGCAAGATGTCCTCGGTCACGGCCCGAAAGCTGTAGTGCCCCTTCACCACCTGTTGCAACTGGTTGGATTGGCCGTGGCCACGAAGGTCGAGCAGCAGCACGTTGAAGTGCTCCCGGTAGGCCCGCAACTGCTTGAACCAGATGGAGGAGCTGCCGCCGGCGCCGTGCACGAACACCACCCAATCCCGCTCGGGGCCAAGCTCAAAGGTCTTGTGGTACAACATCTTATGGGCTCCCGGGGGGTTGGGGGATATACTCGGCGGGCATATTAACAGAAGGGGTGCCCCGCTGAATATGCTGCCACCCATCATCGGACCAGCATGGAGTCCTGTATGAGCCTTGCATCGTTACGTGAATTTCTGCTAAGCCAGCCCGGCGCCACCGAGGATACCCCCTTTGGCCCGGAGATCCTGGTCTATCGCATCGCCGGCAAGATGTTCGCCCTGGTGGACTGGCAGGCAGAGCCACTGACCATCAACCTCAAATGCGAGCCCGAACTCGCCCTGCTGCTGCGAGAGATACACCCCGAAGTCAAACCCGGCTGGCATATGAACAAGCAGCACTGGAATACGGTGACCCTGAGCGAGAGCCTCGACGCCGAGCTCTGGCAGGGCTGGATTGAACACTCCTACCAGCGCGTGGTGGCGGGCTTGCCCAAGGCCAAGCGGCCGCAGGCGCCGACCTTATCAGCAAAGGCAGGATAACAGCCATGCCGCAGACACAAAACACCGCGCCCGCCCGGATCCTCCCCCTGAGGGAGCAGCACATCCCCGCCCTGCTCGCCCTGTTCGAGCAGTCGGTGCGCCGCCTGGGCCCGGAGCACTACAGCCCGGAGCAGGTGGAACAATGGGCCCAGGGCGCCCGTCATCCGGGTCTCGCCAGCCAGCTGCGCGAGCACCACGGCTGGGTCATGGAGCAGGAGGGCATGCCCCTTGGCTTTGTCACCTTAAGCGATGACGGCCACCTCAGCCTGCTCTATGTGAGCGCGGATCATCAGCGCCAGGGTCTCGGCGGCATGCTGCTGGAGCGGGCCTTGCAGGCGGCCAGCCAGCTGGGCCTGCACAGCCTGACCACGGAGGCCAGCGCCTTCAGCCTAGCGCTCTTTCTGCGTCACGGCTTCGAGCAGGCCGGATTGGAAACCGTGGAGCGCGGCGGGGTCAGTTTTGTCCGCCATCGCCTCTACTGCCGCTTGCCAAGCCAGGGCCAGCCACTAAAATACCCACCATTTCCCCAAAGCAATGAATGAAGGCAGCCATCATGGTGGTAGAGAGCGACGGTTATATTGCGCTTATCGAGTATCTGGTAGAGAGTCTGGGCCTGTTCGAGAGCCAGCAGCAGGGCACGGGCTCCCAGACCATAGAGGATCTGGTGAGCAACCGGGTGGCAGACAACCTCATGGCCATCTGCGAGCAAAACCCCCAGCTCGACCCCAAGGTGCGTTTCATGATCATGCAGGAGGCCGACGCCGTGGTGGCCGATCTAGAGGAGGTGCTCTCCGCCGTCTGGCTGCGGGCGCCCACCCCGGCCCAGCACGCCTTCCTCGATGAGTTCATCGATCTCATCAAGAACCTGTTCGACAGCACCATCGGCTAGTCCCCTCCCCCGCGGCCGCACGGC
>Ga0067045_1028669_pt1 | contig 29359 bp, 26 predicted proteins | sample TerdegcTABiofilm_FD_59184 | JGI IMG/M metagenome (GOLD analysis project Ga0067045, IMG submission 59184) | Combined Assembly of (Gp0054472, Gp0054536) Wastewater bioreactor microbial communities from Singapore -Terephthalate degrading...
TGTGAGGCGATCGCCATGCCGTCGCTGTTGGACACGATGCTCGTGGCAAGCAGGCCATCGCCCAGGTCCCTCTTCAGGTTCTCCACGCACTGGTTCAGCTTCTGGACGTTCATGGATTCCTCCTTTTGTAGAGACGATATGCCCCCCTGGTCTGAACGGGTTATCGGTAAACCGAGATCGTGCTCGGATCTTCGTACCCATACGCAAACGTCAACCGAAGGAAAAACAACCGATCATTCCGATCGGAATAAGCGGCCAATAACTTTAGCCGTATTTTCACTCCGTCACTCTTTCTCTCATATGGCATCCTGATCGGCCCATCCCGGGTATAAGGAACAGGAACCGGGCCTGAAGGAACAAGGGACCTGCGGCTGCACCGGCTCCGCAGACAGAGAATGACCACCGCTTACCGGCGATGCGGCCGGAAATTCGGAACGGGAAGACAATGACCTCTATACGGGATGTGAACCTGTGGCCCCTCAACAGGCACCGTATTTGCACAGGGACACTTAAACCCTGTCTCTCCCGCCTTATGATATCGCTGTTCGCCGTCTCACTATTCGACTCGGCACGCTGAAAGATGGGACTGGCAGGGGGTCATCCCATTCACCCCGGGAGGAACCCATGGACGATACCAGGGAGGCGTTTGACCGTATCGGTCAGGGCCGAGGCTGCCGCCCGGGCCGGGAGACCGCCCCCTCAGACCCCTTTCCCCCGCTGGGATCCTCACTCGAAGCCATGCTGGACAAGGCTTCGATAGGGATCGTTCTCTCGTCGGCGGCGGGCCGGATCCTGTACTGCAACGATGCGCTGCTGCGCATGACGGGATACAGCCGGGGCGAGGTCATGGGCATGAACACGGCCCTTGTCTACGGGAAAAAGGAGGATCGCGAGCGTTTTCTCTTTAGACTGAGGGAGAGCTCATCGGTCGAGACCATGGAGACCGTTCTGGTCCACAGGGCCGGGCGGCCGATCCGCGCCCGGTGCTCCTCCGCGCTCGTTTCTGCGGGACCGGAAGAGACCATCCTCAGCATGATCGAGGATGTAACGGATATCCGGCGCCTCAAGGGCGAAGCGAAGCTTCAGGAGGAGATGCTCGCCTCTTCGGTCGCCGCGATCGCACTGATCGACTGCAACGGTCTCCTGGCATACGTCAATCCCGCAGGTCTCCGGCTCTTCGGATTCGATGACCCCCGTGAGGTGCTGGGGCGGAAGGTCTCGTCGTTCGCCCGGTCACCCGAGGAGGCGGAACGGATCCTGGAAGTCGCCCGCGCAAACGGTTTCTGGGAAGGGCGGCTCTCCGTGCTGAAACGGGACGGTTCGCCGTTTGATATCATGATCACCGGACGGCGCGTTCAGGACGGCGACGCCGCGTCCTCTCTCATCATTTCGTTCATGGACATCACCCCTTTGGCCAAAGCGGAGACCGCGCTGGGCGAAAGCGAGCGCCGTTACCGGGCCATCGTGGAGTCCCAGACCGACGCCGTGTGCCGCTGGCTTCCCGACACGACCCTGACCTTTGTCAACGACGCCTATGCCGGCCTCTTCGGGAAAGACCCGAAGCAGCTCGTGGGGATGCGGTGGACCGAGCTCATCCCGGAGGGCGACCGCGAGGGGGTTATGCTGTTCTACAGGGACCTCGCCTGCCGGCCCCGAACCGCCCGCTGCGAGCATGCCGTAAACGCCTGGGACGGCAAGACGCGGTGGATAGACTGGACCGACGTCCCGCTGTTTGACGAGCAGGGCCGCCTCGCGGAGTTCCAGTCGGTGGGGAGGGACATCACGGAGCGGATGCTGGCGGAGCGGGCCCTCGAAGAGAGCGAGCGGCAGTACCGGGTGATCTTCGAGAACACGCTCGTGGGGATCTACCGTTCCAGCCTCGAGGGGCGCTACCTGTACGTGAACCCGGCCATGTCGCGGATCTTCGGCTACGGCTCACCCGAAGAAATGCTCCGCGAGGTCACCGACATCGGCCGGCAGCTCTACGTGGATGAGGCCGAACGGGATGCCGGCATGAGGCAGCTCGAGGAAGCGGACCACCTCGTCTCCTTCGAGGTCCGCCTGCGCCGCCGGGACGGCGGCGTCTTGTGGGGGCTCATCAACTCGCGGGCGGTGAGGGACGAAGCCGGGGGCATCCGGTACATCGAGGGCGTGCTCGTCGACATCACGGCGCTCAAGCAGGCCGAGGAGGCCCTGCGTGCGAGCGAGGCGCGCTTCTTCCAGGCCTTCCATTCCAGCCCGGCGGCCATGACGATCGCCTCGATCGACGGCGGCCGTTATATCAACGTCAACGACCGCTTCCTCGAGATGACCGGTTACGGGCGCAACGAACTGATCGGGCGCTCGTCGACGGCGCTGGGGCTATGGGCCGACCCCGCCGAGCGGGACGCCCTGATTGAACGGCTGTTCCGGGAGGGCGCCGTCTCCAATGCGCCCGTGCGCCGGCGCCGTAAGGACGGCAGGATCATCCAGGTCCTGTGGTCGGCGACGGTCATCCAAGTCGGCGGCGAGAAGGCGTTTCTCACGACCCAGATCGACGTCACGGAGCTGCACGAGGCGGTGCAAAATCTCCGGGAGAGCGAGGAGCGCTTCTCGAAGGCCTTTCATGCCAACCCCGCCCCCATGGTCATTTCGACCATCGACAGGGGCGTCTTCATCGATGCCAACGCGAGTTTCAGCGATCTGCTGGGCTATCCGAGGGAGCTGCTCGTGGGCGCATCGGCCATCGACCTGGGGATCTGGGAGGACCCCACGGTCCGCGAGGAGATTGCAAAGGCACTCGTTCGCGACGGGCGCGTGCGTGAGCGCCAGGTGAGGCTCGTAACCCGGTACGGCGATCTGAGGGATGTCCTGTTCTCCGCCGAGATCATCGCCCTCGGCGATCGGCCATGCATGCTGAGCCTGCTCCACGACGTGACCGAGCGGCTGAAGTCGGAGCGGCAACTGCGGGCCATGCAACACCGCCTGGCAAGTGTGATCGACTTTTTGCCGGACGCCACCTTCGTCGTGGACCGCGACGGTGTCGTGACGATGTGGAACCGGGCCATGGAGGAAATGACGGGGGTGCCGGCCTCGGAGATGATCGGCTTCGGCGATTGCGAGTACGCACTCCCCTTCTATGGGGAAAAGAGGCCGATCTTGATCGACATCGCCCTCGGCGGAGGCGGCGACACCGGACAGTACCGTTCCATCAGCGTCATGGGGCAGAGAATCACCGGCGAGGCGGAGGTTCCCCTGCTGAGGGGACGGCGCAGGCACCTGCAGGGCACGGCGAGCGCCATACTCGGGCCGGACGGCGAAATCCTCGGCGCCATCGAGTCGATACGCGACGTCACGGAGCAGCGCGAAATGGAGAAGCGGCTGTTCCGCGCGCAGAAGCTGGAGGCCCTCGGGTCCCTGGCGGGGGGCATCGCCCATGACTTCAACAACCTGCTGACCACGATCGTGGGGTTCACCGAACTGACCCGTATGGAACTGCGGGACGGGGAGGCGGCCGCCAACCTCGACCAGGTGCTGAAGGCGGCGGATCGCGCACGGCAACTGGTCAGGCAGATCCTGACCTTCAGCCGTCAGGGGGAGACGGGGAAACGGCCGCTCGATCTCGCGAGCCACCTCCGGAACAGCAAGGACATGCTGCGGGCCATGATCCCTTCGACGGTCGATCTGCAGCTTTCCGTCCCGAACGGGGATCGCAGTATCGTCCTGATCGACCGCGTCCACGTCGACCAGATCGTCATGAACCTGTGCTCGAACGCCGAACACGCCATGCGCGGGCGCACGGGTATCCTGGAGGTGAAGCTCGATCCCGTGGAACTCTCGGGCATGCCCTGCAAGGCGAACGGGAAGGATCTGCCGCCGGGCCGTTACCTGAGGCTTTCGGTGCGTGACACGGGGCACGGCATCGACCCCGCGGTCCTCGATCGGATCTAAGGGACCCGGGGTCAGGCCTGATTATTGACTTTCGGCGCGCACGGGCCGAATGCTGTGCGGTCGAAGTGTCAAGGTATCGGGGTCGAAAAGGCGATTCATAGCCGCACTTCTCATGCGATTGCCGCCGGCGCGCTGCTCACGCCCGGAACCGGCGTTGAACAATCCCGCATTCTCATGCGTGACCCTTCACACGGGATACGGTTTGCCTTGACGGAAACGGGGAAAAAGTTTATGGATTCGGCCGGCGGGCGGAAGGAAGCCCCCGAGTCGGAACAAGGGGGATCTCGCGCGCTCCTTCGGTCCGGGGGAGGGCTTGGTGCCTGGGGCGGGAATCGAACCCGCATGCTACTATGTAGCGAGGGATTTTAAGTCCCTTGCGTCTACCAGTTCCGCCACCCAGGCCGTGCGGTAAGTTTCGGCATTTATAGTATTTTCGCATCGCGCTGTCAAGAAGCGCGGCGGCGGGGGCAGCACATGCAGGAAGTCGACATCCTCATCGAAGGCGGCACCGTTCTGACCCTCGACGACGCCGACACGATCCTCCAGGCGGGCTCCGTGGCCATCCGGGGCGACCGGATCGAAGCGGTCGGCCCCCGCGCCGACATCGCGAACCGCTACAGGGGCCGCAGGGTCATCCCCGCGGAGGGCCACGTCGTGATGCCGGGCCTCGTCAACGCCCACACCCACGCCGCCATGACCTGCTTCCGGGGCATCGCCGACGACCTGGAGCTGATGGAGTGGCTCCACAAGTACATCTTCCCCGCCGAGGCGAAGAACGTGGACGCCGAGCTTGCCTACTGGGGCAGCCTGCTGGCCTGCGCAGAGATGATCCGCTCGGGGACGACGTGCTTCTGCGACATGTACATCTTCGAGGACGAGACGGCCAGGGCGGCCTGTCTCGCCGGGATGCGGTGCCTGCTGGGCGAGGTGCTCTTCGACTTCCCCTCCCCCAGCTTCAAGACGCCCGACGAGGGGCTGGCCTGCACGGAGGCCCTCATCCGAAAGTGGGCGGGCCATGACCTCGTGCGGATCACCGTGGAGCCCCACGCCCTCTACACGTGCTCGCCGGATCTTCTGAGGAAGTCCAAGGCGCTGGCCGACCGCCACGGGGTCCCCCTGTCGCTGCACCTGCTGGAGACCAAATCGGAGCGCGAGGGCCTCATGGAGAAGCTGGGCACGAGCCCCGTGCGGTTTCTGCGGGACACGGGCCTGCTCGATGAGAACCTCCTGGCCTTCCACTGCGTCTGGCTCGACGAGGCGGACATCGAGATGATGGCCCGCGCCGGGGCGAAGGCCGTCCACAACCCGGAGAGCAACATGAAGCTCGCCTCGGGGGTGGCCCCTGTGCCGGCCCTGCAGGCGGCCGGGGTCACGGTGGCCCTCGGCACGGACGGCTGCGCCAGCAACAACAACCTCGACATGCTCCAGGAGATGGACACGGCGGCCAAGCTCCACAAGGTCTCGCGGCTCGACCCCACGGCGATGAGCGCGAAGACCGTGCTGCGGATGGCGACGGTGGACGGGGCCCGGGCCCTGGGCCTGGGGGCCGCGGCGGGCAGGCTTAAGCCGGGCATGAAGGCCGACGTGATCACGCTGGACTTCAACCGGCCCCACCTGACGCCCCTCTATCATGAGGAGTCGCACCTGGTCTACTGCGCCTCGGGCGCCGACGTGGACAACGTGGTGATCAACGGGCGCCTCGTCATGGAGAAACGGCGGATCCTCACCTTCGACGAGGGGGAGGCCATGGACCGCGTCAACGCCATCGCCCGGCGCATCCGGGCCAGCCTCGGGATGTGAGGGGATACGGAATGGCGTCACCGCAGCCGATCGACCTTCTCGTCTCCGGGGGCACGCTGCTCACCCTGGCCGGCCCCGCCGTCACGATCGACGATGCGGCGGTGGGAATCTCGGGCGGCTCGATCCTCTTTGCCTGCGCCCGCCGCGACGCCCCCGCGGTCATCCCCGGGGAGACCCTGAACGCCTCGGGCTGTCTCGTCATGCCGGGCCTCGTCAACACCCACACCCACCTGCCCATGAGCTGCTTCCGCGGGCTGGCCGACGACCTGCCCCTCATGGAGTGGCTCCACGGGCACATGTTCCCCGCCGAGGCGAAGCACGTCAACCGCGAGATGATCCACCGGGGCGCCCTCCTGGCGATGGCCGAGATGATCCTCTCGGGGACGACCACCTGCTGCGACAGCTACTTCTACGAGAGCAGCGTCGTGCAGGCCGCCGTGGAGGCGGGCGTGCGCATCGTGGCGGGCCAGGGGTTCATCGACTTCAGGCCGCCCGATGCGGAGGAGCTTCGCAGGAAGGCCGCGGCGGCGGAGAGATTCATCGCGAAGTGGGGCCCCCGCGCCCCCATGGTCACCCCGTCCCTGTTCTGCCACTCGGCCTACACCTGCGACCCGGAGACGCTGCGGACGGTGAAGCGCGTCGCCGATGGGGCCGGCGTCCTCTTCATGATGCACCTGTCGGAGACGAGGGAAGAGGTGGAGATCATCGGCTCGCGCTACGGGGCGAGGCCCGTGCATCACCTCCGCTCGCTCGGGGTCCTCGGGGGGAAGTGCGCGGTCGTCCATGGGGTCTGGCTCGACGACGACGAGATGGACATCCTCGCGGAAAGCGGCACGGGCCTCTGCCACTGCCCCGAGAGCAACATGAAGCTCGCCTCGGGCATCGCCCCGGTCCCGGCACTGCTCGCCCGCGGCGTGGCCGTGGGCCTGGGCACGGACGGCTCGGCCAGCAACAACGACCTGGACATGCTCCTGGAGCTCGACACGATGGCGAAGCTCCACAAGGTGGCGACCATGAACCCGACGGCCATGGACGCCGAGACGGCGCTGCGGATCGCCACGATCGGGGGCGCGCGGGTGCTGGGCCTCCAGGGACTCATCGGGACGATCGAGCCCGGCAAGCGGGCCGATCTCATCGTGATCGACCTGCGCCGGCCGCATTTGACCCCCCTGTACCACCCCTGCTCCCAGGTCGTCTACGCCTGCCGGGGAAGCGACGTGAGGGACTCGATCATCGACGGCAGGATCGTCATGAGAGACCGTGAGCTGCTGACGCTCGACGTGCAGAGGGTGATGGACGACGTGCGCGAGATCGCCGAGCGGGTGAAGAAAGATGAAGGCCGCGCGTGAACGGCCGGATGCCGACGGGGTCTTCAGCGAGAATGCAAAGCGCCCGCAGGCTCACCCGACGGGCGCAAGCAGGGTCAGCACCCCGAGGACGACGAACAGCGCCGCCGCCACCCAGCGCATGAGCTTCATGTTGACCCGCTGCGCGAGGGTCTCTCCCATCCAGACGGCGGGGATGTTCGCGAGCATCATGCCCAGCGTCGTCCCCAGGACCACCGCGACCAGCGAATCGTAGCGGGCCGCCAGCGCAATGGTGGCCAGCTGGGTCTTGTCGCCCATCTCCACCAGGAAGAAGGCGACGAGCGCGGCCATGAAGACGCCGGCATCGCGGATGTTGCGTTTCTCCTCCAGTTTGTCCGGGATCAGCGCCCAGGCGCCGAAGGCGAAGAAGGAGACGGCGACGACCCACCGGAGGGTCTGCGGGGAGACGAGGCCCGCCAGCCACGCGCCGAGGTACCCCGCGGCGAAATGATTGGCCAGGGTGGCAAGGAAGATCCCGAGGATGATCGGCCCCTTGCGCTTGAACTTCGCCGCCAGCACAAAGGACAGCAGCTGGGTCTTGTCGCCCATTTCCGCCAGCGTCACGACCAGGGTCGAAATGAGTAGGGCTTCCACGCGTTCCGCCTCCCAGGGAAGGAATTCAGCCCCTCGATCCGAGAGGCCCCGGGAATCGCCAGGGAGGCCGACCCATAAAAAAGCGAGGCCCCGGCATGACGATTCGTCACACTAAAGGTCTCGCTAATCGGCTTTCGCCAACGGCAAGGCCAGGCGGTCTCCCGCCAGCATGTTGACCTTGCCTCTCTAACTACTCCCCTTTAGAACTGCGGTCTTCTTAATACGCCCCGCGCCGGATGTCAATCCCCAAATGCCCCGGGGTGCCGGGCCGGGGTGCCGTCGAAGCGGGACCCTCCCGCTCACCAGTCGATCCCCTTGGACTTCAAGTACACCTGCATCTCCCTGAGCCCCAGCCTTGCCGCCCGCTTCATGTCCTCCAGGGCCCGGTCCCTTTCCCCCTGCAGCCAGCACAGGGACGCCCGGTTGCAGCAGGCCCTCACGTACTGCGGGTCCACGGCGAGGGCGCTGGAGTAGTCCTCGAGGGCCCTGGAATACCGGCCCGCCTTCTCGTGGGCGACGGCCCGGTTGAAGTAGATCTCCGGGCACCGCGGGGCGCCCTCGAGGGCCCTGGTGTAGTCGCTGACGGCCCGCTCGTAGTTCCTCACGGCGAGATAGGCGTTCCCCCGCCTAAACGCGGCGACGGCCTCGTCGGGGATCATGCCGCCCGATTGCTCGATGCGTGCGTCCGCCTCGGGCCCGAAAACCGGGGGGTTGATCTGGATCTCGGCGATGCTCTCGGGCGAGGGGTCGCGCGCGGACCACCCGTTTCCCGTTTCCCGCCCGGGGGCTGCGGTCTTCGAGTCGAGTCCCTGGATGTCGGCGAGTCTATCTTTCATGACGAACCTCGGCAAACGGCAAAAGGCGCATGGCTCAGGGCAATGAAAAAGGGGCAGCCCGGGCTCGCGTCTTCCGGGGATGCATCGTGAGAATCTTCAGGAGGGGAAAAAGGGAAAACATCTGCGAAGGTCGCTCCAGCGGGCCGCAACGCATTCTGCGGGCACCACGGCGACAGAAACCGCGGCGCAGAGGCCCTGCCCCGGTCAACCGTTTGAAAAGACAGGCATTGCTGCGGAACCCCCGATGCCGGCCTTCCCCTCCGTCGGCCGCATCGCGTTCTCATCATAGCCCGTCCGGCCCGATCCGTAAAGCGAAAAGACGGCCCGGGGTTGCCCCCCCGCCCATTTTGCTGTAGAGGATTCCCATCGCCGCACACCGGCGCAGGAGGGAGGCCATGGCTATCGTCACGTTCCGGTCCGAGTCGATCCTCAGGGAGGGGCTTTCCGTGGAGAACCGCGCGGGCAAGTTCACGGTCCTCATGGACGAGCCCGAGACGCTGAGGGGGACCGACACGGGGATGAACCCCGTGGAGATGCTGCTGTGCTGCCTCGGGGCCTGCCAGTGCATCGTGGCGCGGCTCTTCGCCAGGGCCCGGAAGATCCAGGTGCAGGATTTCCGCGTCGAGCTGGAGGGCGATCTCGACCCGGACGGGTTTCTCAGGGGCAGGGACGGCGTCAGGGCGGGGCTCCAGGAGATCCGCTACACCGTCCACATCCGGACGGACGCGGACGAGGAGAAGGTCCGGGAATTCATCGAGTTCGTCAAGAGCCGCTGTCCCGTCAACGACTCCCTGCTCGGGCACGTCCCCATCGTGCAGAAGGGGATCGTCATCGATAAGTGAGGCCGCGCTATCCCCCCGGCGGGTCGCGAAGGGCCGCGTTGGGGTTCACGTGGGGGTCCCGGGCGCATGCCGGGCAGTAGTAGGCGGGCCAGACGCACCCGCACCCCGAGCCGATCAGTTCGAACTGCGCGCAGGTCTCGCACACCCCCGCCCCGCACCCGAGGCAGGGGGCGAAGACGATTTTCAGGCTGCAAGTCCCGCACGTCGCCTTCCGCGGTTCCACGCACGATTCCTTTCCCGTTGCCGCGGCCGAACCGGCCGCCGGCGTTTGCAGGGATTCCCCCGCGCCGCGCGGGGCCCCCGGGCCGGTGCGCGGCATGCCCCTGCCGCCGGGCTCAGTGGGCCCTGGCCCGTTTCGCGGCGGTCGGCTTCTTCTCCTCGAACCTCTTGGTCCAGTCGCGGAACGCGATCAGGATCGTGTCCACGGCGCCCTCGATCCCCAGCTTCTCCGTGTTGATCACCAGGTCGTAGTTCAGGGGGTCCATCGAGTCGGCCTGGAAGTACTTCCGCACGAAGGCGATCCGGTCCGCGTCGCGCTTCTCGATGTACTTCTCGGCATCCGGGCGCGGGAGGTTGCGGATGCGCATCATGCTCTCGATGCGGTACTCCAGCGGCGCGATGACCTTGACCCGGAAGGTCGTCTCAGGCGGCAGGATGTGGCAGGCGCCCCGCCCCACGATGATCGCGTTGCCGTGCTTTCCGATCGTTCCGATGACCCTCGTGAGGTGCTTCAGGTAGTCGCTCGGCCAGAGGTGCCGGGAGACGAACATGGAGTTGACCCAGCTCTCCATGGTGGTCATGGCCTTCTCGTCGAGCGTCTCGACGACCTTGGTGCTCATCTTGGCGCTCTCCGCCACGTGCTGGATGATCTGCCCGGCCATGAGGTCCATCTTCGTCTTCAGGGCCAGCATCCGCGCGATCTCGCTGCCGCCGGCCCCGGCCTGCCGCGAGATCGTGATGGTGAACTCGTTGACGGGCTTCTTCTCGCGCTGCCACTTCTCCAGCTGTTCCTGGACGATCTTCGCCTCGACCTCGCTGTCCTTGATCTGCACGTCGCGCGTGTAGTCGGGACAGTTCACGTTGAACAGGGCGTCCGCCGTGATCTGGAACCGCTTCTGGCAGTTCTCCCGCCAGGCGCAGATGGAACATACTTTCCTGTCCAGGTACATGATCTCTCACCTCCTTCGGTTCGATAGAGGCATTCTCCCGTTTTCATGCGCTCGCCTGCCCCGCCTGCCGCCGGCCCTTCTTCTCGGCCGGCGCGCCGGCCTGCTCGGCCCCCCCGAGGGCCTCGAAGCCGCTGACGATGTCGAGAAGCTCCTCGGTGATCGTGCTCTGGCGCTGCCGGTGGAACTGCCCGAAGAGCTCCTCGAGGCGCTCCTCGATGTTCTTCTCGGCGCTCTGCATGGCCGCCAGTCGGCTCGCGTTCTCGCTGGCCAGCGACTCGGCGAAGGCCCGGTAGAGCGAGACGAACAGGTACTCGCGGATGAGGGCGCGGAAGATCGTCTCCCAGTCCATCGTGAACGTGGGGAGCGTGCGCGACTCCCACTTTCTCTTTTCCAGGTTCTTGAGCCACTCCCGGTCGATGGGCAGGAGCCTGAGGGTCTTCTGCCGGTAGTTCGCGCCGGAGATGTACTCGTTGTAGTAGAGGACCATGTTCTCGATCTGGCGCTTGAACCGCCAGTCCTCCAGCAGCGTCGTGATGTCCTGCACCATGGGGGTGATGCCGCCCGTCGAGCCCGGCGTGCTGAGCACCTCGAAAACCCGGTAGCCCGCGTCCTCGAGGATGTCGGCCACGCGGACGCCCACGGCGATGACGATGCAGTTCTCCTTCGGGACCGACAGGGCCTTCATCCCGTCGACGGCGTGGGCGGCGATGAGATTGTTGAGCTGCCCGCAGAGCCCCTGGTCGGAGCCGAACACGATCACGCCGAGGCGCTTCGCCGAGGACGCGCGCAGGGGCGCGAAACTTCCCCGGCTGCGCTTGAGGACCACCTGGAGCCCCATCTCGACGGTGCGGTTGTACTCCGCGAGGGACTCGACGGCCTTCTGGTACTGCCGGATGCTCACGGCCGCCAGGGCCTTCATCGTCTTGACGACCCCGAGGAGGTCCTGGGCGCTCTGGATCTTCCGCTTCAGCGACTCAATGGTCTGCATGGTTCTCCTCGGCCTTCATGGTTTCCGCGGCGGCCCTGGCCACCTCGAGAAGGTGCTTGCGGTCGTCGGCGGCCAGCTTCTCCCCCGACTCGATCCGGCCGCAGAGCGCGGGGGACTGCTCGACCGTCTCTTTCCGCAGCGCCGCCTCCGCCTCCCCGATCCTGTCCAGCGGGACGCCGTCGAGCGTGCCGCCCGTGATGGCCAGCAGGGCCGCGATCTGCTCGGCCACGCGGATGGGCTTGTACTGCGGCTGTTTGAGGATCTCGCGCCCCCGCCAGCCGCGCTCGAGCACCCGGCGCGTCGCCTCGTCGAGGCGGGTGCCGAAGCGCGAGAAGGTCTCCAGCTCCTCGAACTGCGAGTAGGAGATGCGCAAATCGCCCGCGACGGCCCGGTAGGCGGGCAGCTGGCACTTGCCTCCCACGCGGGAGACGGACTTGCCCACGTCCACGGGCGGCAGGATCCCCTTCTGGAACAGGCGCGGCGAGAGGTAGATCTGCCCGTCGGTGATGGAGATGAGGTTCGTCGGGATGTAGGCCGAGATGTCCTGGGCCTCCGTCTCGACGATGGGCAGGGACGTGAGCGACCCGCCGCCGTGCTCCTTGCGCAGGTGCGTGGAGCGCTCGAGCAGGCGCGAGTGGATGTAGAAGATGTCCCCCGGGAACGCCTCGCGGCCCGGCGGGCGCCTCAGCAGCAGCGACAGCTCCCGGTAGGCCCGGGCGTGGTAGGTCAGGTCGTCGTAGACGATGAGCACGTCGACGCCCTTGGACATGAAGTACTCGCCCATGGAGGTGGCCGCGTAGGGGGCGATGAACTGCAGCCCCGGGGGGTCCTCGCCGGTGGCGACGACGACGATGGTGTACTTCAGGGCGTCGTGCTGCCTGAGGTCTGCAATGACCTTGGCCACGTCGGAGGCCTTCTTGCCGACGGCGCAGTAGATGCAGATGACACCCTTGTCCCACTGGTTGATGATCGTGTCCACGGCGATGGCGGTCTTGCCGGTCTGGCGGTCGCCGACGATGAGCTCCCGCTGGCCCCGGCCGATGGGGATGAGGGCGTCGACCACCTTGATCCCCGTCTGGAGCGGCGCCGTGACGGGGTCGCGGGCCATGACGGGGGGCGCCTCTCGTTCGACGGGCAGGCGCTTGACCGCCCGGATCTCCCCCTGGTTGTCCAGGGGGCGCCCGATGGCGTCGACGACGCGCCCGATGAGCCCCTCCCCGACGGGGACGTCGAGGATGCGTCCCGTGCGCCTCACCTCGGAGCCGGCCACGATGTGCTCGCTGGGGCCCAGGAGGATGATCCCGATCTCCTCGGGGTCGATATTGAAGACCAGGCCCTGCACGTTCTTCGGGAACAGGACGACCTCCTCGGCCTTGATGTTGGGCAGGCCCCCGACCCGGACGATGCCGTGGCCGACGTATTTGACGAGCCCGACCTCCCGCTCCCGGAGCTCCGGGTGCTGATCCTCGAGGACTCGGTCCATCGTCTTGAAGGTGTCGTCGAGGAACTCCTTCAGCTCTTCCTTCTCTCTGGGTATGCTCATGTTGTCCCCCTGCTATCGCTTTTCCTGCGCTTCCTCGTAGAGGGCGTGGTAGAACTTCTCCTCGAGGGAATCGACGTAGTCCTTGATGCTCCAGGCGATCTTGTGCCCGTCCGACTTCAGCTCGTAGCCCGTCATCACGTCATCGGTGCGCTCGAAGACGACCTCGGCGCCGCCTGCGATGTGCCGGTGGATGGCCTCATCGAGCTTGCGCTGCTCGTCCGGGGGGATGTCGAAGGCGCTCTGCACGATGACGGGCCCGCCCTCGGCGATGGAGTCCCTGAACTTCCTGCGCTCCGCCTCGTCCATCGTCTCGATCCGCTCCATCAGGATCTCCACGATGCGCTTCTCGAGATCCACGTCGGCCAGGTCCTTGAGCACCCGGCGGGTGATGGCGTAGATCTGCGTGCCCGCCATTCGCCGGAGCTCCTGCAGGAAGGCGTCCCGTTCGGACCGGATCGTCTCGATCCACCGCGCCTGCAGCTTGTCCACCTCCGCCCGGGCCAGGTCCAGCATCTCCTTGCGCCGGATTTCGGCCTCCTCGCGGGCCCGGTTCATCATCGCCTCGTACTCCGCCTCGAGCCGCCGGAGGCGCTCCCCGTACTGGTCCTCGGCCGCGCGGGCCGCCTCGCGGGCCTTCTCGGCCTCCTCGAAGGTGGCGGCGATCTTCGCCTCCCGCGCGTCCATGGCCTGGATGATCCGCCCGTAGAGGAACTTCTTCAGCAGCCACAGCAGGAGCAGGAGGTTGACGATCTGGCACAGGAACACAAACCAGTCGATGTGCATGGATCATCCTCCTGCCTTTTTCATCACGTAGGTCCAGAACGGGTTCGCGAAGACCAGGATCATAGAGATCACGAAGCAGTAGATCGCGATGGACTCGATCATGGCCAGACCGACGAAGAGGGTCCGGGTCAGCGAGTTCCGCTCGTCGGGCTGCTGCGCGATCGAGTTGAGCGCCCCCTGCACGGCCCTTCCCATGCCGAACCCGGGGCCGATCGCACCGATCCCCATGCAAATGCCTGCCGTAATGATCGACGCCATTGCCACAATGCTCATGCTGTCCATACCGATCCTTCCTTTCTTTACTGGATTTTCACGGCTTCCGTGTCTTTCTTCGGTTTGTGACCCGCCTCCTCGTGGGTCTGCGTCGCCGAGGCGATGTAGACCATCGCCAGGATCGCGAAGATGTAGGCCTGGATGATGCCGATCAGGAGCCCGAGGGCCTGCATGACCACCGGGAAAAACAGCGGGGTCACGGCGAGCAGGATGGCGATGACCTTCTCGTGGCTCATGAGGTTGCCGAAGAGCCGGACGGCCAGGGCCAGGGTCCGGGAAAACTCCCCCATCACATGGAAGGGGAAGAAGATGAACGTCGGCCGGAAGTACTCCTTCAGGTACTCCAGGATCCCGTTCTTCGCGATGCCGTACATCGGGACGGCGATGAAGACCATGATCGCCATGGCGGCCGTGGTGGTCAGGGACGAGGTCGGCGCGACGTAGCCCGGGATGAAGGTGAAGAGGTTCGAGAAGAGGATGAACAGGAACAGCGTCGCGATGAAGGGGAAGTACGTGTCGGTGCCCTCGTGGGCGATCTCGCGGATCTCCGAGCGGATGGTCCCCACGATGACCTCGAGCAGGTTCTGCCAGCGCGACAGGGTCCGCTCCGTGCTGAGGTTCCCCGTGATCGCGATGGAACCGATGACGAGCAGTCCCATGATGAGCCACGTGTAGACCAGCGTCGCGTTGATCCGGACGAAGCCCCACGCGAAGAGGATGACCTGGTCGGGGCTGATCTGATCAATGGCTACGATTTCCATGCAGCGTCCCTCCGAACAAGCCGTACGAGGTGTGTCCGAGTTTTCTCACCAGGATCTCCCGCGCCAGGACAAACCCGGCCAGGGCCGCGGCCAGGGGCACCCAGCCGCCCCGGGAGATCGCGATGAAACCCGCCAGTGCGACGCAGACCCGCAGCAGGAAGCTCACGGTCATCCTCCGGAACGGGTTCCCCGCCCCGGGGAGGCGCCGGATCGTCTCCCAGAGTCCCCCGAAGAAGACCCCGCCGAGGGCGATTCCGGCCAGAAACGAAAGCATCGAGTCTCCCATGCGTCTCCTCTCATTGAAGCCCGTGGGGACCGGGACCGGGAACCTCTTCCCCGAGTCCCGGACCCTCACGGACATGGGGGGCTATCGACTCCTTGAGTATTTTACGTCTCGAAGTTCGGTGCCTTCCCCGTTCCCCGGTCACAGCCTCTCACGGGGGAATGGCCCCTAATCCTTTATGATGTCCTGTCTTGCGCGTTTCACCCAGTACCAGGCGTTCATGCACCCCACGGCGACCCCCATGATCAGCATCATGAGGGTCCAGGAGAACCGGCTGGGCCAGGTCCGGTCGATCCAGAGGCCGAGGGCGGTCATGACGAGGGCCGGGATCGCGACGGACCAGCCCACGATGCCGAACATCCCCAGCCCGAACCAGATCGTCTCGTCCTTCTGGGTCTTGCCCTTGAGGCGCCGCGCCTCCTTCTTGCCCACGTTCTTCGTGTAGGTCTCGGCGGCCTTGACGCGCCGCTCGCTCGGAGTCAGATGTTCGTCACTCATATTCCCTCAACTCCATGAATCTGCGGAGCAGGTCGAGCTCCAGCTTCGCGGCGGAGGACCGGGCCTTCTTCTCCCGCTCGTCGAGCTCCTCGAACTGCCGGGTCACGATGTCCTTCAGGGTCCCCAGCTCGTCGCTGCGCGCCACGTTGCGGACCGACACGAGGACCTCCGGCCCCTTCTTGACGATGGTCCCCACGTCCACGGCCAGGTAGTGCTCCCTGCCCCCGGCCGTGTAGGACAGCACGCTCGGCACGAGCGAGGCCGTGAAGTCCACGTGCTGCGGCAGCAGGCAGAAGAACCCGTTGTCTGCCTCGGCGACCACCTTCGAGACCTCCTCGACGAGAAACACCTCGGCGGGCAGCAGGATCTTAAGCTTCATCTTTCTTCGCCTCGTCGATCGTTCCGATCATGTACAGCGCGCTCTCGGGGTACTCGGCGAACTCGTCGTTCAGGATCCGCTCGCAGCCCTCGAGGGCCTGCTCCCGGCTGACCATGCGGCCGGGCTTGCCGATGAACTGCTCCGTCGTGAAGAAGGGCTGCGTGAAGAAGCGCTCCAGGCGGCGCGCCCGGAAGACCGTCCGCTGGTCCTCGCGGGACAGCTCGTTGATCCCCAGCATGGCGATGATGTCCTTGAGCTCCTCGTAGATGGTGAGGTTCCGGCGCACCTCCTGGGCGATGCGGTAGTGGCGCTCGCCGGCGATGTTGGGCATGAGCATCTTGGAGCCCGACTGCAGGAGGTCCACGGCCGGGTAGAACCCCTCGCTGGCCCGCTTGCGGGACAGCACGATGGAGGCCGTCAGGTGGCTGAAGGTGTGCGAGGCGGAGGGGTCGGTGAAGTCGTCGGCGGGCACGTAGACGGCCTGGATGGAGGTGATGGCCCCCGTCGTCGTGTTGCAGATGCGCTCCTCGAGCTCCGCCAGGTCCGAGGCCAGCGTGGGCTGGTAGCCCAGCCGAGAGGGCAGCAGCCCCATGAGGCCCGACACCTCCTGGCCGGCCTGGATGAACCGGAAGATGTTGTCCATCATGAGGAGCACGTCCTGCCGCTCGTCGTCCCGGAAGTACTCGGCCATCGTGAGGGCCGTGTGGCCGACGCGGAAGCGGGCCCCCGGCGGCTCGTTCATCTGCCCGAAGACCATGACCGTGTTCTTGAGGACCCCCGCCTCCTTCATCTCGCGGTAGAGCTCCTCGCCCTCCCGGCACCGCTCCCCGATGCCGCAAAAGATGCTGATCCCCTCGTGGCCGCTGACGACGTTGTGGATGAGTTCGGTGAGGAGAACCGTCTTGCCGACGCCGGCGCCCCCGAACAGGCCGGCCTTGCCGCCCCGCTCCAGGGGGGAGAGGACGTCGAGGGCCTTGATGCCCGTCTCGAAGATTTCCGACACGGTGGACTGCTGGGTGATCGGGACGGGCTCGCGGTGGATGGGCCGGGTTTCGGCCGCCTCGACGGGGGGCTCGTTGTCGATCACCTCCCCGAAGACGTTGAAGACGCGGCCCAGCAGGCCCTTTCCGATGGGCACCCGGAAGGGCTGCTCCGTGTCAAGGACGGCCGAGCCCCGGGCAAGACCCTGGGTCGGAGTCAGGGCGATGCCCCGGACCACTTCCGCGTTGAGGTGTGCGGTGACCTCGATCCGGATCCGGTCGTTGTCGCCCGCGCGCAGCACGTGGCGGATCTCCGGCAGGCGTCCGGGAAACCGCACGTCGACGACGCTGCCTCGGACGGATAATACGGTGCCTCGATGTTCCACGGTTTTCTTCCCCCTCGATCTTGGTCTCGATCCAGCCGTTTGCCGTTTGCGCCCCGCCTACTTCGGGGGCGGCCCGGCGGCCTGCCGCCGGCCGCCCGCCCCGCTTTCACGGCGGAAGCGTTCCTCCGTTTCCCGCTTCATGAGCGCCTCGTAGCGCTCGGTGATCACGTACGTGGCGTAGTCGAACATCAGGATGGTCCGCGTGAGACTCTCGGCGGCCTGCTGGTGCTCCACGGTCGAGACGAACAGGGCCTGGAACTCGGCGTAGAGCCAGATGTGGCGCCGCATCAGGATGAGGGCGTAGATCGCCTCGTGCAGGGGGATCCCCTCGGAGTAGCGCTCGTCGGCGTATTTCGTGAAGAACCGCTGCGCCGCGTCGAAGGGCTTCTCCGCGCTGAAAAGGGTCCGGAAGCTCCGGTAGAACGCGACGGCGTGGGAAAGGGCCTTCTCGTCGGAGAAGCGATGGTAGGACGGGGTCTTCGGGTTCACCCGGACGTCGCCGAGCCACTGCGCGGCGATCCGGTCCGCATGCTTCTCCGTGACCTCGATGAGCTTCGTCGCGTGTCCCTTCATCGTCCCCCGCCTCCCGGCGGCTCTTGCCCCGTGCTGCGACGCGGCTGCCCGGGCGGCGCCCGGGCCGCTGCCGCTAGGTCTCGACGGACGCCCCCGCATGGGGCGCCGTCCTGTAGAGAACCTCGATCCTCGAGAACCCCTCGGCCAGCAGCGCCACCACGGAGGAGACGACGATGAACATGATGGCGCGGATCAGGTCGTCCGTGAGCGGGACCTCTTTCATGAAGATCAGGTGGCTCACGATCAGGATGAGGCCCAGCAACGCGGCGACGCCGATGCCCCTCTTCCTCCACCAGACTCCCGCGAGCACGATGGGGATGTAGAACAGGTGCGTGAAGATGACCCCGCTGGCCATCACCGCGTGGTAGTAGTAGGTCAGGAACCCGCAGGCAACGAGCAGGCAGGCCATGATGCCGACCTTGCTCCCCGTGAAGCTATCCTCCATTCCGAGGGCGCGGAGGGCCGAGAGCTGCTTGTCGACCTCCCCCCGCATGAGCTCCTGGTAGCGGTCCGTGATGACGTAGGTGGCGTAGTCGAACAGGAGAATCGTGCGGTTGAGGCTCTCGACGGCCTGCTGCTGCTCGACGGCGGAGATGAACAGGGCCTGGAACTCGGCGTATAGCCAGATGTGGCGCCGCATGAGGGTCAGGGCGTAGATCGCCTCGTGAAGGGGGATCCCGTAGCGGTAGCTCTCGTCGGCGTACTTCGTGTAGACCCGCCGGGCCTCCTCGAAGGGGTTCTTCGCGGCGAAGACGCCCCGGAACTTCGTGTAGAAGTCGACGGCCTGCGGGATGGCCCGGTCTTCGGACAGATTGTGGTAGGAAGGGGTCTTGGGGTTTTTCCTCACGTCGGCAAACCACTGCCGGGCGATCCTCTCGGCGTTGGCTTCCGTGACATCGATCAGCTTCGTCGCTACGGCCTGCATGGTGTCCTCCTTCCCCTGAAGCGTCCCGTCCTGGATGCCGCCCCTCCCGACGTCCCCTTTCCCCGGGCCCGCCCGCCCCGGCCCTGCCGGTTCGGTTCTCCCGTCTATGGCCCCACTCTACCGGGGGGCGCGCCGATGTTCAATATGAATAGATCAGTAGGTTAATACTAGGTATTTCCTCATACCGGTTTCGAGGCGGGTTTTCCCGCTTCGCCGCGGCCGGCGCGGGGGAGACGGTCCTTCCAGGGGTTCGCCCGCTACATCGAGGCGAGGTGGGATACGAGGTTGGCCTTCTTGTTGCGCAGGCCCAGTTTCTTGCGGAGGTTGTTGCGGTGGAACTCGACGGCCGCGACGGACATGCCGAGCAGGGCGGCGATCTCCTTCGTCGTCCGCCCCTCCTTGATGAGGGAGGCCACGCGGGTTTCCTTGGGGGTCAGGTTCAGGTGTTTCGAGTGCAGGTTCTTGAGGAACGGCGATACGATGTTGTCCAGGTTGGTCTCCAGCACCCGGACGTGGGCCATCTGCGCCTCGTTGAGCTTCGTCTTCTTGAGCCTTTCCAGGTAGGGCGCCAGCAGCTCCCGGACGTTGTTGAGGATCATCTCCTCGACCTCCCGGCGGTCCTGCTCCCTCTGGTCGAGAAGCACCTTCATGGCCGTGTTGACTTCCTGCAGGCTGCGGGTCTTTCTCTTCAGCTCCCGCTCGCGCTTCCGCAGCTTCTGCTCCGCTTCCTTGCGCTCGACGATCTCCCGCTTCAGGGACTCGGAGAACTGCAGCAGGTCCACGGTGCGCTCCTCGACGCGCTGCTCGAGCTCGTCGTGGGCCTTCTTCAGCGCGATCTCGCTCCGCTTTCGCTCCGTGATGTCCTCCAGGGTCTCCAGGGCGCCGAGGACCTCGCCGCGGGCGTTGCGGATCACCGTCGCCGTGAAGCGGACCCACGTCCCGTCGGCCAGCGACGGGAAGAAGTCCACGGCCTCGAAGGCGTCCTTCAGGAGCTTCGACTTGCTGTACTTGCCCCTGTACCAGCGCGCCAGCTCCCGGATGTCGCCGTCGACGAGGAGATCGGCCATGCAGGGCCGCTCCCCGCCGTAGAAGGCCCTCCACTGCTGGTTCGTGCCGACGACCTCCTTCGCAGGGATCCGGCTCAGTTCCTCGAGGGCGCGGTTCCAGAACAGGACGCGGTGGTCCCGCCCGATCACGAAGGTGGGGATCGTCGATCCCTGGAGGATGCTGTGCAGGCGCTGCTCGCTTTCCTGCAGCGACGTTTCCGCCTTCCTCTGTTCGGTGATGTCCTCGAGGGTCTCCACGGCTCCGACCAGAGCCCCCTGGGAATTCCGGATGGCCGCCGCCGTGAAGCGCAGCCACCGCCCCCCCTGCCCCAGGTCCGGGAAAAAGTCCGTGGCCTCGAAGGCCTCTTTCAGCAGCTTCGACGGCGCCCCCTTGCCCTCGTACCAGCGCCTGATCTCGTGGGGCTTCCTGTCGATGATGAGGTCCGCCATGCAGGGCCGCTTCTGCGCGTAGAACGCCCGCCAGTGCTCATCCGTCCCGACGATGTCGTCGGCCCGGATGCGGCTGAGCGCCTCGAGGGCCCGGTTCCAGAAGATCACCTGGTGGTCCCGGTCGATGACGAAGGTCGGGATGGGCGAGCCCTCCAGGATCTGGTACAGCCGCTGCTGGCTCTCGCGGAGGGCCTCCTCGGCCAGCTTCTGCTCCGTGATGTCCTCGAGGGTCTCCACGGCGCCGGCGATGCCGCCCCGGTCGTCCCGGATCAGCGTCGCCGTGAAGCGCAGCCACCGCCCGCCCTCCCCCAGCGCGGGGAAGAAGTCCACGGCCTCGAAGGCCTCGGGGAGCAGCGAGGACTCGCGCACCTTGTCCGCGTACCACCGGGGGATTTCGTTCAGGGCGCCGTCCACGAGGAGGTCCGCCATGCAGGGCCGCGGCTTGTCGTAGAACGCCCGCCAGTGCTCGTTCGTTCCGACGACCGACGCGGCGGGGATCCCGCTGATCCGCTCCAGGGCCCGGTTCCAGTGCAGGACCCGGTGATCCCGGTCGATGACGAACGCCGGGATGAAGGACCCGTCGATGATGCCCCGAAGGATCCTCCCGTCCGTCAGGATCGGCTTGCCGGCCTGCGCGCCGCCGTCGGCGTTTCCCTTCATCGCCGCCCCCCTTCCTTTCTGACGTCGTTGGCCATGCGGACCAGTTCCCAGTAGGGCGGCCTGTAGCCGCCGGCCTGCCGGAACGCCTCCGCCCGGGCGAGAACGGCCTTGCGCATGGTTTCGTGCCTTCTGGAGAGTTCGAGGTTGCGCAGTGCCGCCGTGGCGTCCATCCCCTCGGGCACGGGCCCGACGCCGCCGAAGAGATTGAGCACGACGCTGTAGCCCTTTGCCAGCCTCACCGCCGCCAGCTTCCACCAGGGGGCGGGGATCGTGTCGCCCTCGTCGGCCCCCTCCAGCAGGGCCTCGACGACGGCGTTGTCCACGTGATCCTGCCAGAGGGTCTCGGGGTCCCGCCACTCGGCCACGACGGAAAGCTGCGGGTCATACTCGAGATCGGCGGGCGCCTGCGTCTCGAAATGGGTCACGCCGAAGTAGGACAGCCACCTCACGACCCCCGGGGCGGACATCCGGGTCGTCCCCTTCCAGAGCTCGACGCCGTGCTGGCGATAGGCCCAGGACGCCACCTCCGAGCAGAACCACTTCGAAGGCTCCCGGAAGTCCATCTCGAAATCGTAGGGGATGCGGCGGCTCTTGACCTCTTCAACCGCCCTCTTTGCCGCCTTGTGCGGGAGCATTGGGTCGGCCTTCACCTGCGGCAGATCGGGCCGGAGCCGCAGGACCATGATCCGCAGTTTCTTGTCCCGGACGTACTGCTCGACCGTCGAGACGACGACCCCCATCTCGATGTGGGATTCCACGATGCAGGGCTCCCCGGTCGTTTCGTCCACGTGGAAAAGGGCCACGTGGGAGAAATTTCCCGGGTAGTCGTTCCCCCGGGCGATCAGGGCCGACGTGGGGGCGCCGCCCCGGGACACGAGGATGTCGCCGCTGCGCAGCACTCCGTGTTGAAACGCGTACGACGGGGCGGCCGAGGGGACGTCCTCCCCCTTGACGAGGGCCGGAACGGTGCCGGGCGGCGCCTGGAGCATGACCTCCTCGAGGGCGGCCCGGCCTCCGTATATCAGGCGGTACAGGCGGTCCCGGGCGGCCCGGTCGTTCAGGTCCCACCCCTGGGACCGGCGCTTCAGGAGGCTTCGCGTCTTCGTGACGAGGTGCACGTAATCCGTGAGCCTTTCCGGGCAGGCGGCCACCGCCGTTCCCAGGCCGAAGGTGAGGGTTTCCAGCCTTGAAAGGACCGGTGCATCCGGCCGGATCGCCGGGACGTCCACGGCCGAGAGATACTTCCCCGCCTGCCTGAAGCCCTGGCCGATGCTGCGCTCGAGACCCCGGCAGCCGATCTCCCGGGCTTCGAGGAACGAGGCCTCCAGGGCTTTCCACTTCTCGTCCTGCTTCCATGTGAAGGGCTTGCCCGATGCCCCTGCGGGAATGGGCGGGTCAGGGGCGGGATAGGAAAGAAGCGCAAAGGCAATGACAGCGGCCGCGAGAATTCCCTTCGCGAGGTTCCTTCTGCTCATGGCGCCTCCTCGGACGGTCAGGAATGGTGCAAACCGGATGTGCCCATGCAGCATAGCCGATTTCGGGGCCGCGCTCAACCCCTTCCTGATACAAGTCTACGGCGACACGCACTTTTTTGCCCTCCGGGACAACGTTTCATTGCGGGGCAACTCGTTTTCTGCTATGAAACAGTTCAGTCTCCGTCAGCGTCGGCCCGGGTTCCTCCCGGGGATTCACCCACTCACCCTGCAGGGATACCATACCTGCGCAGGCAGCGAACTCGGCGTTGCCTCGAGGGAGACCGCGATGGCTGCAATTCGACGACCGCTCACGACAGCCCTGGCGATTGCCGTCCTGTCCCTGCTTCCTTACGCCCTGCCCTGCATCGCCCAGACGGCGCCTGAGAAAGAAATCCCCTCTCCTTTCAAGGTTCCCAACCGGCCGAAAGTGGGGCTCGTCCTCTCGGGGGGCGGTGCCAGGGGCGTCGCCCACATCGGCGTCCTCAAGGTCCTGGAGGAAATGCGCATACCCGTGGACTTCATCGCCGGCACCAGCATGGGGTCGCTGGTAGGCGGCTTTTATGCCTCGGGCGTGTCACCCGAGGAGATGGAGAAGCGCATCGCCGCCATTGACTGGCCTTCCGTCTTCAAGGACGACCCGGCCCGCCAGTACATTCCCTGGCAGCAGAAGCGGAATGACTACTCGGTTCTTTTCGGCCTGGAACTGGGCTTTCGCGACGGGAAACTGCTGGTGCCCTTGGGGACCGTCGCCGGATACAAGTTCGAGTTTGTCATGACCGAGTTTGTCGGCCTCGAGGCCGGTCGGGCCGAAAGGGACTTCGACAGCCTCCCGATCCCCTACCGCGCCGTGGCGATGGACCTGGAAAGCGGCGACATGAAGGTTTTCGATCATGGATATCTCGTGAAGGCCATGCGGGCCAGCATGTCCATCCCTGCCGCCTTCGCCCCCGTCGAGATCGGGGGGCGCCTCTACGTAGACGGCGGCATGGTGCGAAACCTCCCCGTCGACGTGGCCCGCAAGGCGGGCTGCGAGATCATCATCGCCGTAAACCTGGGAACGCCGCCCCTCCGGCGCGACCAGATCACCTCGTCGGCTTCCGTGGCCCTCCAGGCCGTCAACCTGATGACGGAGCAGAACGTGAGGGCTTCCCTGGGCGAACTGACGGGAAAGGACATCCTCATCGACCTCATCCCGGGGCTGGGCGACTTCAGTTCCAGTGATTTCACCGGGGCAACGAAGACGATCCCCATCGGCATCAAGGCCGCCCGGGCCGTGGAGGAAAAGCTGCGGGCCCTGAGCGTCAGCGAGAAGGACTACAGGGACTGGCAGCAGGTCCGCGCCGCGCGAAAACCCGGCGCCGTCGAGATTGCGGACATCCGGGTGGCCGAAACGATGAAGAGGGTGAACCCCGAGGTCATCGAGAGCGAGATCAAGCAGAAGCCCACCCGGCTCGAAAGCGGGATCGAGGAGAGGATTACCCGCGATGCGGAACTCTCCCAGGTTGCGACCCTCCAACGCGAACTCACGACGGTATTCGGCCGAGGGGATTTCGAACGGCTGGATTACCGGCTCAAAGAGGACAAGGACCAAAAAACCGTCGAGGTCCAGGGTGTCGAGAAATCCTGGGGCCCGAACTACTTCAAGTTCGGCCTGGGCTATGCATCGGATTTCTCCGATGAACAGCGGCTGACCGCGGCATTCATGTACCGCATGACCTGGCTCAACAGCCTGGGTGCCGAGTGGCGAACCGACGTCATGACCGGCTACGTCAACATGCTTCACTCGGAGTTCTACCAGCCCTTCACGCGCCGCGTCGGCATCTTTGCGGCGCGATGGGATTCGACTCGCTCACGTCTCTGGGTGTCGGCTTTGAACTGGAATCAAGCGAATATACCTGGCTCACCACCCGCTGGCGCCTCCTGGGGCGATACAAGTTCGGCGACAACGTGCAGGGCTGGTCCGTCGGGCTCGCCTGCAGTTTTTAATCTTCACGCCCCCGATCCTCAAGGTTTCTCCATGATTACCTTGGCATCCGCGGCGTCAGCCGAGACCGATGAGCAGCCGGCGTGTGTGCCGCGCGATCATCAGCTCCTCGTCGGTGGGGATCACCCAGACCCGCACGCGGCTCCCCTCCCGGCTGATCCTCGGCCCGCCCGTTTCGTTGGCCTTCTCGTCGAATTCCAGGCCCAGCCACGCGGCATACCGACAGACCCGCTCGCGGACCGGGGCCGCGTTCTCCCCGATACCGGCGGTGAACACCAGGGCGTCGAGCCCCCCCAGGGCGGCGGCCATCGACCCCAGCTCACGGCCGATCCGGTAGGCGAACAGCTCCACCGCCTCGGCGGCTCGGGGGTCCGGGCTCGCCAGGAGGGTGCGCATGTCGCTCGAGATCCCGGAGACGCCCAGCAGGCCCGACTCCTTGTAGATCAGGGTCTCCAGGTCGCGCGGGCCCATCCCGCACTCGTCCATCAGGTACAGCATCACGCCGGGGTCCAGGGTGCCGCAGCGCGTGCCCATCATGAGTCCATCGACGGCGGTGAACCCGAGCGTGCAGGCCTGGCTCCTGAGGCCCCGCATGGCGCAGAGGCTGGCGCCGTTGCCGAGATGGGCCACGACGGTCCGCCCCATCGCCGCCTCCGGGTCGATCCCGGGCAGGACCGAGGCGATGTACTCGTAGGAGAGGCCGTGGAAGCCGTAGCGCCGGACCCCCCGTTCGGCGTACGTGCGCGGCAGGGCGAAGGCCTGCGCGATCGAGGGGATCGTGGTGTGGAACGACGTGTCGAAGCAGGCCACCTGGGGAATGTCGGGGAAACGCCGTGCGATGTTTCGGATGGCGGCCAGGTTGTGCGGCTGGTGCAGGGGAGCCAGGGGGACGTATTTCTCGAGGTCGTCCAGGATCTCCCGGTTCACGACGATCGGCTTCGTGTACTCCAGCCCCCCGTGGACCACCCGGTGTCCCACGGCCCTGATCCGATCGGCGCTGCACACCTCGCTGCGGCACCAGGAGAAGATCGCCTCCACGGCGCCCTCCTGGCCCAGCTGCATGCCGGCGCGCCACGTCCGCTCGCCCACGAGCTTCCCGGCCCCGTCCTTCGCCTTGAAGCGCGGTTCCGTGAAGAGACCCTCGACCTGTCCGTCGGCCAGGACGCCCAGCGCCTCCCCCCGGTCTTCGTAGAGGGTGAACTTCAGGCTTGACGACCCCGCGTTGAGCACGACGACGACATCGCTCATGGTTCTACCTCACCTCGTATCTGCCCTGCCTGCGGGCCTGGGCGACGATGGCCATAAGCGCCGCCGAGGCAAGCCGGGTGCGCACCGAGTCGGCCCGGCTCGTCAGGATCACGGGCACCCGGGTGCCCAGCACGATGCCCGCCCCCTCGGCACCGGCCAGGTACGTGAGCTGCTTGAAGAGCATGTTGGCCGACTCGAGATCGGGCGCCAGCAGGATATCCACGTCCCCGCTGACCTCCGATCGGATGCCCTTGATCCGCGCCGCCTCGGCGCTGATGGCGTTGTCGAAGGCCAGGGGGCCGTCGAGGATGCCGCCGGTGATCTGCCCCCGGTCGGCCATTTTGCACAGGGCGGCCGCGTCGAGGGTGGAGGGGATGCTCGCGTTGACCGTCTCGACGGCGGAGAGAATGCCCACCTTCGGTCTTTCGATGCCCAGTGCATGGTCCAGGTCGATGGCATTCTGCACGATGTCCTTCTTGACCGCCAGGTCCGGGGCGATGTTGACGGCCGCGTCGGTCATGATGAACATCTTGTAGTAGGTCGGGACGTCGATGACCATGGCGTGGCTGATCCGCCGCGAGGTTCGCATGCCCGATGCCGAGGGGACGATGGCCCCCATGATCTCATCGGTGTGGAGGCTCCCCTTCATGAGCGACTCCACTTCGCCCGCTCGGGCCAGCTCGACGGCCTTCGCCGCCGAGGCGTGGCTGTGGGGCGTGGGGACGATCCGGAAGGACGCCAGATCGACTTGGGCCGCCTCCCCGGCCTTGCGGATCTTTTCCTCGGGCCCCACGAGCACCGGATCGATGATGCCCCTACGGGCCGCCTCGACGGCCCCCAGGAGCGAATCCCGGTCGCAGGGGTGCACGACGGCGCAGGTAACGGGTTCGCAGGTGTCGCAGGTCTTGAAGAGCTCGATGAAGGAGTCGCTTCGCCGCAGTTCGAAGTGGGGCGGCGCGATGTCGTCGTAGACGAGCCGCTTCGTCGGGGCCGCCACTACGGTGATGCCCGAGATCAGAACGTGGCCGGCCTGGTTGACGCAGCGCGTGTCGAAGACCACGACGTTGCCCTCCGGCCTCTTTTCCTTCGCGGCCACCGTGGCCGTCAGGGTATCCCCCACGGCGATGTCGCCGCTGAAGCTCAACTCGCGCCGCAGGATTTTCGAACCGGGCCCCGGCAGGCGCGTGCCGATCACGGAGGAAATGAGGGCCACCGCGCCGGCCGCTTCGGTCCGCTTCCCGTACGCCGGCACGCCGGCCGCATCCTCCGTCTTCAGGTGAAAGGCGTCCACGTCGCCCGACACGGCGGCCAGCAGCTCGACCTGGTTTTTCGTCAGGGTCACGGACATTTCGGCGGACTGACCGATCCGGATCTCGTCGAAGGTCATATTGGTCAGCTCTTTTCGCTGCGACATCCCTCGTCCTCCTTTCCGTTCTCTCCGTTTTCTTCCCGTTCGCCGGCTCGCACGTTTCCGCTCCCGTGACGGGCGGGCGCATCGTGTCGTATTCAAGGGACCCATCGGCCAGGACGACGCGGCGGGCCGCCGGGTCGAAATCGACGACTTCCCCCTGGCAGGACGGTCGCATTCTGTTGTTTTCTCAGGGTGTGCCGTATGGGTGCCGTGATTTCCCCCGGCCGGAGGATGCCCGCTGCCGCCCGGCACAGAACGGGTTGAACGCTATGAAAATTTCGACATTCCGCGAGAGTGATGCGGGCTGGTCACGGCCGCACAGCGTGCGTGGTTCCCGGCTTAGAGGGCTCTATACTCCCTCGACGCACCGTCCTCCATGATCCCCACAACCATGGGCGATGGCCTATTGAATCACAACCCCTGTCCCTATTTCAAAGAAATAAAAAGGAGGTCTCACGCCGTGCATGAGACCTCCCGGGTTGTCGGCCTATGCCGTCCGAGGCATCACTTCACGACGAAGTCGGCCCTCCGGTTCTTGGACCAGCAGGCCTCGTTGGACTCACGGCAGATGGGCCTCTCCTCGCCGTAGCTCACCGTGCTCACGCGGTCCCTGGCGATGCCCAGATCCGTCAGGTACTTCGCCCCCGCATCGGCGCGCCGCTGCCCCAGGGCCATGTTGTACTCGTTGGTGCCCCGCTCGTCGCAGTTGCCCTCGACGACCACCTTCTTGTCCGGGTGCTGCTGCAGCCACTCGGCGTTGCGCTTCATCGCCTCGCGCCCCTCGGGCTTGATCACGTACTTGTCAAAGTCGAAGTAGATCGCCTCGAGCTTCTCGGGGACCGCCGGGGCCGGGGCCGCGGGCGGCACCACCACCGGGGCCGGGGCTGCAGGGGGAGGCGGAGGGGGAGGTCCGAGGAACACCCGCTCCACGAATGCGGCCATCCCCTCGGCCGTCTCCACGTCCTTCGCATTGACCAGCACTCCGCACTCGCCGGCCTTGACCACCTGGCTCAACAGTGCCGTGCCCTCGGGGTCTTTGCCGATCTGAACGGCGTAGATGCAGATGTTTTCCTTCATCGCCGCCTTCATGGCCTGCGCGGAGGCCGGCGCCTTCGGCATCTCGAGCCCGTCGCTGAAGATGATGACGGCCGACTTGCCGGCCAGGGGCTTCAGGTCCAGCGTCGCCGCATCCAGGGCCTTGTCCAGCGGGCTTTCCACGCCGGCCGTGTTCACCGCATAGATCGCCTTGCCCAGTGCCTCCTTCGAGTACGGGGCCATCCCGTACCAGAGCTTCGTGTCAAAGGGCCGGCTCAGCCAGCGCCGGCCCGCGAAATCCCGGAGGCCCGCCGTGAGCTTCAGGTTCGGAATCGTGTCGTTGAACAGCCGCGCGATGTGCTGCTCGTACTCGAGCATCGTGGTTTTCATCGGGGAGGTGTACGCGAAGTGTTTCCACTGGTAGGGATCATCCATGGACGCCGAGGTGTCCAGGATCATCTGGAAATTGTCTGCTTTCTGCACGAGAGCACCGGACTTCACCTTCGGGTTGAGGTCCTGTGCCGGAATCGGCTTGATGACCGTCGCGCAGCCGCCGAGCATCAGAAGGCCCAGTGCTGCGATCGCAAGCACAAACCACTTCTTTCTCATCGCCTTTCCTCCTTCTTGCTTTGGGTTTTTTCGTTCTTGCTGTATCACGAAAGCGGGGCAGGATCTACCGACCCGCGTGCCTCGGCTCTACGGCAAAAAAGCGAGGGGGTTCTGACAGGTCAATTGAAGGATACAGGAAAAACCCCATCCTGGCAACCCCGATATGCGCTGGGTTCGGCAAAGGGGATGGAGGGGATTTTCTTCGATCGATTCGAGCCGTTTCTCAGCAGACGCCCTCAGCAACCACAAAAAAGCCGTCTCGCGTTGCATGCGAGACGGCTCTCTTGTCTTGGTGGGCCGCACAGGGATCGAACCTGCGACCCGCTGATTAAGAGAGGCGGCCAGGCGGTTTCTTCAAATAGTGAGAATGACGCAAGTAATTGATTTTTTTCAACCTCACTTCAGTACTGTCCGGTTAAGGTTTGAATAAATCCGGTTGGTTGCTGATTTCAGGTTCCGTAATTTGCTTCATGGCGTCGCGAACCAGTTGCTGGATGGGCTTTCTCTCGAAGAGATTGACCTCCAGGATCT
>Ga0067045_1028671_pt1 | contig 29331 bp, 21 predicted proteins | sample TerdegcTABiofilm_FD_59184 | JGI IMG/M metagenome (GOLD analysis project Ga0067045, IMG submission 59184) | Combined Assembly of (Gp0054472, Gp0054536) Wastewater bioreactor microbial communities from Singapore -Terephthalate degrading...
TCTGCTGTTCGGTGGTCAAAACCACCTTGTAGGGACGTGACATGGTGCTTCCTCCTCCTCAAGGGTTTGACTGCTAGTATAGCATATCCGGATTAATTTGTTAAACTTCATCAGTTCGCACGCTGGCGCTGGCGTCCTCCGCAACCAGTTGTATTGTGAAGAAGCCAAGCTGTAACGCGAACTTCAGTTCGCACGCTGGCGCTGGCCCGGCAGGGAACTGAAGTTCGCGCTCCTTTGCACCGCGCCAGGCCCAGCGAACTGGCGGCCTGTAGCGGGAAGATGCGAACTAAAGTTCGCGCTACCACCTGGCCTTCATCCTTCAGCCCTCCGTCTTCATCCTTTCTCTATCCCGGCTTGCCCTTTCCCCTGTTCAGGTTATACTTGGGATACCAATTTAACTAACACAGGAGGCCCTCTATGAAGCTCTCGTGTTTGCAGGAAAACCTGGCCAAGGGGCTGAGTATCGTCGGGCGGGCCGTTCCGTCGCGCACGACCATGCCGGTCCTCACGAACGTGCTGCTGGCGACCGACCATGGGCAGCTGAAGCTGGCCGCTACCAATGCCGACCAGATGAGCATCGTGCATTGGGTGGGCGCGCGCGTGGAAACAGAAGGCGCGCTGACCGTTCCGGCGCGCAACTTCATTGACCTGGTAAATTCGCTGCCGCCCGATCAGGTGGACCTGGATATGGACCTGGCGACCCTCTCCCTGGCCCTGCGTTGCGGCTCGGTACGCGCGCTGTTCCGCGGCATCTCCGCCGAAGAGTTCCCCCTGATTCCCGAGCCCGAGGATGGCGAGGGCCTGCAGGTAGAGGCTGGTGAGCTGCGCAAAGGGCTGGCACAGGTGATCTTCGCCGCCGCCACCGACGAGAGCCATCCCGTGCTCACCGGGGTCAAAGCCGAGTTTGAGGGCGACTCACTGACCCTGGCAGCCGCCGACGGTTTCCGCCTGGCCATGCGCCGTCTGGGCCTGGTCCGCCCGGTAGAGGAGCCGTTCAGTGTCATCATCCCGGCCCGTTCCCTTTCAGAGCTAAGCCGCATTCTGGGCGGGCAGGAAGAGCCGGTGTTGATCTCCAACACCCGCACCCACAACCAGGTGCTCTTCCAACTGAAGGATACGGTGCTCAACACCTCCCTGGTGGACGGCAACTTCCCCGATGTCCGCCGGATCATCCCGGCCAGCAGCCGGACGCAGGTGGTGCTCGGCCGCGAGGAGTGGCTCCAGGCCAACAAGCGGGCTGCCATCTTCGCCCGCGATGTCGCCAACATCGTCAAGCTGGAAATTGCCCCGGGTGAAGTGACCGTTTCGGCCGCTTCCGCTGAATCCGGGGAAGGGTCCACCTGTCTGGAGGCCAGCGTGACCGGCGATCCATTGGTCATCGCCTTCAACGTCCGGTATCTGATTGACGTCCTCTCCGCGCTGGACACGCCACAGATCACCCTGGGACTGAACGAGCCGAACAAACCGGGCATCATCAAGGGTGTGGGCGATGATGCCTTTGTCTATGTAGTCATGCCCATGCAGTTGGGGCGCTGAACCGCCGACGGGACAGGCATCCTTCACCCAGACACGGGGGGCGTGGCCGCCGCGCGGCTGGCGTGCGACGGGCCATGCATTATTTTAAGCTATAGGAAATATTAATATTGATGAGTCGTCCTTCTGCACCTGAAGCACCTTACGAACTGACCCCTGAGGCGCTGCGCCGGCGCTGTGATCCGGCGCAGTTCGCATTTCACTCCACCGACGAGATTTCCTACACGTCGGCGGTGATCGGCCAGGAGCGCGCGTTAGAGGCACTGAGCTTCGGCCTGGACATGCGCGGTCCCGGCTTCAACCTCTTCGTGATGGGACCGGCCGGGACCGGCCGCCGTTCTATCCTGCGCCGGGTCGTAGAGCAATACGCCGCCCGCCAGGCCACGCCCGACGATTGGATCTACGTCAACAACTTCGTCCAACCGGGCCAGCCCCGCGCGATCAGCCTGCCGGCCGGCATGGGACGCCGCTTCCGTGAGGACATGGAGCGCTTCAACGCCGAGCTGATGGCCCGGTTGCCCCGCGCTTTTGAGACCGACCAGTACGCTGAAGCTCGTGATCAACAAGAACAGGAACTGCGCGCCCTACAACAGCAGGAAATCACTACGGTGGACCGGGCCGCGCAGGAACGCGGCTTCGTGCTGGTCCGCTCTCCTTCCGGCCTTTACATCGCCCCGGCGCGCAACGGCACCGTCCTCACTCCGGAGCTCTTCAGCCAGCTGCCCCCCGAAGAGCGTGAGCAGCTGGATGCGGCCTACAGCGAGCTCCAGGATGCGCTGGATACGGCGCTGCGGCGCGTCCGCGAACTGGAACGCCAGATTCAGGAAGCAATCGCCAAACTGGACCGCGAGGTCGCCGATTTCACGATCCGCCCCCTGTTAGAGGAGCTGCGCGAGACCTACAAAGCGCAACCGGAAATCAGCGAGTATCTGGAAGAGGTCCGCCAGGACATCATCGCTCATGTGGCCGACATCCGCGACGGCAGCGAGGAAGAATCGTCGGTTGACGAAAGCAGCGGTTCGCTGCTGGAGGTTCCACCGCCCCTGCGCTACCGCGTGAACCTGTTGGTGGATCACAGCCACACCGAGGGCGCGCCGGTCCTGCTGGAGGATAATCCCACCTACGAGAACCTCTTCGGCCGGATTGAATACGATGTCCGCTACGGTTCTACCGTCACCGATTACACGCTGATCCGCCCCGGCGCGCTGCATCGCGCCAACGGCGGCTACCTGATCCTGCGCGCCGAGACGCTGTTGGAAGCGCCTTTCGCCTGGGCCGGTCTGAAACGGACCCTCCAGAGCGAGGTGTTGCGGATTGAGCGCCCTGATTCCCAACAGTTGGTCAACACGGTGACCCCCGAGCCGGAGCCCATCCCACTGCGGCTGAAGGTCATCTTGATCGGGTCACCGATCACTTACTACACGCTCTACAGTTACGACGAAGATTTCGCCGAGTTATTCAAAGTACGGGGCGACTTCAGCACAGAGATGGAGCGGACCCCGGCAACCGAGCTCCTCTACGCGCACTTCATCCGGGCCCGCTGTGAAGAAGAAGATTTGCCGCCCCTGGCACCAGAGGCGGTTGCGCAAATCGTGGAATTTGGAGCCCGGTTGGTAGAAGATCAGGACCGGCTGAGCACCCGCTTCGGCGCCATCGCCGACCTGACCCGCGAAGCAACGCACTGGGCCCACATGGCCGGGCACGAGGTGGTACAGGCCACCGACGTGGTGCAAGCGTTAGATCAACGGAAACGCCGGGCCAGTCAAGACGCCGAGGAATTACGCCGGGCCATCCTGTTGGGGACCATTGTGGTGGCGACCGACGGCACAACCATCGGGCAGATCAACGGGCTGACCATCTTCATGGCCGGCGAACTGGAGTACGGGATGCCCACGCGGATCACCGCCCGTGTCTATATCGGCCGTGGCAACGTGCTGGACATTCAGCGCGAAGCCCACCTCAGCGGCCCCTTGCACAGCAAAGGCGTGCTGACCCTGACCGGATATCTGGGCGGGCAATACGGCACCCAACGTCCCCTGAACACGGAAATCAGCCTCAGCTTTGAACAGATGTACGATGAGGTAGAGGGAGATAGTGCCTCGGCCGCCGAACTGTACGCCCTGCTCTCAGCGTTAGGCGACCTGCCCTTACGGCAAGACCTGGCAGTGACCGGTGCGGTGGATCAGTTCGGACGGATTTTGCCCATCGGCAGCGTGAATGAGAAAATAGAGGGCTTCTTTGAAATCTGCCAGGCCCGTGGCCTGACCGGGACGCAGGGGGTGATCATCCCGGCCGCCAATGCCCGCCACTTGATGCTGCACGAGGAAGTCATCACCGCCGTGCGCGCGGGCCAGTTTCACATTTACCCCATTGAAACGGTGGATCAAGGGATAGCGCTGCTCACCGGCCGGGAAGCCGGTGTCCGCAACGCCCGGGGCGAGTTTCCACCGGGCTCAGTCCACAGTGCTGTGGAGGCCCGGCTGCGCGAATTCGCCCGCCGCAACCGCACCGACGGTGAAGAAGAACGCCCCCCCACCCGCGCCCCAGAACCGGAACGCCGGCCCGCCCCGCGTCCGCGCCGCACTTTCTGGTGGGCGCTGCTGAGTCTGGTCCTGGCCACCTTCCTGGGCCGACCGAAACGCCGACCGTAATCATTGAAGGCCGCCCTTAGTGCGCATCACAGCCACTAATGCCCAACCAGTTCAGCGGCTAAAAACGGATTGACTATTCACAAGGAGAAAACCATGAATACCAGTGTGTGGGTTGCCATTGGCGTGATTGTAGTTGTGCTGTTGCTCTGCCTTTGTACTTGCTGTGTGGCTGGAGCAGCCTGGTTCTATTTTAGTAATAACAACACCCCCACCCCATTCCCCTTCCCTACATTGGACCTGCCCACCGCAGAGCCGACAACGCCGGCACCGCCGGTAACCGCCGGACCGTTGCCGCCGGAGGCGGAGGAGACGCTGAAAGCGCTGGAAGCGGCGGTCATTCCCGACGGTGACTTACACGACTTGGCGATCCGCTTCAAGGGGGTCCCTGCTGACACGCCGCGCGTGGCCTCCACCACCAACCCCGATTACCCGCTCGGCACCCGCCGTCTCTTCCACGTCTCCAACGTGGATACCGACGAGCAGTTTGACATCACCGCCGTCCTGGTCTACAAGACATCTCATGTCTACATGTGGGTCCAGGAAGGTGCCAAAGTGAACGAAGAGGCGCTCAAAAAGGCCGCCGATCTCTTTGAGCAGGTCACCTACCCCACCGACCGCGAGTTCTTCGGCTCGGAGTGGACCCCCGGCGTGGATGGCGACCCCCACCTGAGCATCCTCCATGCGCGCAATTTAGGTTCCACCGTCGCCGGCTACTTCTCCAGTCCTGATAGCTACGTACAGGCCGTGCGCGAGGACTCCAACGAAATGGAAATGTTCTACGTGAACATTGATAACCAGGTGCCCAACGACGACTACTACAATGGCGTGCTGGCCCACGAGTTCCAGCACATGATCCACTTCCACAACGACCGCAACGAGGATACCTGGCTCAATGAGGGCTGCTCAGAACTGGCCGTCGCGCTCAACGCGGAAAAGGAATCGGGAGCCTACGACGTCGGCGGCGTCTGGGACTACCTGTGGCAGCCCGACCTCCAGCTGACCACCTGGAGCGAGGGCACCGCCGGCAGCAACAGCGGTCACTACGCCGCTTCCTACCTGTTCGTCCACTATTTCCTGGATCGGTTCGGCGAAGAGGCGACCAAAGCGCTGGTCGCCAACGAGCAGAACGGGATGGAGAGTGTAGACCTGGTGCTCAAGCAGCTGCCCAATGCCCCCGCCAACCACAAGGAGCTCTTCGCCGATTGGACTATCGCCAATCTGCTGGATGATCCCAAACTGGCCGACGGTCAATACGGCTACCGCAACGTGACGGTAGATACCCCGGAGACAAGCGACAGCTACACCGAGGACGATTATCCGGTCACGCAGGAGCTGCGTTCGGTCAACCAATACGGCGTAGATTACATAGAGCTCCGGGGGACGACCCCGCTGCAGCTCACCTTCCAGGGCTCCACGCAGGTGGGGTTGCTGGATACCCAGGCGCACAGCGGTAAATACCTCTGGTGGTCTAACCGGGCCGACGAATCCGACAGCCGTCTGACCCGGGTGGTAGACCTGCGTCAGGCCAAGAAGGCCCAGGTCAGCTTCTGGCTCTGGTATTCCATTGAGGAAGATTGGGATTACGGCTACGTGGTGGTTGGCAGCACTGCCAGCGGGCAGCTGCCGGCCGACCTCTCCTCGCCGGAGATCCAATGGCACATCCTGAACGACTCCGGCCTGAAATGCACCACCACCAACCCCAACAACAACTCCTTCGGCTGTGGCTTCACCGGCACGAGCGGCGGCTGGAAGCAGCGGACCGCCGATCTCAGCGCCTACGCGGGGAAAGAGATCGCGCTGCGCTTTGAGTACATCACCGATGCCGCCGTCAATCAGCCGGGGTTGGCCCTGGACGACCTGGAAATCACCGTGGACGGCCAACCACTGCTCACCGATGATGTAGAAGCAGGGGCCGAAGGCTGGGTCGCCGAAGGATTCGTCCGCCACGCCAACGTCCTGCCCCAGGAGTGGATCGTCCAGCTGGTCACCTTTGGCCCGCAGACCAAAGTGGAACAGCTCCTGCTGGCCGACGAAACCACCGGCGCGTGGACCGTCCCGCTCAGCGCCCAGACCAATCGGGCCATGCTCGTCATCTCGGCGCTTGCGCCCGTCACCACCCAGCCGGCTTCCTACGAATTCAGCCTGACGCCGGCTCCCTGACCGTCCTTATTAAGGAGAGCGGAAGGATAGCGGGAGGATATGTAGTGACGCCTTCAGGCGTTCTGCGCCCACATCAAAAGGGCAAACGCCTAAAGGCGTTACTACGGACAATATGATGATGAGCAACTCACAACCGATTGGGGTCTTTGATTCCGGCGTCGGCGGGCTTTCCGTCTGGCAAGAGCTGGTACGCCAGTACCCGCACGAGAGCACGCTCTACCTGGCCGATCAGGCCCACGTCCCCTATGGCCGGCGCACGCTGGCCGAAGTCCGGCAGTTCACCGAGGGGATCACCCGTTTCCTGCTGGCGCAAGGGGCTAAATTGATCGTGGTGGCCTGCAACGCCGCCTCAGGCGCTGCCCTGCACCATTTACGCGAGGCCTTTCCCGACGTGCCGTTTGTGGGGATGGAGCCGGCCATCAAACCGGCGGCGGAACAGACGCGCACGGGCGTCATCGGCGTGATCGCCACCCCCATCACGTTTGAAGGGGATCTCTTCCAACAGCTGGCCCGGCGGTACGCTGACCGGGTACGTTTAGAGACGCATGGCTCGGCCGGACTGGTCCAGGCGGTGGAAGACGGGGCGCTGGAGACGCCGGAGACGCTGGCCCTGTTGCACAGCTGCCTGGATCCGATGCTGGCCGCCGGTGCCGACCAGATTGTCCTGGGCTGCACCCACTACCCCTTCCTGCAGCCGGCCATTGAGCAGATCGTGGGTCCAGGTGTGACCATCGTGGACCCCTCCCCGGCAGTGGCCCGGCAGGCCGGCCGCCTGTTGGCCGCGCGGGAGGCTCTGGCCTCCCCTGACCAGCGCCCCACCCATCGCTTCTACACTACCGGCAACGCCGGGCAGTTGGCAACTCTGGCGCGGCGGCTGGTCAACTATGATGGCCCGGTCCAGGGTTTGCGCTGGGAAGCGAAACAGCTGACAACAGAGTAAAATTTTATTTCACCCAGAGACCCGGAGCAATTTAAATAGGCCTTACGCCAATGAGCTGAATTTCACCGCCGAGCACGCCGCGAGCGCGGGAAGGGATAATTTCTCAACGCCCTCGGCGACCTCTTCTGGAAAATTACCGCAGTGCATCAAAAAGCGGGCGCAAGCGGGCATAGGTGGTTTCCAACGTCTCCGGGATAACCCGGGTCTCGCCGACCACCGTCATGTAGTTGGTATCGCCACCCCAGCGCGGCACAATGTGCAGGTGCACATGGCCGGCCACGCCGGCCCCGGCGACCGCGCCCTCGTTAACGCCCAGGTTGAACCCCTGGGGGTTGTAGACCTGCCGCAGCGCGTGCAGCGAACGGCGGACCAGCGTCATCAGTTCCAGGGCGGTCGAATCGTCCAGCGCCTCCAACGTGGGAACGTGACAATAAGGCACGACCATCAAGTGACCGTTGCTGTAGGGGTAGCGGTTGAGGACCACGTAGCAGGTGTCGCCCCGGTAGAGAATGTGCTCCTCAGCGTCGGCCACCTGCACCTTCTGACAAAAAATGCACCCCGTTTCAGGGGTACCGCCATTACACAAATAAGTCATGCGCCAGGGTGCCCATAAATGATCCATGCCGTGATTGTAACTCAAACGGCGGGAGAGGCAAATCAGGCCCGGTTGGACAAAATCCACAAAATCGTGTATCATCAGGCAGGTTTCAAGAGGCTCAATCCAGAGGGGAACGCAGTCCCCACGGCTTCGTTTAAGGAGGAGTAATATTTATGGAGAATCCCGAATCCCTGTTGCAGCGTTTCCGCGAGCAATTGGACCAATTCCAACCGGGTTGGACCACCCAGGAAATCGGCTCTATCATTGAAGTGGGCGACGGCATTGCCACCGTTTCAGGGCTCCCCAGCGTGCAGATGAATGAGCTGGTGGAATTTGAGAACGGTGTGATGGGGCTGGCGTTCAATCTGGAAACGGCACAAATCGGCGTCATCGTGATGGGCGACTTCACCACGCTGGAGGAAGGAATGTCGGCCCACCGCACGGGCCGCATCGCCTCGGTGCCGGTAGGGGACGCCCTGCTCGGCCGCGTGGTCAACGCGCTGGGACAGCCCCAGGATGGCAAAGGCCCGATCCTCACGACCTCCTACCTGCCGGTGGAACGGATCGCCGCCGGCATCATTGAACGGCAGGACGTGGATACCCCCTTGCAAACCGGCCTCAAAGCAATTGATGCGCTGATCCCCATCGGACGGGGGCAGCGGGAGCTGATCATCGGCGACCGGCAGACCGGCAAGACCGCCATCGCGCTGGACACCATCATCAACCAGAAAGGCTCCGGCGTCCTCTGCATCTACGTCGCCATCGGGCAGAAACAGGCCCAAATTGCGCGGGTGGTCGCCACACTGGAAGAGTTCGGGGCCATGGATTACACCGTGGTCATCTCAGCCCCGGCCTCGGACCCGGCCGCGTTGCAATATCTGGCTCCCTACGCCGGGTGCGCCATCGGCGAGGACTTCATGGAGCACGGGCGCGACGCGCTCATCATCTACGACGATCTGACCCGTCACGCCTGGGCCTACCGCCAGGTTTCGCTGCTACTGCGCCGCCCGGCCGGCCGTGAAGCTTACCCCGGCGACATCTTCTACCTGCACTCCCGTCTGTTGGAACGCGCCGCCCGCCTGGCCAACCACTACATTATCGTCAAGCAAGAGAGCCCGGCCAGCACCACCGGGGGTGTGGATGGGCAGGTCTATATTGGGCCGATGGGCAAAAAGGAGGCCGGCCCCAAGCTGGAAGCGTTGGGGGACGGCTACGAAATCCGCAAAAAGCCCGGCACCGGTGGCAGCCTGACCGCGCTCCCGCTTATTGAAACACAACTGGGCGACGTCTCGGCCTACATTCCCACGAACGTTATTTCCATCACCGACGGGCAGATCTACCTGGAAAGCAGCCTCTTCAACGTCGGCATCCGCCCGGCCATCAACATCGGGATCTCCGTCTCCCGCGTTGGCGGCGACGCCCAAAGTCCGGCGATGAAGAAGATTGCCGGCCCTCTGAAGCTCTCCATGGCCCAGTTCCGCGAACTGGAGGCCTTCGCCCGTTTCGGCGCCGATCTGGACGATGCGACCAAGCGCCAGCTGGATCAGGGGGCCCGCCTGACCGAAGTGCTCAAGCAGGGGCAATACCGGCCACTTTCACTGGGCCATCAGGTCGCCATTATCTATGCAGCGGTCAACGGTTTCTTGAACCAACTGGCGCTGAATCAGATCCAGGAATACGAGCGCAATTTGCACCAACACCTGGACGCTGGCTATCCAACCATCCTCCACGCCCTGGACGAGGGGCGCTGGGACAAAGAGATTGAGCTGGCGTTACGCGAGGCGATCACGGCCTTCAATGCCCTGTGGGTAGAAAGCACCACAAAGGCGGCTGCATGATTGCCGGCAGCATCCACCAACTCCGACGGCGTATCCGCAGCACGCGCAACCTGGCCCAGGTGACGCGGGCCATGCAGACGGTGGCGGCCTCCAAACTGCGCAAAGTGCAACAACAGGTTACCGAAGCGCGGCCTTACAGCCGCTGGAGCAAGCAGTTCCTGGAGCAGTTGGGCGCCGGCACAGCGGGTACAGCGCAGGAGCACCCGCTCCTGGCCCATCCCCAGCCGGTACACACTGTGTTGGTGGTCGTGATGAGCTCCGACCGGGGTCTCTGCGGCTCCTACAACCAAAACATCATCCGCGAGGTCCTGCTCTTCGCCCGTACCCACAGCGCGCAACAACTGGCCTTTGTGACGGTAGGACGCAAGGGGCGCGACCTGTTGGGGCGGCTCGGCTACTCCATCTTGGCCCACTTTGAACTGCCCCGTGGAGGGCTTACCTTTGACGATACCCGCGCCATCGCCCGTACCGCCGTGGACGAGTTCCTGGCGGGTCACGTCCAGGAAGTTTACTTAGCGTACACGCATTTTCGCAACATCTTGACCCACCAGCCGCTGATTGAGCCTTATCTGCCGCTGAGCATTCCGGCAGCCGCCAGTCAGCAGATACCGGGTGAGTTCAGTTTTGAGCCCTCGCAATCGGCCGTGCTGGGAGCCTTTCTCCCCCGCGCGCTGGAAGTGCGGGTCTACCAGGCCCTCCTGGAGTCCCTGACCAGCGAGCAAGCTGCCCGGATGGTGGCAATGGAGAACGCCAGCCGCAACGCGGAGACGATGGTGCAGGAGTTAACGGTGGCCTACAACAAAGCCCGCCAGCAGCGGATCACCCGCGAAATCCTGGATATTGCCAGCGGCGCGGAAGCCCTGGCCCAGTTCGGCGGGAGTCCCACCCACCGTTAGTGAAGTAACTATTTGCCCGATCACGGGGGATTTTTTCTTAGGGAGGAAACGGCATGGCTAAAGGGACCATAGGACAGGTTGTCCAAATCAAGGGTGCGGTAGTGGACGTCGCATTTCCACCCGACCAAATGCCTGATATTTACAACGCCCTGGAGATTCAACAGAACTCCCAGCGGTTAATTTTGGAAGTAGAACAACAACTGCCCTCCGGTTGGGTACGCTGCATTGCTATGGATACCACCGATGGACTGGCACGGGGCGCCCAGGCCGTGGATACCGGCGCGCCCATCAGCGTCCCGGTCGGCGAAAAGACACTGGGGCGCGTCTTCAATGTCCTCGGAGCCCCGATTGACGGCAAAGGTTCCGTCGCCGACGCACCGCTGCGCCCGATTCACCAGCTGCCGCCCCCTTTTGAGGAACAATCCCCTCGTAAGGAACTCTTTATCACCGGCATCAAAGTGATTGACCTGATTGCACCGTTCACCAAAGGGGGTAAGACCGGTGTCTTCGGCGGCGCTGGCGTCGGCAAGACCGTCATTATCGCCGAACTGATGTACACGATGGCCCGCTTCCACAAAGGGGTCTCGGTCTTCGCCGGTGTGGGCGAGCGCACCCGCGAGGGGACGCAATTCTACCGCGAGCTGCACGAGTATCAGGTCATGGACAAGGCCGTGATGATCTTCGGCCAGATGAACGAGCCGCCCGGCGTCCGTTTCCGCGTGGGATTGACCGGGTTGACCGTCGCCGAGTCCTTCCGCGACCAGGGCATGGACGTACTGCTCTTCATTGATAACATTTACCGCTTCGTGATGGCCGGCATGGAAGTCTCCGCGTTGTTGGGCCGGATGCCCAGCGCGGTCGGCTATCAGCCCACCCTGGCCCAGGATATGGGCCAGCTGCAAGAGCGGATCACCAGCACCCGGCACGGCTCCATCACCTCCATGCAGGCCGTCTACGTCCCCGCCGACGACTACTCCGATCCAGCGCCAGTCGCCACCTTTGCCCACTTAGACGCGACGATCGCTCTGGAGCGGCGACTCTCTGCGCAGGGGTTCTATCCCGCCGTGGATCCGCTCAACTCCTCCTCCCGCATCCTGGATCCCAACGTGGTCGGCCAAGAGCATTACGAGACCGCACGCGAAGTCCAGCGGATTCTCCAACGCTACGAGGACCTGCAAGACATCATTGCCATCTTGGGCATTGACGAGCTCTCGGAGGAAGACCGGACGCTGGTGGGCCGTGCGCGCCGCATCCAGCGGTTCCTGACGCAACCGTTCCATGTGGGCGAAAAGTTTACCGGCGTCAAAGGTCAGTTTGTCCCCATTACCGAGACGATCCGCGGTTTCCGGGAGATCATTGAGGGCAAGCACGACGAGCTGCCAGAGCAGGCCTTCTACCTGGTCGGTACCATTGACCAGGCCGTGGAAAAAGCCCTGACGCTGAAAGGCGCAGCATGATACACCTGGTCATTGTGACCCCCGAACGGCAGCTCTTTGAGGGTGAAGTGGAAACCCTCCACCTGCCAGGCAGCGACGGCGAGCTGGGCATCCTGCCGGGACACATGCCCCTGGTCACCACCTTGACGGAGGGGGAGCTGCTCGCTACCCGCAAAGGGGAAGTCTACCAATTTGCGCTCCACGGCGGCTTTGCCCAGATCACCGGTAGTGAGGTCATTGTCCTGGCTAACGTCGCCGAGCGGGCCGAGGAAATCAACGAAGCGCGCGCCGAGGCGGCCCGCGAACGCGCCGCCGCCGCGCTCCAACAACCGGGGTTATCGCCGGAGGAGCGCCAGCGCCTGGAAGCCAGCCTGCAGCGGGCGGAGACCCGCGCCCGCGTCGCCCACCAACGTCGCACCGGCGGGCTGCCGCAATTCAAAAAATAATCCTTAATTCACCTGACGCAAAAGGTAAATCATGCCATTAGTTCAAGAATTGGGTATTGACCTGGGAACCGTCAACATCCTGGTCTACGTACGGGGACGCGGCATTGTGCTTCAGGAACCGTCAGTCGTGGCCCAGGAAATCAGCACCGGTGAGGTTGTCACCGTAGGAGAAGAGGCCCGCGCGATGCTGGGGCGCGCCCCGGAGACCATCCAGGTCCGCCGCCCCCTGCGCGACGGCGTGATCGCCGACTACCGGGTCACGATGAAAATGCTGTCGTATTTCATCCGCCGGGCCATCGGCAAACCGTTGATCAAGCCCAAGGTGATGATCACCGTCCCCTTTGGTGTGACGCAGGTAGAGCGCCGCGCGGTGTTGGAAGCCGCCCTGGAGGCCGGCGCCGGCCATGCCTATCGCATCCCGGAGCCGCTCGCCGGTGCCATTGGCGCCGGCCTGCCGATCCACACCCCCGGCGGTCACATGATTGTGGACCTGGGCGGTGGCACCAGTGAGGCCGCCGTACTCTCGGTCTACGGCGTGGTGGCGTCGTCCGCCGTCCGCGTCGGCGGTGTCCGCATGGACGAAGCCATCGTGGCTTATGTCCGCCGCAAGTACAACCTGCTGCTGGGCCAGCCCACCGCCGAAGAAGCCAAGATTCGCATCGGCTCAGCCGTTCAGGTTGAAGATATCATGCGCATGGACGTTCAGGGGCGCGACCAGGTGAGCGGCCTGCCGCGCAGCGTGGAGATCACCAGCAATGACATCGCCGAAGCACTGGAAGAGCCGCTCACCATTATTGTGGGGATGGTCAAATCGGTGCTGGAGCGGACACCGCCGGAACTGGCCTCCGACATCATTGACCGGGGGATGACCATGATCGGCGGGGGGGCCCTGCTGCGCAACATTGACCAGCTGCTCACTCAGGCCACCGGCGTCCCGGTCTACGTGGCCGACGCGCCGATGGCCTGCGTCGCGGTGGGCGCGGGCAAGGCGTTGGCCCGGATCAAAATACTGCAACAGACGCTGTCGGAGCTGTAACAGGTCGGAAATCAGCAGGAGAAACAAGGGAGGCAAAATGATCAAGATATACGACAAAGAGAGCGGCGTCCTGTGGGGCGAGATTACCGAGACTCAGCTGCAATTTTTGGTAGGCCAGCTGGAGGAGGAATCGTCCACCGACCAGGATTACTATCTTAACCAGGCCACCCTGGAGATGTTTGAGGCGGCCGGGGCAGAAGCGGACCTGCTGGCGCTGCTGCGCCGTATCCTCGGCGAGAAAGAGGAGGCCGAATTCCGCTGGGAACAGGGATAAACTTCCCGACCCCCTCCCCCCTGCCCGGCAACCATCCCGGCACCGGGCAGGCACTTCCCGCAAGCACTTCCCATGGATGCGGCGCTATCGCCGCGCCGAGACCCGCCACAAGCAGTAAAGTTACCACGCCCGGCACAGATGCCGGGCGTGGTGGTTGTGCCTGACCACCCCATCAGTACTTGCATTCCCGCCCCCCACGTGCTATAATTGACCCCGGTCAACTTTGACCGGAGTCTCTTTTTTACGAGGAAAACAATGAAAAAAGCCTTGCCCTGGATTCTCGTGGTCGTGGCCATCGCCGTCCTGGTGGGTGGCTTCTTCTGGCTGCGCTACCAGCGCAACCAGTCCCAGGCCCAGAGTGTGCTGCGTTCGGCTCAGGTACTCCGAGGTGATCTGGAAACCACCGTGGCGGCAAGCGGCAACGTCGCCGCTAACCACAAAGCCGATCTGCGCTTCAACGGGGTCGGCACCGTCGCCGAGGTGCTGGTGGAAGTTGGAGACCGGGTCAAGGCAGGAGCGCCGCTGGCCCGGCTGGACACGGCCGACCTGGAACGGGCAGTGGAGCAATCTCAAATCGCGCTGGAGCAGGCGCAGATCAACCTGGATCAGATCAAGAAGCCGGCCACCGCCGAGGACCTGAAAGTCGCCCGGGCCGCCCTCCAGCAGGCCTCCCAGGCGCTGGCCGTAGCCCGTGCTAACCAGGCGTCGGTCCAGACCTCCACCGCCGAATCCATCCGCAAGGCGACCGAGACCCGCGATAACGCCCGGAACCGTTACACCGACCTGCAAACCCAGTACGGAATAGGGCAGTCTATCCCCCAGGCCTGGCTGGACACGGCGTACAAAACTTATACCGAGGCTCAAACGCAGCTGGACATCGCCCAGAGCAACGCCGATGTGCAAAAGGAACAGGCCGACAACCAGTGGCTCCAGGCCAACAGCGCTTACCTCCAGGCAAAGGAAAACCTCCGCCGGCTGGAAGAGGGCACCCAACCGGAACAGGTTCGCCAGGCCGAATTGCAAGTAAAACAGGCCGGGCTCAATCTCAAGCAGGCCCAGGAACGGCTGGCCCAGGCCACGCTGACCGCGCCCTTTGACGGCATTGTCGGCGCGGTGAACTTGCAGGCGGGCGTTCAGGCCCCGAGCGCCCTGCCCGCCATCACGTTAGTGGACGACTCCATCTTCTTCGTCAACGTGACGGTGGATGAGACCGACATCGGCAAAGTGCGGCCCGGCCTCAAGGTCAAGGTGACACTGGATGCCTACCCCCAAACCGAGCTGGCCGGCACGGTGGAAACGCTGGCCCCGACCGCCAACAACACCGGCGGCGTCATCGCCTATCCGGTCAAGGTCCGCCTGGCTCCCACCGACCAGGTCGCCGTGCGTGACGGCATGACTGCCAGCATCCTGATTGAGGTCGGCAAAACCACCGGCGTGCTTCTGGTCCCCAACTGGGCCGTGCGCACAGACCAGACCACCGGGGAGACGTACACCTACCGCCTGGCCGGCGCGACGCCCGAACGGGTCAGCATCGCCATCGGGGCCAGAAACGAAACGTACACCGAGATCACCTCCAACCTGGCAGAAGGTGACACCGTTGTGCTGATCAGCGAGCAGCGGAATTTGTTTGAGTTTAACGGGCCGCCCTCAGGAATACGATAAAGAGCAGGGAAAATCTATGGAAACCATAAAACACCCTTGTGAGTCGCCCTCCACCCTACCGCCAGCCGGCCCGCCAGCGGCCGATGTCGTCATCCAGGTGCGCGACCTGCGCAAAGTTTACGAGATGGGCACCCAGCAGGTCCATGCGCTCTGTGGGGTATCCCTCATGGTCAAACGGGGCGAGATGGTGGCTATTATGGGACCGTCCGGCTCCGGCAAATCTACGCTGATGAACATTCTCGGCTGTCTGGATCAACCCACGGCGGGGGAGTATTTCCTGGACGGCGAGGATGTGAGCCGCATGAACGACGACCAGCTGGCCTCCGTCCGCAACCGGCGGGTCGGGTTCGTCTTCCAGAGCTTCAACCTCCTGGCGCGGACTTCAGCGCTGGACAATGTGACGCTGCCGTTGACCTACGCCGGGCTCTCGGCCCGCGAACGGCGCGAACGGGCCGAGACCGTCCTCAGCGCCGTGGGGCTGACCAACCGGATGCATCATCTGCCCAACGAACTCTCCGGCGGGCAACAGCAGCGGGTAGCCATTGCCCGCGCGCTGGTCAACCAACCGGCCATCATCATGGCCGATGAACCCACCGGAAACCTGGACAGTCGCTCCGGCGAAGAGGTAATGGCCATCCTGCAACAGCTCAACCGGGAACAGGGCATCACCGTCATCCTGGTCACACACGATCCCCGCATTGCCCGCCATGCCCAGCGCATCATCCACCTCTTTGACGGGGAAATCGTCCGCGAAGAGCTGGTCACGGAGCGGATCCTGGCCCACAACGGAGAGGCATAAAAGCCTGAGCAGGAAAAACGCTATGAAATTCATGGAAAGTATCCGCATGGCGCTCAAAGCGCTGACCTCCAATAAACTGCGGGCCGTCCTGACGATGTTAGGCATCATCATCGGCGTTGGCGCAGTCATTACCCTCCTCTCGGTCGGGCAGGGCGTCCAGGCTTACATCACCAGCCAGTTCCAGGCCATCGGGACCAATCTCTTCTTTATCATCCCTGGCTCGTTCCAGCGGGAGCTGGACAAGCCGGCTTACCTCACACTGAAAGATGCGGACGCCATGCGCGATCCCGCCCGCGCCCCGCACGTCCTGCGCGTGTCGCCCGCCGTCCAGGGGAGTGGCCGGTTGACCATTCCCGGCACCGACAAAAACGCCGAGGTGCGGGGCGTGGAGCCGGAGTTTACCGATATTCGCAACTGGTATCCAGAGGTGGGCACTTTCTTCACGGAAGCCGAGAACCAATCTCAAGCCCGGGTGGTGGTGTTGGGCAAAACCGTGGCCACGGCCCTTTTTCCCGACCAACCCGATCCGACCGGGGAAATTGTCCGCATCAACGGGGTACCGTTTCGGATCATCGGCGTGATGAAGGAGCGCGGCGGTTCCAGCTTCGGCAGTGAAGATGAAACGGTGCTGGTCCCAATTGATACGGCGATCAGCCGCCTCTTTCCCCGCCGCACACCGCGCGGTGAACCGCGCGTTAGCCTTATTTATGTCCAGGCTGTTGCTGAGGACGAGATGGAAGCTGCCATCACCGAGGTCTCCGAGATTTTACGCGAGCGGCACCGGATTGACCCCGGCGACACCGATGATTTCACCGTCTTCAGCCAAAACGACATCATTGGCACCTTCCAGCAGATCACCGGCGTCATCACCACCTTCCTGGGCGCGATTGCCGGCATCAGCCTCCTGGTGGGCGGGATCGGCATCATGAACATCATGCTGGTCTCGGTCACAGAACGGACGCGGGAGATCGGCCTGCGCAAGGCGGTCGGGGCGCGCCGGCGCGACATTCTCTGGCAATTCCTGGTGGAAGCGATGACACTTTCCATCTTTGGCGGTATCCTGGGGATTGCGTTAGGCAGTCTCGGCTCGGCCATCATCTCAGCCTTGTTGCGCGATCAGGGGTTCTCTGCGGTCACCACGCTCAGTTCCGTCCTGCTGGCGACACTCTTTTCGGCCGCGGTGGGCCTGTTCTTTGGCATCTATCCCGCCCAACGGGCCGCCGCGCTCAACCCGATTGATGCGCTGCGGTACGAGTAAGACCACTGACAACGGACGACAGACCGCTACAGAACTTACGCCAATTTCCGTTGGTAGCGGCGACTCCAGTCGCTATATACCAGTGACCGGCACTGTTGCCAGTGCCGGTCACTGATTAACACGCAAAACTGCGGCTTAGCTCAACGTCTTGCCGTGGTGCTTGATCGCCGCATGGGCGGCCGCCAGGCGGGCCACCGGCACGCGGAACGGGCTGCACGAGACGTAGTTCAGGCCGGCCAGGTGGCAGAACTCAATGGAGTTCGGCTCGCCGCCGTGCTCACCGCAGATCCCCACCTCCAGCTCGGGGCGGGTGCCCCGGCCCAGCCGGACGGCCATCTTGACCAGCTTGCCCACGCCGGCACGGTCCAGCACCTGGAACGGATTCTCCGGCAGAATGCCGCGCTCCACGTAGCGGGTGATGAAGCGCCGTTCAGCGTCATCGCGGCTGTAGCCGAAGGTCATCTGCGTCAGGTCGTTGGTGCCAAAGGAGAAGAACTGCGCCAGTTCCGCCACCTCGTCGGCGGTCACAGCAGCGCGCGGGATCTCAATCATCGTCCCGAACTTGTACTCTACCTCCACCCCCTGCTCGGCCATCACCTGTTTGGCGACCGCCTCCAGTTCTACCTGGGAGACTTTGAGTTCGTTCACGATGCCGGTCAGCGGGATCATCACTTCCGGCTTGACCACGATGCCCTTCTTCGCCGCCTCGCAGGCCGCCTCAAAGATGGCGCGCACCTGCATCTTGGTAATGTCGGGGTAGACGATGCCTAAGCGGATGCCGCGCAACCCCATCATCGGGTTGGCCTCGTGCATCTTGCGGACGGCCTCCAGCATGACCTTCTTGGCCTCCAGTTCGGGGCCGGTCTCGCCTTTGGTCTCCATGGCAGTCACTTCCACGAGCAGTTCCTCCAGCCCGGGCAGGAACTCGTGCAGCGGCGGGTCAATCAGGCGGATGATGACCGGGCAGCCATCCATCGCCTCAAAGAGGCCGTAGAAGTCGGAGCGCTGGAAGGGCAGCAGGAAGTCCAGCGCGCCCCGGTAGGCCTTGACGGCCGGCGAGGCGGCGATCTCTTCATCCAGCACCTTGATCTCGGCGTGGAGTTCGCTCCGGCGCTGGTCGTCCAGCGGCTTGCCATCCTCTTTGCCGGCCTTGAGCAGCGCTTCAATGCGCTCGCGGCGGTCAAAGAGCAGCTGCGCCTCGTCAGCGTTCAGGATCATGTCCTGGACGTGCGGCAGGCGCTCCTGCTCAAAGAACATGTGCTCGGTGCGGCAAAGACCGATACCCTTCGCGCCATAGAGGCGGGCGCGGCGGGCGTCGCGCGGGTAATCCGCGTTGGTCCAGACCTGCAAGCCGCGCGTCGGGAAACCGGCATAGTCGGCCGGCCACTGGCGGGCGTCCGCCGTGGCGGCGATTTCGTCCGCCCACTCCAGCAGCGTGCGCAATTCGGTTTCCTTCTCAAAGTCGGGCACCACGGTCGGGATCTTGCCGGCGAAGACTTCACCGGTCGCCCCATCCAGCGAGGCCCACTCGCCTTCCTTGAGGACCATGGAGCCGACGCGGACCTCGCGGGCCTCCACGTCAATCACCAGGGCAGCCGCACCGACGACGGCCGGCTTGCCGAACTGGCGGGCGACGACGGCGGCATGTGCGGTCGCGCCACCCCGGCTGGTGATGATCCCCTTGGCAGCGATCATGCCGTGCACATCATCGGGCTTGGTCTCCGGGCGGATCATGATGACGGCCTTGCCCTCGTTGCCCCACTTCTCCGCAGTGTCGGCGTCAAAGGCGAGGATACCGACGGCAGCACCGGGGGAGGCGTTGACGCCGGTGCCCAACATCCGGCCACTGGCGCGGGCCTGCTTGATCTCTTTCTCGTCAAACTGCGGGTGCAGGAAGAAGTCCACGTCCTTGGGGGTGACGCGCAGCAGCGCCTCTTCCTTGGTGATCAGCCCCTCGGCCACCATATCCACCGCGATCTTGACGGCAGCGCGCGCGGTGCGCTTGCCGTTGCGGGTCTGCAACATCCAGAGCTTGCCACGCTCAATCGTGAATTCGGTATCCTGCATGTCGCGGTAGTGGGTCTCCAGACGACGGCCGATTTCCAACAGCTGTTCGTAAACGGACGGCATATCCTCGGCCAGGGCTGCCACCGGGGAGGTATTGCGGATCCCGGCGACCACATCCTCGCCCTGTGCGTTGAGCAGGTAATCACCGAAGAATTTCTTCTCGCCGGTGGATGGGTTGCGGGTAAAAGCCACGCCGGTGCCGCTGTCCTCGCCCATATTGCCGAAGACCATCGTCACGACATTGACGGCCGTCCCCAAATCGTCGGGGATGCGTTCCGCCTTGCGGTAATCAATCGCCTTCTTGCCCATCCAGGAATGGAAGACCGCTTCTACGGCCAGCCGCAGCTGTTCCAGCGGGTCCTGGGGGAAGTCGCTGCCCAGGTGCTGCTTGTAGGTGACCTTGTAACGCTCCACCAGCACTTTCAAATCGTCGGCCGTCAGTTCCGTATCGGCGTGGACGCCCTTTTCAGCCTTGAGCTCCTCCATCACCTCGTCAAAGGCCTCGTCGGGAATGCCCATCGCGGTGCGGCCAAACATGGAGATCAGGCGGCGGTAAGCGTCCCAGGCGAAACGCTCGTTACCGGTCAGCGCCACCATCCCCTGCAAGGTCTCCTCGTTAAGGCCAACGTTGAGGATGGTTTCCATCATGCCGGGCATGGAGAATTTCGCGCCGGAGCGGACCGAAACCAACAGCGGATTGGCCGGATCGCCGAACTTCTTGCCGGCCTGCTGCTCCACCTCTTTCAACGCCGCCAGCGCCTGTTCCCACAACCCTTCGGGGAACTTAAAACCACCGTCAATGTAAGCCATGCAGGCCTGGGTCGTAATCGTGAAGCCAGGAGGAACCGGCAACCCGGCGCGGGTCATGTCGGCCAGACCGGCCCCTTTGCCCCCCAGGATACCTTTCACGGCATCCCAGCTCGTGACTTCCTTCTCCAGGTCAGTCACCTCACCAAAAAGGTACACCCATTTCTTCATCATAGGCTCCTCCGTAGAGATTCTGTCAAAAGGAATTCTAAATCCGATCTATTATACCCAAAAAAGACCGGGGGGCAAGAAGCGGCCCCCCGGTTGGGTCACTGCGTTTCGCCGACCACCACCCGTCGCTGCAAAACATACCAATCGGCAATGGAACGGAAGCGATGGCCGGTCTGCATAAGCATCGCGTTGATCTGCACACCCTGGACCCGCTCATCTACCCCACAGGTGTAAATCGGCACGTAAAGCGGGAGCGCGGGTAGCTCGGTCATAAAGAGCTGCTGAAACTCGTGATACAACTGCAACCGCTGGACGCGATCCACCGTCATGCGGGCCTGCTCCAACACCTCGCTGATACGCCGGTGGCGGAAGCCGGCATAGTTTTGCCCGGCCAACGCCTGCGTCTCGTGCCAGAGCGGATAGGGGTCAGGATCGCCTGGGATGCCCAGATGCACGAGCGCCGCCTGATAGCTGCGCGCCTCCAGCACCCCGCTCAAGGCCAGGGGCGGCACCGCCTGGACGGTGGCAGAGATGCCCAGCCGCGCCCACTGTTGCGCGATGGATTGCGCGAGCGCCAATTCCTGCGGCTCGTTGGCCGCCAGTAAGGTGAAAGCAAACGGCGCCCCGGCCGCATTATGCAGCGTCTCCGTCGGCGTTGCCCGGCTCCAACCGGCCGTCAGCAACAACCCCAGCGCCTTGTTGGGATCATACTCGTAGTGGAAAACCCCTTCGTCATTGTAAGCCCAGGTCCCCGGCAGGAAGGGGGTCTGCGGCACAATGGCCTGTCCCGACAGCACCTCATTGACCAGGGCCTGCCGGTCCAGCCCGAAAAAGAGCGCCTGGCGGACCCGGTTATCGTCAAAGGGGACGGTGGCGGAGATCGTCTCGTTCAGATAGACCACCGCCATTTCGGCAAAGGCCGTGGAGTAAAGTTGCAGTTTGGGCTGCTTAACGGCCTCGGCCAACAGGTCAGCCGGGATGCGCGAGACCCCTTCCACCGTGCCGCCCTCGTAAGCTTCCAAAGCGGCCCGGGGGTTGGGATAGAAACGCAGGATCACATTCTCCAGGTAGGGAGCAGCCCCGTAATACCGCGAAAAACGCTTGAAGGTAATCGCCGCGATCCGCCCCTCGGCCTCACTCACCTCAGCCAGACGAAAGGGACCAGTGCCCACCGGAGCCCGGTTAAAATCCAGCGCCGGCAGATCGGCGGCCTTGATCCCCTTGAGGAGGTGGTACGGCAATAATCCTATGGTGGTGTAATCCAGGAAAGGGGCAAACGGCTCTTGCAGGCCAAACTTGACGGTATAATCGTTCACCTTCTCCACGCGGACCGATTGCCAGAGGGCCGCCAGGTCCGAGGGACCGGGGTAGTCCGGGTCCTGCATCAAACCAATAGTGAAAACCACGTCATCCGCAGTGAAGGGGATACCATCGTGCCAGAGAACGTCGCGCCGGAGCTCAAAGGTATAGGTGATCCCGCTGGAGTTGATGTCCCAGCTGCGCGCCAGATCGGGTTCCACCTCGCCCGTAGGCGTCAAGCGGGTCAACCCGCTGAACACCAGCGCCGCCACGTCGCTATCGGCGTCGTTATAAGCGCTGAGCAGCGGATTTAACGTCTGGGGATACCCCCCCACGCTCTCCACATAAGTGCCACCAGGGGCCGGACGAAATTCAGTGGTATACGTAGCGGCGAGATATGCCAACATCCCGGCCGCGAGCAAAAAGCCCAGCCCCACCAGGAGGACCTGCCAGCCGATACGACGGAACATGTGAATACAGTATGCCTGGGCATGATGCACCAATCATCCAGCATCATGCCGGCGGCCCCATGAGCTAGCTGACCAGGACGTTAACCACCGCAATCAAGAAGAAAAGCAGCGAGGTGCCAATAGTCAGCCGGAAGATCAGCAACTCGGTTCCCCGGCGTTTGCGAATCAAGCTGGTCTGCGCACCGCCAAAGACCCCTCCCAGGCCGCTGCTGCGGACCTCAAACAAGATCAGGACGGTCAGCACCACCGCCAGGATGATCTGCACTACGTTAAGATAAGTCTGCATGTTGTACGTCCTCCACCGCGCTTCAAAATAAACCGCCGCTCTGGAACAGCCAGGCAGCAGAAAACGGGGCAATCATAACACGCTATTAGGGAAATGGCAACCCGCCGCTGTGGGGAGTCAGGTTTGTAGCGAGGCGCTTTAGCGCCGTTTTCAGCGCGCCACTACAAACCTTTACCCCGCTTCTTTGAGAAGCTAAAAATTTTGTAAGGGGGATTTTGTGGATGGCTACACCATGCGCAGAATCCCCTTTTTCGCCCTGCGCTCTTTTTCGCCCGGCGCTAAAGGAATCACCCAATCCGCCGATAGAAAAGTGGCAGGGGTGAAACCGGATCATTGGAGAAAGCCAGCGCCGCCAACACCCGGCGGGCGGCCTCCGCCTGCCGGACTTCGTCGTTGGCGTGAACGGTGAAGAGCGGTGCCCCCGCCTCCACCCATTCTCCCACCTTGTAGTGGATCACTACCCCAACCGCGTAGTCCACCGGATCACCCTTCTTCTCGCGGCCGCCCCCCAGGCCGACCACGGCCATGCCGATGGTATCCGTCTGTACTTCCTCCAGGAAGCCGCTACGCGGCGCAAACACCGGCGCGACAATCCGCGCCTGGGGCAACCGCTCCGGTTCATCCAGGTAGCGGACATCGCCGCCCTGGGCGTCTACCATCTCCTTCAACTTCTGCCAGGCGGCCCCGGAAGCAATGGTTTGAGCGGCCAGGTCAGCGCCGGCCTCAGGGTTCGCAGCTTTGCCGCCGAGATAGAGCATTTCGCCGGCCACCACCAGGCAGTGCTCGCGCAAATCGGCCGGGCCGCCTTCGTGCAAGGTAGCAATGGCCTCCCGTACCTCCAACGCGTTCCCCACGGCCCACCCCAACGGCTGGTTCATGTCCGAGATCAACGCCGTCACTTTGCGCCCCACGGTCTGGCCGATCCGCACCATCGCCTCAGCCAGTGCCTCGGCGTCCTCCAAGGTCCGCATGAAAGCGCCGCTCCCCATCTTGACGTCCAGGACGATGGCGTCGGCACCGGCGGCGATCTTTTTGCTCATCACCGAGCTGACAATGAGGGGCAGGAAGGGAACCGTGCCGGTCACATCCCGGAGCGCGTAGAGCTTCCCGTCGGCGGGCGCCAGGTTGGCCGATTGTCCGGTCAGTACCAGGCCGATCCGCTGCAATTGCGCCTTGAATTCGGCCACCGTCAGATCGCAGCGGAAGCCGGGGATGGACTCCAGCTTATCCAGGGTCCCACCGGAGAAGCCCAGCCCGCGCCCCGACATTTTCCCCACCGGCAGGCCACAGGCGGCGACGGTCGGCGCGACAACCAGGCTGACCTTATCCCCGACGCCGCCGGTGGAATGTTTATCCACCACCAGCGGCGCGATGTCCTTGAGGTCCAGGAGCTCACCAGAGTAGGCCATCGCCAGGGTCAGATCGCCCGTCTCGCGGTCATCCATCCCACGCAACCCGATCGCCATGAGCAGCGCGGCTGCCTGGTAATCGGGGATCGTGCCTTTTGCGTACTCTTGCACGAAGAACTGGATTTCTTCGGTGGTCAGCGCGCCGCCATCACGTTTCTTCTCAATAATTTCTATCATGCGCATAAATCCACTCTCCTCAATGAAAATAGTCGCTTAATCCTGGTAGAAGATCAGGCCGACCGCGCCGGGCCCGGTGTGAGCGCCGATCACCGGCGTGATCGCCGTCCGGTAAACGCGGCGCGGATTGAGCTGCTCCACCACCTGGGAGATCACCTCATCGGCCTCCTCGCGGGCATCCACATCCAGCACCGCCACTTCGCCCATCGGCCGGCCGCCCAGCCGTTCGGCAGCGAGTTCCACCAGCCGTTGGAGTGACTTGCGGCGGCTGCGGACCTTCTCCAGGGCTTCCACCCGGCCCTTCTCCATCGTCAGAAGCGGCTTGAGGTTGAGCGCAGTCCCCAGAAAACGCGCCGCCCCGCCGATCCGCCCGCCACGGTGCAGAAATTCCAGCGTATCCACGACAAAAAGCACCTGCACCGTCTCGCGTACATGCTCCACCTGCGCCAGCACCTCAGCCGGCGACGCACCTAACCGGGCCGCGCGAGCCGCCACCAGGGCCTGAAAGCCTGTCCCCATGGAAGCCGAACGCGAATCCACCAGTTCAATCTGCAAGTCGGGCAGCTCACTCCGGGCCTGAGTGGCCGAAGCAAACGTTCCGCTCAACTCTGAGGAGATGAAAACGCCCACCATAGTGTCGGTCTGCTGTTGTTCGGCAACGTTGCGGAAGAACTTCACAAAGTCACCCACCGAAGGTTGCGAGGTGGTAGGAAAATCCCGGCGTTCACGGAGCCAGCGATAAAAAGTCTCCGCGCTCAGCGTGACACCATCCAGATAAGTTTCTCCACTCCAATGTATCCGCAGCGGGATAGTGGCAATATTGAGCTCAGCCAACAGATCGGCCGGCAGATTGGCCGTACTATCGGTCACCACAGCAACGCGGCTCATAGGTTTTGCCTCCTGCGATCAAGTGTGTTGGCAGCCTCTCCCCCGGACCAACGCCACGAGCGAGGAAAAGTAACCGGCGCGGCGGCCCGGCGTCGTCCTGGTCAGCCCGACCAACAATAGGGGGAATTGTACCGTAAGTGGGGCCGGAAGGCAAGCAGAGCAACAAAACCACCAATTTGTGGTACAATGGTTCAACATTAAGGGGAGGTTGTGAAATAACCGCCTCAATAGAGTGGAAAGATGATGAGTTTTCTTTTTTCGCCTTTTGCCGGCTTTGACGCCAACTCCATAGAGTGGTCAGACGGCAATCAATTCAATGCTTTGTTAATTCCCGGCCTGGACAGCCCGCTGCCCTCCGAGCTGCCGGTCCTGCCGCTGCGCAATATGGTCGGTTACCCCCTGACCGTCGTGCCAATCCGCATTGGGCGCCCCCGCTCGCTGCACCTGGTGGATGACGTGGTGGCCGGCAATCGGCTGATGGTCGTCGTGGCCGGCAAAGATCCTGAGGTAGAAGAACCCGGGCCGGACGATGTGTACCGGATCGGAACGGTCGTGGTTGTCCACCGGCTTTTCAAAGCGCCCGATAACACCGTGACCCTGATGCTGCAAGGGCTGGCCCGGGTGCAGGTAGAAGCCTTCACCGCGACCGAGCCCTACTTGCGCGCGCGCATCACCGCCACCCCGGAAACGGTGGAAGAGGGCATCCGGTTGGAAGCCCTGCAACGCAGTATCCTGGAATCCTTCCATCGCCTGGCGGAGCTGCTTCCCACCCTGCCCCAAGAGTTGACAATGATGGTGCTCAACGCCGAAGGCCCCTTGCAGCTGGCCTACGTCCTGGCCACGCACATGCAGATGAGCCTGGAACAGAGCCAGCACCTGCTGGAAGTAGACAGCGCCTCGGAAAAGCTGCGCATCATCTTAGGGATGTTGACCCACGAGGCGGAGGTGGCCGAGATCGGGCAAAAAATTCAGAGCGAAGCCCAATCTGAAATTGAAAAAGGCCAGCGGGAATATTACCTCCGCCAGCAAATGGAAGCCATCCGCAAAGAACTGGGTGAGACCAGCGAACAGCAGGTGGATGTCAACGAGTTCCGCCAAAAAATCGACGCGGCCGGAATGCCCGAAGAGGCCCGCCAGGAAGCCGAGCGCGAGCTGGACCGGCTGGCGAAAATCCCGGTCGCCTCGGCCGAGTACGGCGTCATCCGCACCTACCTGGATTGGCTGACCAGCCTGCCCTGGCAGACCAAGACGGAGGACAACCTGGACATCGCCAACGCCCGCCGGGTGCTGGAAGAGGATCACTACGATCTGCAGGAGATCAAACAGCGCATTCTGGAATATCTGGCGGTGCGGCGGCTGCGCCAGGAACGCAGCAGCGCCGAGGACGAGAGTGCACCGGTTGATTATCTCCGCCGGGAGCGCGAGGGTGCCATCCTTTGCTTCGTCGGGCCACCGGGCACCGGCAAGACCTCGCTGGGCCGCTCCATCGCCCGCGCGTTAGGTCGCAAATTCGTGCGGCAATCGCTGGGGGGCGTCCGCGACGAGGCGGAGATCCGCGGGCATCGCCGGACCTACATCGGCGCGCTGCCCGGACGGATCATGCAGGCGCTGCGCCGCGTCGGCGTCAAAAATCCCGTCTTCATGCTGGATGAGGTGGACAAGCTGGGGGCGGATTACCAGGGCGACCCCACGGCCGCCCTGCTGGAAGTATTGGATCCGGAGCAAAACGCCGAATTCCGCGACCACTATCTGGATGTGCCCTTTGATCTCTCGGAAGTGCTTTTCATCACTACGGCCAACTGGATGGATCCGATTCCCGCGCCGCTTTTAGACCGGATGGAGGTCATCACGTTGGTCGGGTACACCGACACCGAAAAGCGGCACATTGCCCGGCGGTATCTCCTGCCGCGCCAGCTGCGCGAGAACGGATTGAAGCCAGCGGAGCTCACCATCACCGACAGCGCCATCCAACGCATCATCCAGGAATACACCCGCGAGGCCGGCGTCCGCAACCTGGAACGCGAACTGGCGCGCATCTGCCGCAAGGTCGCTACCGATATCGCCGAAGGGAAACGGCAGAATGCCGCGCGCGTGACCGCGACGGCCATCCCCAAGTACCTGGGGCCACGCCGCTACTTCTCTGAGGCGGCCCAGCGCACCGCGATCCCTGGGGTGGCGACCGGTCTGGCCTGGACGCCCACCGGCGGCGAAATGATGTTTATTGAAGCCACCCGGATGCCCGGCGGTAAAGAGCTCACCATCACCGGCAAGCTGGGAGAAGTGATGCGAGAATCGGCGCAGGCCGCGCTCAGCTACGTGCGTGCCAACGCCGAATCCCTGGGCATCTCTCCCCACTTCTTTGCCGAAACGGACCTGCACCTCCACTTCCCGGCCGGGGCGGTGCCCAAAGACGGCCCCTCGGCCGGGGTGACCATTGTAGCAGCGTTAGTCTCGCTGCTCACCGGGCGGCGCGTCCGGCCTGATGTCGCCATGACCGGCGAGATCACGCTGCGCGGGCAGGTACTGCCTATCGGCGGCGTGAAGGAAAAAGCGCTGGCCGCCCATCGCGCCGGGATCAAAACCGTGATCCTGCCCCGTGACAACAAAAAAGACATGGGAGAAGTCCCCCCCGAGGTGCAGCGCGCGCTGCATTTCATTCTGGTAGAACGAGTAGATGAAGTCCTGGATGCGGCCCTGGAGCCAAGCCAGGCCGGCGCAACTGCGCCCAAGGAGCAAGCATGAGCAAGATTTTAGTAGCCGATGATGATAAAGTCATGTTAAGTCTGTTGACTACCCTCCTGGAGTTGGAGGGCGACGAGGCCATTACGCTCACCCGGCCGGAGGAGATCGTCAGCACCGTCCGCCGGGAACAACCCGATCTGATCCTGATGGATTTCCACCTCTCAGGGGGGGATTCCTGCACTGCCCTGCGCCAGCTCAAGCAGGACCCGGTGCTGCACACCATCCCCATCCTGATTACTTCGGGCATGGACCACCGGACCGAATGCCTGGAGGCCGGTGCAGACGACTTCATTCTCAAACCCTTTCGCCCTAACGAGCTCATTGCTCACATCCGGGCGGCTCTGGCTTCCCAACCGAAGCAATGAGTCACCCCCTTAAAAATTAAAATTACTATCACAGGATAACTGAGTTTTTCATGACCCGTAAACGTCACGGCAAAAAGCCGCAACCGACTAAAGAACAACAATGGTACAAAATGGATTTACACGTCCATACCCCGGCCTCGTCAGACTTTCAACAGTCCGGCATCACCTTCCTGGATTTGCTACGCGAAGCGGAGCGCAAGGGGCTGGACATTATCGCCTTCACCGACCACAACACCATCGCCGGCTGCCGCCAGCTGGCCGAGGAGATTGACGACCTGGAGCTGCTGGAACGCTTGGGCCGCCTGAACGCCGAGGAAGAGCGCCGGCTCAAGGAATACCGCCGCCTGCTGGAAAAAATTCTGGTCCTGCCCGGCCTGGAGTTCACCGCCACGCTGGGCTTCCACATCTTAGGCATCTTTGCCCCGGATACCCCGGCGCGCGAACTGGAGTTCCTGCTGCGCCAGCTCAACGTCCCCTCCGACCGGCTGGATGACGGCGCGACCGAGATCGGCGCCACCACCGACGTGCTCACCGCCTACCGGCTGATTGAGGAGGCCGGCGGCATCGTGATCGCCGCGCACGCCAACTCCAACCACGGCGTCGCGCTGCAAGGGCTCAGCTTCGGCGGGCAGACCCGCATCGCTTATACCCAGGATCCGCACCTGCACGCCCTGGAAGTCACCGACCTGGAAAAAAAGGGCAAGACCACCACCCACTTTTTTGACGGCTCCAAACCGGAGTACCCGCGCCGAATGCGTTGCATCCAGGGCTCCGACAGCCACCGCCTGGCCCGCGATCCCAACAATCCCAAGAACTTAGGGCTGGGCGACCGCGTCACCGAAATCTTGCTGCCAGAGCTGACCTTTGAGGCGCTGCGCGATGTGCTCACCGGCACCGATTTCGCCCGCACCCGTCCCTACCGCCCGGAGGCCTCCCACCCCTTTGACTACATCCAGGCGGCGCGGGAGGAAGGACCGAACATCGTACAGGATTTCCATGCGCAGTACAGTAAACGGGGCGGCTTCTTAGACGCCATCGTCGCCGATGCCTGCGCCTTCGCCAACACCAACGGCGGGACGCTCTATATCGGCGTGCCCGACGATCCCCGCAAGCCCCCAACCGG
>Ga0067045_1028672_pt1 | contig 29328 bp, 20 predicted proteins | sample TerdegcTABiofilm_FD_59184 | JGI IMG/M metagenome (GOLD analysis project Ga0067045, IMG submission 59184) | Combined Assembly of (Gp0054472, Gp0054536) Wastewater bioreactor microbial communities from Singapore -Terephthalate degrading...
GATCGAGCGCATCGAGGTGGTGCGCGGCCCCATGTCCTCGCTCTACGGCTCGGACGCCATGGGCGGCGTGATCAACATCATCACGCGCAAGGTGGCCAAAGAGTGGATGGGCTCCATTCGCACCGAAGCCACGCTGCAGGAGCGCTCGTCCTCGGGCAATATCTACCAGAGCAATTTCTATCTGTCCGGCCCCGTACAGACCGATCTGCTGGGCCTGAGCATCTACGGCAACTACAACAAGCGCGGCGAGGACAACATCCTCAACGGCTACAACGACTACGACAACCGCGCGCTCAACGTCAAGCTGGCGCTGACGCCCAACAAGGACCACGACATCATTGCCGAGCTGGGCACGGGCAAGCAGCACTACACCTCGACGCCGGGCAAGACGCTGGCGGCCACGGCTGCACTCAGCGACCGCCAATTCGAGCGCGACAACTTCTCGCTGCAGCACAAGGGACGCTGGGGCTGGGCATCTTCGGACACCTATCTGCAGCAGGAGAAGACGCGCAATCTGTCGCGCGACATGACCATCAAGAACACGGTCTTCAACAGCAGCTGGGTGGCGCCGCTGGGGGCCAGCCATCTGATGACCACGGGCGTGAGCTACAACGAGCAGGACCTGACGGACACCACCACCAACACCTTGCCCAATGCCAGCCGCACCCACATCAACCGCAGCCAGTGGGCCGTGTTTGCCGAGGACGAATGGCGTCTGCTCAAGGACTTCGCACTGACCGGCGGCCTGCGCTACGACCATGACAGCCAGGCCGGCGGCCAGGTCAGCCCGCGCCTGTATGGCGTGTGGAATCTGGCCCCGCAGTGGACGGTCAAGGGCGGTGTCTCCACGGGCTTTCGTGCGCCGTCGCTGCGTCAGACCGTGGGTGACTGGGGTCAGAGCAGCCGTGGCGGCAATATCTACGGCAACCCCGACCTGAAGCCCGAAACCTCGCTGACCAAGGAAATCGGCGTGCTCTACGACAGCGGCGCCGGCACCACGGCAGGGCTGACGGTGTTCGACAACAAGTTCGAGGACAAGATCACCCGCGTGGCCTGCCCCAGCTGCGGCCCGCTCAACAGCTCGGGCCGCGTGCCCACCACGAACATCAATGTGGACAACGCCATCACGCGCGGCCTGGAGGCTTCGCTGGGCACCCAGCTGAGCCGGGCGCTGCGTCTGAAGACCAACTACACCTTCACCAAATCCGAGCAAAAGAGCGGCGAGTTTGCCGGCATGCCGCTGAACCAGCTGCCACGCCATCTGTTCAATGTCTCGCTGGACTGGAGCCCCACGGCCCAGCTCAACGGCTGGCTCAAGGCTTCCTACCGCGGCGAGGAAAGCGCCCCCACGGGCGGAGCGTCCTCGGGCAGCTTCACCCAGAAGAGCTACACCATGCTGGATCTGGGCGGCTCCTACAAGCTCAACAAGACTGTCACGCTGTACGCGGGCATCTACAACCTGATGGACAAGCAGGTCATCTATGACGGCGTCAATTACGACACCGTGCTTGATGGCCGTCGCTACTGGCTGGGCATGAACGTCAAGTTCTGATCCTGGTCATCGCAGCCCGTTGCCGCAATCCGCGGCAAGGGCTGCCGGTCTTTCCTCTGTTTCCGCTTTTCAAGGTACTTCATGCAACCACTAACCAGCCGTCGCGCCACCACCGTGGCCCTGCTGATGATGGCCGGCGCCGCCTGGGCGCAAACGCCGCAGGCCCTGTCGTCTGCGACCCTGCCCGCCCGAATCCAGGTCCAGCATGCCCGGGGCGTGACCGAGCTGCCCCAGGCTCCCCGGCGCGTGGTGGTGTACGACCTGGCTTCGCTGGACACCATGCAGGCGCTCAAGCTGCCGGTGACGGGCGTGCCCAGGGCCCATTTCCCCACCTATCTGGCCAGCTATGCCGATGCCCGTTACCAGGTGGCGGGCTCGCTGTTCGAGCCGGACTACGAGGCGCTGAGCCGCATCCGCCCCGATCTGATCGTGGTGGCCGGCCGCTCGGCCGGCAAATACGAAACGCTGAGCCGTATCGCGCCCACGCTGGACCTAAGCACCTCGGGTCATGACTTGCTGGGCGATATGCAGCGCAATGTGACCGCACTGGCCAGCCTGTGGGGCAAGCAGGTGCAGGGCGCGCAGCTCATGCAGCAGGTGCGCAGCGACGTGGACGCCACCCGCGCTGCCGCGGCCAAGGCCGCGCCAGGCCTGCTGGTGCTGGCCGTCAACCGGAATATGAGCGGACAGACGCCGGGTTCGCGCTTCGGTCTGCTGCATGACGTGCTGGGCATCAAGCCTGCCCTGCCCGCAGATCCGGCGCAGGCGCGCGGCATTGCGCTGAAGATGGAAGATATCGCCAGGATTGACCCCGAATGGCTGTTCGTGATCGACCGCAATGCGGGCACGGGCAGCACCAAGGACAAGGACGGCAAGCCGGTCGTGCCGTCGCGTGAGCTGTTCGACAACGACACCATCAAGAACACCCGTGCAGGCCGCAAGCAGCAACTGGTGTTTGTCGATCCGCAGCTTTGGTATTTGCTGGGCAGCAGCGGCCCCCAGGCCATGCAGGCCAATGCGCAGCAGATTCGCGCCGCGCTCGAACGCTAGGCTTTTTTGAGAGAGCATCAATTTAATAGCTGCTTTGGCCAATAAACAAAGGGTTTCAATGCATAAAAGCATTGAAACCCTTTGTTTTCATGCGCAGTAAGCTATCAAAAGTATCAGGCAGCGGGCTCCGAAGGCTCGGGCGGCAGCAGCTGCTTGCCAATCAGCTGCCAGGCCTTGGCGGCATCGGCCTGGCCTGCGAACAGATGGCAGCTGGCGGCAGTCATGGCGATGCGGCCATTCTCGGGCTCCAGGTCAAAGGCCAGCTCGCATTGCGCTGCGGCGTTGGCCCACATCAGCAATGCGCTGCGGTTTTCTTCCTTCTGCAAGGCATGGGCCTCGGCCATCCAGGCCTGTGCCAGACGAAAGGCGGCTTCCGGCTCGTTCATATCGGCCTTGTGCGCCAGATAGAACTCCTTGCCGGCGGCCTGCCAGAATGCGCGGGCCTGCTCGAAGTCCTGTGTGGCAATCTTCTGGGCCTGCTGCACCAGCGCGTTGCCGGCCTGCAGATGGGCCTGATAGGTGGATGCGTCTTGATCTTGGGACATGGCGCTTATTGTCCTCATTGCCTGGCCTTGCGGAGCGCGACAGCGCGCATCTCCCCTGAACGGCCCCGGGGCATTGCCGCCGCCTGCCGCCGGCTTGCCGCTAGTAGCGGAAGTCCAGCTGATGCGGGCCCTTGCCGATCTCTGCCGCCTGGGTCTTGCTTACGCCCTCCCTGGTGGTGGCGGTGATCTTGTAGCTGCCGGCAGGCAGCTGTACTAGGCAGACCGGGCCGTTGGCCGTGAAGCGGCTGCTGTCCTTGCCGGAGCTGACCTCGACCGCCACATTGGCCAGATAGGCGCCGTCCTTTTGCGCAAACAGCAGCGACAGCGGGTAATCCTTCATCGCGGCGCGCATGAGCGTGGATTCGTCCTCGCCGATGCCGCCGCAGCTGTAGCGCAGCGCGCCGGCCTGCTGCATATCGGGAATCCGGCCTTGAGCCAGGGCGGGCAGGCCGAGACCGGCACTGGCGGCCAGAACCAGGCAGGCAGCGTTTCTCAAGCAATGCATGGTGTTTCCTTTCAGCGATACACGGGCGGCCATCTTGCGGCCTGACCGCGCAGCTCCATGTCATCCCTGCTCGGCGCTGCGTGTGGGCCTCATCGGCTTTTACGCCCGGTTGCCGGATGAAACAGGCGCCGGTGCTTGTGCATCCTGGCCCGCAGGCAGGCTCAGCCCGATGCTGGTGACAGAGCGGTCGGAGTACGCAAACGCCTGTCCGCCATGCATGCGCGCGATCGCGGCCACGATGGACAGGCCCAGGCCGTGGTTGCGATCGGCCTGGCTGCGGGCTGCGTCCGAGCGGTAGAAGCGGTCAAACAGTCTGGGCAGATGTTCTGCGGCAATGGCCTGGCCCTGGTTCTGCACCGCCAGCGTGACCTGGCCGGCCTGCGGCATGCTGATCTGAATCTCTATGCAGCTGCCCGGCGTGGCATAGCGCGTGGCATTGCCCAGCAGATTGGACAGTGCCCGGCGCAGCAATCGCGCATCGACCTGAGCCTGCGCATCGCCCTGCACCCGCACCTGCAGATTGGCCTCCTGCAGCGCGGCCTCGTGGTACTCCACCACTTCGTCCGCGAGGCTGGCCAGGCTGGCCACCTGGATGCGGTGCGCGCTTTCGCCGCGATCGGCGTGAGAGAGAAACAGCATGTCCGCCACGATGCCGGCCATGCGCTGCAGATCCTCCAGATTGGAAGCCAGGATGTCGCGCAGCTCGCCCGCATCGCGGGGCTTGCGCAGAGCCAGCTCGCAGCTGCTGATGAGCGTGGTCAGCGGGGTGTTGAGCTCATGGGCCACATCGGCGTTGAAGGCTTCCATCTGGCGGTAGGCCACGGCCAGCCGCTCCAGCAGCGCGTTGAACTGGGCAATCAGCGGACGCAGCTCCTGGGGCTGGTTGCTGTCGTCGAGTCTGGTCTGCCAGTCACGGCTCAGATCCTTGGCACCCAGTTGCCGGGTCTGCTCCACCAGCGAATGCAGAGGCGCCAGCCCGCGGCGCACCAGCCAGGCGCTGAACATCGACACCAGCAGCGCACCGCTGACGGCAGCCAGGCCCAGAATCCAGGCCAGCTGGTGCAGCAGGGCATCGTCGGGGCGGCGGTCCAGCATCAGCAGTACCTGCACGACCTGCTGCTCCTGCTGATCCACATGGGCTGGCAGCACGACGCTGAAGCTGCGCCGGGCGCTGTGAACATCGTCGAGGGGCTGGTGCAGTTTCTCGAACAGCAGCGTGCCGTCGGCATAGCTGACACGGATCGACATATCCTCGTGGCCTGTGAGGAAGTCGGACAGCATGTGCTGCATGCTGGAGGCGGAGCGATTGGCACGCGCCTGTTGCAGAAGATGGGTGACCGTGACCTGCTTTTGCTCCAGGCTTTCCTGCTGGCGCTGTGCCAGGGCCAGCCAGCTGCCCCAGTACACGGCCACGCAGACCAGACCCAGGCCCAGCATGGTCTGCAGGGCCAGCGAGCGTGACAGCCGCCGGCTCAGGTTCGGGATCCGGGCTGCGCAGGAAGGAGTGGAATCAGTGGTCATGGTGGCTGCTATGCTGGACGATTGATTGTTTGCGGAGGAAGAAACCATGAGTCCTGCCAATGCCATCCTGAACCACCATGCCTTCTTGCAGGAGATGTACGAGGACAGCTATTTCCCCGAGCAGCTGGTGCGCAAGGGGGAGGATATTCTGCGAGAACTGTGTCTGCAGATCGATCAGCAAAAGCCGCAGAATCTGGAGCAGCTGTATCGCTTGAGCCATGCGGCGACCGAGCGCTTCAACGATCTGCAGCAGGCGTTCGAAGAGCAGGGCAGCGAGATGGAGACGGCGGCACGTGAATGCATTGCGGCTGATTTCGAGGCCATTGCCAGGGCTTATGGATTTGCAGATGCGGATGTGCAAGAGCTGATCGCCCCACGCGAATGGTAGGCGCCGGGGCTCAGGCCTCGGGGCGCAGCTCCAGCACATAGCCCATGCCGCGCACCGTGTGCAGCAGGGGCTGCTCGAAGGGCGCGTCGAGCTTGAGGCGCAGGCGGCGCACGGCGACCTCGACGACATTGGTTTCGCTGTCGAAGTTCATGTCCCAGACCTGGGAAGCCAGTTCGGTGCGCGACAGCACTTCGCCCTGGCGCCGCAGCAGCAGGCTCAGCAGATTGAACTCCTTGGCCGTCAGGTCCAGCCTCTGTCCCGCACGCGTGGCGCGGTGGCGCAGCAGATCCAGCTCCAGATCGGCCATGCGCAGCACCGTGGCCTCGGGCGTGGCCTGGGCCTGAAGGCCGCGGCGCAGCAACGCATGAATGCGGGCCACCAGTTCCGAAAATGCGAAAGGCTTGACCAGATAGTCGTCGGCGCCTGCCTGCAGGCCTCTGACGCGGTCTTCCACCTGGGCGCGAGCCGTGAGCATGAGCACCGGCGTCTGGCGCGACTGGCGCAGGGCGGCCAGCACGGCCAGACCATCGATGCCGGGCAGCATGCCGTCCAGAATGATGAGATCGTAGGGCTGCTCCGTGGCCAGGTGCAGGCCGTCGATGCCGTTGTGCGCGGCATCGACCACAAAGCCTTCCTCGCCCAGGCCTTTTTGCAGGTACTCGGCGAGCTTGGTTTCGTCTTCGATGACTAGAAGCTTCATGCCGCAGATTGTCGAGCAAGTCGGCCGCTGGCGAAGATGACAAATTTGTCATCTTGAGGTCAGAACCCTGTGGGGGCCGCCACGCTAGATTTGCCCCGCCTGTACAGGACTGCCAACCGAGGGGCTGGCATGCAGGCGGAGCATCACCATGACATTCATCACCAAGGCGGCCGCTGCGTTGCTGGGCAGCGGCCTGGGCCTTTTCGTGCCCTGCAGCTGGGCGCAACAGCCTGCGCCCGTCACGGCAGTGGCTGCCGCCCCCATCAGCCTGCAGGCCGCGCTGGCACTGGCCATGCAGCGCAACCCCGGTCTGCGGGCGGCGGCCCAGGCCCTGGCGGCCAGCGAAGGGGCATTGATTCAGAGCCGTGCCAGACCCAATCCCGAGCTGGCCTATTCGCAGGAAGACACGCGCCGCGAAACCCGCTCCATGACGCTGCAGTGGAACCAGTCCATAGAAATCGGCGGCAAGCGCGAGGCCCGCATGAAGGCGGCCGAACATGGCCGCGAGCTGGCCCGGGCCGAGCTGGAGGCCGCCCAGGCTGGCCTGCGTGCCGATGTGCGCACGGCTTTTGCCAATGTGCTGGCCGGCCAGCAACGCGTGCAGCTGCATCAGAAGACGCTGGAGATCGCCAGCAGTGCCCGCGATGCCGCGGCCAAGCGCGTGCAGGCGGGCAAGGTCGCGCCGCTGGAGGAAACCAAGGCCCGTGTGGCCGAGAGCAGTGCCGAGCTGGCGCTGGCCCAGGCGCGCTCCGGTCTGCGTGTGGCGCGTCAGCAACTGGCAGCGCTGTGGGGAGCGCAGCCTGCGGCATTTGGCAGCGCGGTGGGTGAGCTGGCGCAGCTGCCGGTACTGCCCGATGAAGGCCCGATGCTGCAAAGGCTGGAGCATTCGCCGCAGATGCTGCGTGCACAGCAGGCCGTCTTTCAGGCCAGGTCCGTCGCAGAGCTCGAGCGTGCCAAGCGTCTGCCCGATCCCAGCGTGAGTCTGGGCATGAAGCGTGCGCAGGAAGTGGGCCGCAATCAGCTGGTGGTGGGTATCTCGGTGCCGCTGCCGATTCTGGACAGCAACCGCGGCAATCAGTTGCAGGCGTTGCGTCTGGCCGACAAGGCCGAGGACGAACTGCTGGCCACCCGCCAGCAGATGCATGCGCTGCTGCAGCAGCAGCGCGAGCAGCTGCAGACCAGCCGGGCCCAGGCCGAGCAGCTCGCGCAGCAGGTCTTGCCGGCCGCCGAATCCGCTTACGAAGTCGCTGCCAAGGGCTTTGCCCTGGGCAAGTTCAGCTATCTGGAAGTGCTGGATGCCCAGCGCACGCTGGCCGAGGCACGCAGCCTCTATCTGGAGCAACTGGTGGCCACCCACCAGGCGGCCGCCGACATCACCCGCCAGCTGGGCGATGTGCCCGGTCTTGAGTAAGAACACGCATCATGAATTCCACCTCCCCAAAGCCCCGTCGCACGGCGATTGCGATTGCCATCATTCTGGCGCTGGGCGCGGCAGCTGCCGCCGCCATCGTCTACGGCACCCGGCCTGCGGCCGTGGAAGGCCAAGGCCATGAACATGGCGCTGCAGAAAAAGGCCATTCCCATGAAGAAAAAGAGCATGACCATGGCAGCGAAGCCGGGCATGCCGAGCAGAGCCCGGGCAAGGGCAAAGCCGCTGCCGAGGCCGACCATGCCGATGAGGAGGAAGGCCTGCTCAAGCTCGATGCCGAGCGGGCCAGGGCGGCGGGCGTGAGCCTGGCCGAGGCCAGCCCTGCATTGATTGCCGGCACGCTGCAGCTGCCCGGCGAGATTCGCTTCAACGAGGACCGGACGGCCCATGTGGTGCCCCGTGTGGCGGGCGTGGCCGAAAGCGTGGCGGCCAATCTGGGACAGCTGGTGAAAAAAGGCCAGTTGCTGGCCACTTTGACCAGCCCTGCGATATCCGAGCAGCGCAGCGAGCTGATGGCGGCGCAAAAGCGCCTGGCGCTGGCACGCACCACCTATCAGCGCGAAAAGCAGCTGTGGCAGGAAAAGATCTCGGCTGAGCAGGACTATCTGCAGGCTCAGCAGGCATTGCGCGAGGCCGAGATCGCATCCGCCAATGCGCAGCAGAAGCTGGCTGCGATCGGTGCCGGATCGGGCACTGCCGGGGCTTTGAACCGCTTCGAGCTGCGCGCGCCCTTCGATGGCGTGGTGGTGGAAAAGCACCTTGCCGTGGGCGAGGCCGTGCAGGACAGCACGGCCGTGTTCACCATCTCCGATCTGCGCTCGGTCTGGGCCGAAATGAAGGTCGCGGCCAGCGATCTGCCGTTTGTGCGCGTGGGCGAAAAGGCCACCGTGCACGCAACGGCCTTCGAATCCCGGGCCACGGGAGTCGTGGCCTATGTGGGCGCGTTGATCGGGCAGGAAACCCGCACCGCCCCTGCGCGCATCACGCTGGACAACCCGGACGGCATCTGGCGCCCGGGCCTGTTTGTGAATGTGGAACTGACGGCAGCGGGCCAGCAGGCGGCGGTGGCGGTGGCCAATGCGGCCATCCAGAAGATCGACGGCGACAAGCCCGTGGTGTTTGTGCCGGTAGCCGGCGGCTTCAAGGCTCAGGCTGTGAAGCTGGGCAAGGCCGACGGCCAGAGCACCGAAGTGCTGCAGGGCCTGAGCACAGGCCAGCGCTATGTGAAGGACGGGGCTTTCGTGCTCAAGTCCGAGCTGGGCAAGGCTACGGCCGAGCATGTGCACTGATTAGCCACCCCCTGAGGCGCGGCGCGCCTTCCCCCAAGGGGGACGAGGCCCCGCTGCGAGGCGGCTCTTGCTCGGTGTCTCTGGTTTGGATTGCGCCAGTGTGACAGGGCAGATGAAGATATTTGGAGTTTGAATGTTTGAGCGCATCATCCGCTTTGCCATTGCCCAGCGCTGGCTGGTCATGCTGGCCACGCTTGCCCTGGTGGGCCTGGGTATCTACAACTACCAGCGCCTGCCCATCGATGCCGTGCCCGACATCACCAATGTGCAGGTGCAGATCAATACCTCGGCGCCCGGCTATTCACCGCTGGAGACCGAGCAGCGCGTCACCTTCCCCATCGAGACTCTGATGGCCGGCCTGCCGGGGCTGGACCAGACGCGCTCGCTCTCGCGCTACGGCCTGTCCCAGGTGACCGTGGTGTTCAAGGACGGCACGGACATCTACTTCGCGCGCCAGTTGGTGAACGAGCGCATGCAGCAGGCACGCGATGCGCTGCCGGCGGGTGTGGCTCCCGCGCTGGGGCCTATTTCCACGGGACTGGGCGAGATCTACCTGTGGACCGTGGAGGCCGATGACGGTGCCACCAAGCCCGACGGATCGCCCTATACGCCCATGGATTTGCGCGAGATCCAGGACTGGGTCATCAAGCCCCAGCTGCGCAATGTTGCGGGCGTGACCGAGATCAACTCCATTGGCGGCTTTGCCAAGGAATACCTGGTGGCACCCCAGCCTCAGAAGCTCGCGGCCTATGGTTTCACGCTGGCCGATATCGTTGCAGCGCTGGAGCGCAACAACGCCAATGTGGGCGCCGGCTATATAGAGCGCCAGGGCGAGCAGTATCTGATCCGCGCACCGGGACAGGTGGGCGGCATTGCCGATATTCGCGAAGTCATCGTGGGCTCGGCGCAAGGCCAGCCCATCCGCGTGCGCGATCTGGCCGACGTGGGCCTGGGCCGCGAGCTGCGCACCGGTGCAGCCACGGACAACGGCCGCGAAGTGGTGCTGGGTACGGTGTTCATGCTGATTGGCGAGAACAGCCGTGCCGTGGCCCAGGCCGTTCACGAGCGCATGCAGGTGATCAACAAAAGCCTGCCGCCCGGCGTGAAGGCCGTGACGGTCTACGACCGCACGAATCTGGTGGACAAGGCGATTGCCACGGTCAAGAGGAACCTGATCGAAGGAGCGGCGCTGGTGGTGGCGATCCTGTTCCTGTTCCTGGGCAATCTGCGCGCCGCACTGATCACGGCGCTCATCATTCCGCTTTCCATGCTGTTCACCTTCACGGGCATGGTGCAGATGCGCGTCAGCGCCAATCTGATGAGTCTGGGGGCGCTGGACTTCGGCATCATCATCGACGGCGCGGTGGTGATCGTGGAGAACTGCGTGCGCCGTCTGGCCCATGCACAGGCGGCAGCAGGCCGGCCGCTGAGCCGCAGCGAACGCTTCGAGGAGGTATTTGCGGCAGCCCGCGAGGCCCGGCGCCCGCTGCTGTTCGGCCAGCTCATCATCATGGTGGTCTATCTGCCCATTTTTGCGCTCACCGGCGTGGAAGGAAAGATGTTCCACCCGATGGCGCTGACGGTGGTGATTGCGCTGCTGGGTGCCATGCTGCTGTCCATCACCTTCATTCCCGCCGCGATTGCGCTGTTCATGGGCGACAAGGTGGCCGAGAAGGAAAACCGCCTCATGGGCTGGGCACGCCGTGCCTATGCACCGGTGCTCGAAAAAGTCATGCATGCGCCAGCCGTGGTGCTGACGGCGGCAGGTGTCATCGTCGCGCTGAGCCTGCTGCTGGCCACACGCATGGGCAGCGAATTCGCGCCCAATCTCAACGAAGGCGACTTCGCGATCCAGGCGCTGCGCATACCGGGCACCAGCCTTACGCAGTCGGTGCAGATGCAGATGCAGATCGAGAGCGAGCTCAAGAAGCAGTTCCCCGAAATCGAGCGCGTGTTCGCGCGGACTGGAACGGCCGAGATCGCATCGGACCCGATGCCGCCCAATATCTCGGATGGCTACATCATGCTCAAGCCGCGCGAGCAATGGCCGGATCCGGCGCGCTCGCGCGACGATCTGCTGAGCGCCGTGCAGGAGACCGTGGAAGGGATTCCGGGCAGCAACTACGAGTTCTCGCAGCCGATCCAGCTGCGCTTCAACGAGCTGATCTCTGGCGTGCGCAGCGATGTGGCCGTCAAGATCTTCGGCGATGACATGGCCCAGCTGGAGAAGTCTGCGCAGGCCGTGGCCGCGATGCTGCAGAAGATCCCCGGTGCCTCCGAGGTCAAGGTCGAGCAGACCACGGGCCTGCCCATGCTCACGGTGCAGATCGATCGCGAGAAAGCCTCACGCTACGGCCTGAACATGGGGGATGTGCAAGACGCCATCAGCACGGCTTTTGGCGGACGCGAGGCCGGCACGGTATTCGAGGGCGACAGACGTTTCGCCATCCAGGTGCGCCTGCCAGAGGCCATGCGCAGCGATGTGGACGGCATAGGCCGCCTGCCGATTGCGCTGCCGCGCGGCGGCGACGGGCGTCTGGGCTTTGTGCCCCTGTCATCCGTGGCGACGGTGGAGCTGGCGCCGGGGCCCAACCAGGTCAGCCGCGAGGACGGCAAGCGCCGCATCGTGGTCAGCGCCAATGTGCGCGGTCGCGATATCGGCTCCTTCGTGGCCCAGGCCCAGCAGGAGCTCGAAGGCATTGCGCTGCCGGCCGGCTACTGGACGCGCTGGGGCGGAACCTTCGAGAACCTGGAGTCCGCACGCAAGCGCCTGATGATCGTGGTGCCCGTGGCGCTGGCGCTGGTGTTCACGCTGCTGTTTGCCATGTTCGGCAACGTGCGCGACGGTCTCATCGTCTTTACCGGCATTCCGTTTGCCTTGACGGGCGGTATTGCAGCGCTGTGGCTGCGCGGCATTCCACTGTCCATTTCGGCGGCCATCGGCTTTATCGCCCTATGCGGTGTGGCCGTGCTCAACGGCCTGGTCATGATCTCCTACATTCGCAGCTTGCGCGAGCAGGGCATGGATCTGGAACAGGCCGTGACCGAAGGGGCGCTCACGCGCCTGCGTCCCGTACTGATGACGGCCCTGGTGGCGTCGCTGGGCTTTGTGCCCATGGCGATTGCCACGGGCACAGGGGCCGAGGTGCAGCGCCCGCTTGCCACGGTGGTGATCGGCGGCATTCTCTCGTCCACCGTGCTGACCTTGCTGGTGCTGCCGTTGCTGTATCGGCTGGGATACGGAAAGCGGCAATAGCCGCGCAAGCGCGAGCGTTCTGACTGGCGTTGCGATGTTTCTTGCAGAGGGCCGACGTGGGTGCGTCGGCCCTTTTTGCATGGGGCTTCGCGCTGAAGAGGGCTCGCGAGCTTCGAACGCCGGAGCCATGCGAGCAAACGGACTGAAACACGGACGTCATCGGGATGACATGAGCTTTTCCTAGATTCTTGCCGGTCGAAACCTGTCGACATCCAAGCGAAAGACTCCATGCAAAACAAGCGTTTGATCAAGGCGCTGGCGCTCGTCTGCCTGACGGCCGCCACGCTGGCCGCCTGTGGTGGCAGCGATGACAGCCCGCCTGCTCCCACGAAACCGACCAATCCCACGAACCCCACGAACCCCACCGAGCCGGCCAAGCCGGAGATGCGCTGTGCTCCCTGAGCACGGTGACAGACAAGGCTTCAACATGATTTCGCGACGCAATCTTCTGCAGGCCGGCAAGAACGCTGCCTTTTCAGCTGCCGCACTGGCCGCCTTTCCTCCCAGCATCCGCCGTGCGCTGGCCATTCCCGCCAACAATGTCACGGGCACGGTCATGGACGTGCAGCATGTGGTGATCCTGATGCAGGAAAACCGCTCCTTCGATCAGTACTTCGGCACGCTCAAGGGGGTGCGCGGCTTCGGCGACCGCATGACCATTCCCGTTCCCAATGGCCGCAAGGTCTGGCAGCAGGAGCGAGCCAACGGCACGGTGATCACCCCCTATCACCTGGACGGTACGGCCAACAATGCGCAGCGCGTTTCCGGCACCCCCCATTCCTGGCTGGACAGTCAGCAGGCCTGGGACAACGGCCGCATGTCGCGCTGGCCCGTGGCCAAGACGGACACCTCCATGGGCTATTTCAAGGAGCAGGAGCTGCCCTATCAGTTCGCGCTGGCCAATGCCTTCACGATCTGCGATGCCTACCACTGCGCCATGCACACCGGCACCGACGCCAACCGGTCCTTCCACATGACGGGCACCAACGGGGCCATGCCCCAGAACGTGGCTTTCGTGAATAACGAGTGGGATGCCATCAATGGCGTGACCAGCGATGCCACCACCGGCTATACATGGAAGACCTATGCGGAGCGGCTGCAGGAGGCCGGAGTGAGCTGGATCAGCTATCAGAACATGCCTGACGAGTGGGGCGACAACATGCTGGGCGCGTTCCAGAGCTTTCGTCGCGCCAATCTGGCTTCAGGCTTTCCTGTCTCCAGTGGCGGCGCGCCCAATGCACCGTATACCAGCACCGGCCAGGCTTTGCCCTACCATGCCTATGACGCGGCCAGCGACGACGCTGCCAACCCGCTGTACAAAGGCGTGGCCAACACCTTGCCCGGCAATCAGCCCGAGGAGTATCTGGACGCCTTCAAGCGCGATATCCGCGAAGGCAAGCTGCCCCAGGTGTCCTGGGTCAACGCGCCGTCCATCTATTGCGAGCACCCCGGCCCATCCAGCCCGGTGCAGGGCGCCTGGTTTCTGCAGGAAGTGCTGGATGCGCTGACGGCCAATCCCGAGGTCTGGAGCAAGACCGTGCTGCTTGTCAACTTCGATGAGAACGATGGCTACTTCGACCATATGCCTTCGCCCTCGGCACCATCGCAGAACGCCGACAAGAGCTATGCAGGCAAGACCACGCTGCCGGAGGCCGATCTGCAGGCCGAATACTTCACGCATGGCGCACCGGCCGGCAGCCGCAGCCAGCCTGCCCCCGATGGCCGTGTCTACGGCCCCGGGCCGCGCGTTCCGCTGTATGTGATCTCGCCCTGGAGCCGCGGCGGCTGGGTCAACTCGCAGGTGTTCGACCATACGTCGGTGCTGCGCTTCCTGGAGGCCCGCTTTGGCGTGAAGGAGCCCAACATCAGCCCGTTCCGCCGGGCGGTTTGCGGCGATCTGCTGAGCAGCTTCAATTTCAAGACGCCGAACAACGAGACCCTGCCCGTGCTGGCCGGCCGCTCCACGCGCGATGTTGCCGACAAGCTGCGTGCCGATCAGCAAAAGCTGCCCGCCGTGCCCGTGCCTCGCGATATGCAGCTGCCTTTGCAGGCCGGCGGTACACGTCCGTCGCGGGCCTTGCCCTACGAGCTGCATGCCAGTGCGCGCTGCCAGAGCAACGGCCCGGTGGAGCTGGTGTTTGCCAACACCGGCACGCAGGCAGCCGTCTTCCATGTCTATGATCGTTACAAGCTGGACCGCACGCCTCGCCGCTACATGGTCGAAGCGGGCAAGATGCTGTCCGATACCTGGGATGCCGTGCGCGACAACTTCGGCAAGTACGACCTCTGGGTGCTGGGCCCCAACGGATTCCATCGCCACTTCAAGGGCGACCTGAATCGCCTGGGCAGTGTGCAGGCCGCCCCCGAGGTGCGGGTCTGCTACGACATCGCCAACGGCAATGTCTATGTGGATTTGATGAACAAGGGCGCGCAGGCTGCGGTGTTCACCATCACGCCCATGGCCTACCGCAGCGACGGCCCGTGGACGGTCGAAGTTGGCGCCGCCGCCAGTGCCGAGAGGCACTGGGAGCTGAAGGCCAGCGGCCAGTGGTATGACTTCGCCGTGACCTGCGACAGCGATCCGGCGTACTACCGGCGCTTTGCGGGCCGCGTGGAAACCGGTCAGCACACGGTCAGCGACCCTGCCATGGGAGAGGCATAGCAGCCACGCCTTGGCCGTCCCGTCCGGCATGCTCCATTGGCCCTAACATGGCTGTCTTGTATGACGATGGATGCATGCCATGACTTTCTCCGTGCTGCACGACCTGGTTGAAGATCTGCGCCATGCCCGGCCCACGCTGTGGGCCGGGCGCAGCGATGCAGAACAGTCCTCGCAGGTCATAGACGCGGCCCAGGTTCAGCAGGCCGTAGAGCGCTTCGAGCGTTTTGCGCCCCTGCTGGCGCGGCTGTTTCCCGAGCTGCAGGTGGCTGGCGGGCGCATTGAATCAGCGCTGCAGCCGGTGCCGCAGATGCAGCGGGCGTTGCAACTGCCCGAGCAGATGGGCCGACTCTGGCTCAAGGCCGATCACAGCCTGCCGGTGGCGGGCTCTATCAAGGCGCGCGGTGGCGTGCACGAGGTGCTGGAGTACGCGGAGCGGATCGCCTTGCAGCACGGCCTGCTGGCTGATGGCGACTATCTGCCACTGGCCGCCGATGCCGCGCGTGCGGTGTTTGCCCGCTACCAGGTGGCGGTAGGCTCCACGGGCAACCTGGGCCTGTCGATCGGCATCATGGCCTCGGCCCTGGGCTTCGAGGCGGTGGTCCATATGTCAGCCGATGCCAAGGAATGGAAAAAGCAGCGCCTGCGTGCGCGTGGCGTGCAGGTGGTGGAGCATGCCGGCGACTATGCCCAGGCCGTGGCTGCGGGCCGCGCGCTGGCCGACCGGGACCCTCGCTGTCACTTTGTGGATGACGAGCATTCGCTCTCGCTGCTGCTGGGCTATGCGGCGGCGGCTCCATACCTGGTCGCGCAGCTTGCACAGCACCAGCTTGCCGTGGACGAGACGCATCCCTTGTTTGTCTACCTCCCCTGCGGCGTGGGAGGCGCGCCTGGCGGCGTGGCGCTGGGTCTGCAGCAGGCATTCGGGCCGCATGTGCATTGTTTTTTTGCCGAACCCGTGCAGTCGCCCTGCTTCATGGTGGAGATGCTGGCCGGTGCCTCGGCCCTGCCGGGCCTGGGCGCCCATCCCTCGGTCTATGCGCTGGGCCTGAACAACCGGACCGAGGCCGACGGCCTGGCCGTGCCGCGTGCGTCGGAGCTGGCTGCCGACGTGGTGCGTGGTTTTCTCGGCGGCGTGTTCACGGTGGCGGACGAGACCCTGTTTCGCCATCTGTACCTGTTGCAGGACAGCGAGGGGCTGCAGATCGAGCCATCGGCTGCAGCGGGCTTTGGCGGTCCGCGTGCCCTTCTGGAAAGTGCTGCGGGTCAGGACTATCTGCAGCGCCAGAAGCTGCAGGCGCATATGGCGAACGCCACACATATCGTCTGGACCACGGGCGGCCTGTTTGTTCCGGGCGATGAGTACGCCCGGTTTCTGGCGCGCGGGCGCGATGTGACGAACTGAGCGCCTTACCGGGTTATTTGGGCCTTGGCGCCATGCCTGCTTCGCTCATCAGCACCAGCAGGCTGCGGTTGAAGTCCTCCACCACCAGCAGCCGGCCCGCATGGTCGATACCCATGCCCGTGGGGCGCCCGGCGGGGCGCAGACCGGGTTTGGCATCCCAGTTGCTCAGCCACTGAATGGGCTGGCCCGAGGGCCGGCCCTTGCCGTCGCGTGCAAAGCCCACGAGGCGCTGGCCCTCGGCCCGCTGTCCATGCCAGGCCACCAGCAATTGCCCTCCAAATGCACTGCCGATCGGTGTCGCCAGCATTTGCAGCGGAGCCACATGGGCAGGCCAGAGCATGTGCGGTGCTTCGGTCTTGCTGCAGTCGAAGCGCTTTTCATAGCCTTGCGCGCTCTGGCGTGCGCCTATGCAATAAGGCCAGCCATAGTCGGCACCTGCGCGCAGCAGGTTGAGCTCCTCGGGCGGCTGCTTGGGATCGCGGTAGTCGATATTGTTCTCGCCCTGCCAGATCGTGCCCGCCGCCGGGCCATCGGGCATCACTGCCAGCGCCATGGAATTGCGCAAGCCGCTGGCAAATGGCTTGAATTCCTTGACGCTCTGCGGGCCAGGCTGCAGCACCATGCGCCAGACCGCAGCGCGCGGCATGGCCGCGCTGCGCTCGGGGCAGGGAACGGGTTGCTTCTGGTCCTCACTCCGGCAGGCGTCGGTGGCCGAGCCCATGTTCACGTAGAGGCTGCCGTCCGGCGCAAACGCCAGCTCCTTGAGCAGATGGGCGCCGTCGGCTGGCAGGCCGCTGGCCAGCATCTCGGGCTGCGGCGTCTGGCCGAGAGCGGGCACTGCAGCCCGCCATATCTTGTCGGCCTCGCCGATATAGACCTTGCCGTCAGGTCCGCGCACCATGCCCGAAGGATAGTTGAGCCTGCTCAGCAGCACCCGGGCTTCCACGGCCTTGGCCGTGGTGTTGGCATTGGCGGCAGTGGCGGAGTCAGGAGGCAGCCGAAGCTCGATCAGCTGGCCCACATGGGGCATCCAGTTGCCCATGTCCAGCACCCAGATGCGGCCAGGCGCAATTTCCAGCACGCGACGCGGAAAGCGCAGGCCGTGGGCTTCGTCGGCAATCAGGCCCACGCAGGTGCCGGCGGGGCTGGTGATGGCCAGGCGCGGATAGATGCCGCATTTGCCGGTGGAGGTGTAGCCACGCGCCTGTGCGGGCTGGGGCGCAGCCAGCGTCAGCAGTGCCGGGGCCAGCAGCAGGCCCAGCGTCTTACCGATGGAAGAGATCATCGAACGGCTCCACAAATGCATTCAGCAGCCGTGATCTTGCCATGGCCGGACTTCAGAACGTGTTTGCGGTCTCTACGCAGCCACGTTGGAGCGCAATCGGGATGAGTTCGAAGCGATGGCCCGCCGCTTGCACCGGGGTGCAAGCAAGGGACAGCGCGTAGAAATCGCCCGATTGCGCTCCAACCCTTCGGGACAGTGTCTTTGCGGGCGGTCTGCGGCGTTGCGAATCCTCGCAATAGCAGAACTATTGCTGCGGTATCGCGCCTGGCATCCCATCCCGCAAAGCCTCTGTCGTGGCGCGAGGAGATCGCAAGCACGTTCTCAGAATCGCGGCAGCTCGGGATGGGCGATCTGGCCGCCGCGCACCAGCATCTTGCCGTACTCTGCGCAGCGGTTGAGCGTTGGAATCACCTTGCCGGGGTTGAGCAGGGATTGCGGATCAAACGCTGCCTTGAGCGCGAACATCTGGGCGTTCTCGGCCGTGGTGAACTGGGTGCACATGCTGTTGAGCTTTTCCACTCCGACACCATGCTCGCCTGTCACCGTGCCGCCCATGGCCACGCTGGTTTCCAGAATGTCGGCACCGAACAGCTCGCAGCGGTGCAGCTCGTCGGGGTTGTTGGCATCGAACAGGATCAGGGGATGCAGATTGCCGTCGCCCGCGTGGAACACATTGGCGCAGCGCAGCTGGTACTTCTTCTCCATCTCCTGGATCGCGAGCAGGATGTCGGCCAGGCGCTTGCGTGGAATGGTTGAGTCCATGCACATGTAGTCGGGGCTGATGCGCCCGCTGGCGGGAAAGGCATTCTTGCGCCCGCTCCAGAAGCGCAGGCGCTCTTCCTCGCTCTCGCTCACGGTGATGGCCGTGGCTCCGGCGTGGCGCAGCACTTCGCTCATGCGGGCGATCTCTTCTTCCACCTCCTCGGGCGTGCCGTCGCTCTCGCACAGCAAGATAGCTTCCGCCGTGAGGTCATAGCCGGCACGCACAAAATCCTCCACGGCGGCCGTCATGGGCTTGTCCATCATTTCCAGCCCGGCCGGAATGATGCCGGCCGCGATCACTGCGGCCACTGCGTCGCCGGCTTTGCGCACATCGTCGAAGCTGGCCATGATGCAGCGCGCCAGCTGGGGCTTGGGCACGAGCTTGACCGTGACCTCGGTTACCACGGCCAGCATGCCTTCGCTGCCTATCATGACGGCCAGCAAGTCCAGTCCGGGGGTGTCGAGTGCATCCGAGCCGAATTCGACGGGCTCGCCTTCGATGCTGAAGCCCTTGACCTTGAGCACGTTGTGCACCGTGAGTCCGTATTTGAGGCAGTGCACGCCGCCCGAGTTCTCGGCCACATTGCCACCGATGGTGCAGGCGATCTGGCTGCTGGGGTCGGGCGCATAGTACAGACCGTAGGGGGCAGCGGCTTCGCTGATGGCAAGGTTGCGAACGCCGCATTGAACCAGGGCCGTGCGGCTGTAGGCATCGACGCCGAGGATTTTGTTGAACTTGGCCAGCGACAGCGTCACGCCCATGGGGTGGGGCATGGCGCCGCCCGAAAGTCCGGTGCCCGCGCCGCGCGCAATGACGGGAGCCGCGATGGCATGGCAGGCCTTGAGCACGGCCTGCACCTGTGCATAAGTCTCGGGCAGGCAGACCAGCAGCGGGCGCTGGCGGTAGGCCGTCAGCCCGTCGCATTCATAGGGCGTGGTGTCTTCGCTCTGATAGAGCAGGGCATGGGCCGGCACATGGGGGCGCAGTGCCGCCAGCACCTCGGCCTGGCGCCTGGCGCGCTCGGACGGCTCGGGCAGGTGATGTGCTGCGTTGGCCGCCGTGCTGGAGGTGGCGACGAGATCGGTGAATGTGCTGGCGGACGTCATGCCTGCAAATGTAGGGGATGCGCCCGCGCCTTGGTGTGAGCTTTATTGCAAAGCTGCTTGAAATGCTTTGCGATGACAGTCATGAAAGCTTTTGAAATGAGAGCATTAAACGCTTTATGGGTAAGCGATTGAGTCGATTTATTCTCTGAAATGGCCGCCTGCGTCGATCATGGTCAACCCGACATAGCTGGAGCCGCTGCGTGGCGGCATGAAGCGCAGGTGCATGGCGCCGTAGCGAACCTCCCCCATGGCGTCGAGTGCGGCAGTCAGGCTCGCACGCTGATTGGAGGGCGTGGCCTTGCGCAGCGCATCGAGCAGGGTGCGGGTGTTGAGAAAGACTTCCAGCCCCAGGTAGGAGGCTGGCGGCATGCCTGGCTGGCCGACGAGTTGCTGGTAGTCCCTGATGGCCGGGATCGCGCCCTTCCAGGGACTGGGCACCAGGGTGGTGAAGGCGATGCCGCGTGTATACGACCCCAGCCCTTGCACCACGGCGCGATTGGCCTGAGCGGCCAGGTTGTAGAACGGTGCGGTGACATGGGCCTGCCTGGCCATGCTGATCAGACCTATGGTGGCCGGAGCGCCCGCCAGCACGATGACGCCCTGGAGATCGGGCTGGGCGGCCAGCTGCCTGGCCAGCTCCGGGGTATTGGCGCCCGATGCTTCCACGGCCAGTGTGATGACGGGTTTGAGGTCCTTGGCGGCAAAGGCGGTCAGGGCAATCTGCAGACTGTCTTTGCCGAAGCCGTCGTTCTGATGAACGATGGCGACTCGTCGCAGACCTATGGTCTGCATTTGCTGCAACATGGCCGCAATTTCGGCCTGAGTGCTGGCGCGCAGCGGGTAGACGAATTGGCTTGGCTGCTGGCGCATGCTGCCGGCCCCTGCAATCACCCCCACCAGGGCGGTCTGGCCCTGCTGTATCTCGGGCTGCATGGCGGCGCAGCTGGCCGTTCCCCAGCAGTTGAGCAGGGCCACGGCCCCTTCCTGGATCAGCTGGCGTGCATTGCCGGCGGCGCGCTGCGGTTCGTAGCCATCGTCCAGTACTCTGAGCGTCAGAGGCTTGCCCCCCAGTCCGCCGAGCTTGTTGAAAGCCTCCACCTGGGCCTGCATGATGCTCAACCCTTCCTTGCCGGCCTCGGCCTGTGCACCGGACAGCGGCAGGCTGGCACCGATGGTGACGGGGCTGTCCTGCGCATGCAGGGGCAGGGCGGCAATGCCGGCGGCCAGAAGCCAGGCGCAGCGCATTGGGGTTGGCATAGGTCTCCTCCTCGTTGTTGTGAGCCCATGGTGGGAGGGGGAGCAGGCCGGCGATAGAGGGCAACTGCGGCAATGTCTGCACGCAGCGACGTTACGCAGTTTTGACTCGCATGCGGGATACAGGCTTGACCTGTATCAGCCCACGGCCTTGCGTCGTCAGCTGCTTTCCAGTACCCACAGCCGCTTGCTGGCGCGGGTCATGGCGACATAGAGCAGATTGCGCTGCGGGTCGTTCGCATCGGAGGAGAAATGCCTGGCATGGACGAAGGGCACGGCCACATAGTCGTATTCATGGCCTTTGCTGCGCTCCACCGTGAGCAGCTGCAGGCTGGGTTTTTCCTGGCGCTGATGCTGTGCGATGCTCGACTGGACCATGAGGCTGAGACGGCCCAGGAATTCATCGACGGTAAGCCCGGCGCAGATCTGCGACAGCGCTTGCAGGCTGGCCAGGCATTGGCGCAGCTCCTCCCGGCTGATGGCGGCCTGGGCAAAGAACTGCTGCAGCAGCGGATGGCGGCACAGCTGTCCAGCATCGGCGCACTGCTCGGCGGGAAGGGCCAGCAAGCGGGCAGCGGCAGAGTCCGGTGCGATCTGGACGGCAAGGAAACGGCGCATGGCGCTCTGCCGTCCCATCAGTTCGGCTGCGATGCGCAGCGTGTCGGACTCCGGCGGGGCTTCGCCCAATGCACTCATGTCGAACAGGCCGTTGGCCAGCAGATCCCGGTCGGGTGGACTGGCATGGCGCACATAGCGCATCAGGCCTTCGGCGGCGCTGTTCAGAATGCCTTGCGAGAGCCGGGCGGTACCGCTGCAGCCGGGCATGGCCCACAGCATGGCCAGCACCAGGGCGATTTCACGGCGCTGGTAGAAACGCTGCATGCCTTTGCAGGCATAGTGCACGCCTTCGTGGGCGAACAGCCATTCAAGCCGTATCGAATCTTCGGGCGAGCGCAGGATGACGCGCAGCACGGCGGGCGGGTCCTGCGGTTTGCGGGGCAGACGGGCCACGGTGGCATGGATGTCCAGCAACTGCCGCGCGCAGTCCTCATCATCGCCACGGCGATGTTCGAACCAGGCCGAGGCATTGCGGTAATGGGCTTCGAACTCCACGCCGAAGAGACGGTTCAGTTCCTGGCAGATGAGGGGGCCGAAGCGATAGGTTGTGTTGAGCGTGGCCTGGCCGGTGCCTGCGGGCAGCTCCTGCAGTATGCGTTGGGCGCTGTCGCCAAAGATGGAGGAAGCGCCCGGCAGAATGTGCTGGTTGAAGTCGCCGACACCGATGAAGCGGCCGTTGCCGCGTGCCAGATGCCGCAGCACCAGCAGCGCGGCCTCGTCCAGGTCCTGCAGCTCGTCGAACAGCACGGCCTCGAAGCGGCCCTGCAGCAGCGGAAAGCCGGCATCGAAGTCCAGTGCGGCCAGCTGGCAGGCCAGCGCGTAGGTGCAGTCGCCGGGGGCATAGAACAGCGGCTCCTGGGTGGGGCCCGAGCGCAGCCGCTCATAGCTGCGCAGCAGCCGGTACAGGCCGTAGTCCAGAGCGTTGTCGCGGCAATATGCCAGCGCTGCGAGGCCGCTGGCATCGATGTCGAGTTCCAGCATGCGCTGCTTGGCCTGGGCCTCGAAGGCGAGGAAGGCGCTGATGTCCAGGGGGCGGGCAAAGTAGTCCGTGAGCTCGGGCAGCTCGAGCTCCTTATGTCTCTCGACCTCTTGCCGCAGCGCCTCATGGGCTTGCTCGATGAGCATATTCTTTTCGAGGCCCGAGCTGAGCAGGGGGACAGGGTCGCCCTGCTCTTCGAATAGGCGGGCGCAAAACTGCTCCAGAGTGAGCAGGTGCAGGCCTTCGAGGTGGACGGCGGTGAGCCGGTCCAGGCGTGCCTGAATGGCCTTGATGCCGGCCTCGGAGTAGGCCAGCATCAGCACCTTGCGCGCGCCCTGGGTGCGGATCAGGTCAACGGCCTTGATGGCCAGCGTGGTCGTCTTGCCCGTGCCGGCCAGGGCGCGGATGAGCAGCGACGACGCTTCGCTGTTGAGTGCCTGGTTCTGGTCAAGGCCGGGGTACAGCCTGGGCTGCAGGTTCATGCCGTGAGTGCTCCATCTTCGTTATCCATCGCGCGGCCTGTGCAACGGGCTGCGCCGCAGCGCAGCCGACGGGTCGCCGCTCAGCCCATGGCCTTGCGCAGCCACTCTGCGAAGGCTGCGCATTCCCAGCGATCCATGATGCCGGTCTTCCAGCACAGATAGTGTGCGTGGGGGCTGGGAGCATCGACATCGAACAGGCGCACCAGTGTGCCGTTTTCCAGCCAGGGGGCTCCGAGCTTGTGGCGTACCAGGGCAATCCCCATGCTGGCCGATGCGGCGTCGCACATCAGGCCGATGTCGTTGAACTGAGAGCCTTCGTTGGGTTCGGCCATGTCGAGGCCGGTCGCGGCGAACCAGGTGCGCCAGGGCTCCAGCGGGCTGCGCAGCAGCGGCATGCCTTCCAGGTCGTCCGGGCGCTCGAACGGTCCGTGCTCGCGGATGAAGCTGGGTGAGGCCAGCGGTGTGACGGTGTCGCGGGCCAGTTCGATATGCTCCACGTCGGCATAGTGGCCGGCGCCGAAGCGCACCATCAGGTCGGCGTCCTCACCGATCACATCCAGCAGCGGAATCGAAACCTGCAGCGCAATGTCGATTTCGGGATAGGCCTCGGTGAACTGGCGCAGGCGTGGAATCAGGATCACGCGCGCAAATGTGGGGGTGACGGCCAGTTTCAGGCGTCTGCGTCCGGGCGAGGCCGATGCTCCGGGGAAGCGCTGCAAGGCGCCCAGGCCTTCGCGCACATGGGCCAGATAGGAGCTGCCGTCCGTGGTCAGCGAGAAATCCGTGCGGCCAAACAGGCGCGCGCCCAGAATCTGCTCCAGCTGCTTGACCCGGTGGCTGACGGCGCTGGGCGTGACACACAGCTCCTCCGCCGTCAACGTGACCGAGCGCAGCCGCGCCAGCGCCTCGAAAGTGAGCAGGCACTGTATTGGCGGAATCCGCCTGGCCGTAATGCTGTTCAAGGAGCCGGGGCTGCGGGTCATATGGTCAATCCCAAGCCCAGGGATTTAGCGGAACACCACGGTCTTGTGACCGTTGAGAATGACGCGTCGCTCGCTATGCCATTTCACGGCACGTGCCAGTACCTGGCTCTCGGTGTCGCGGCCGCGGGCCGTCAGGTCTTCGACGGTGTCGGTATGGTCGGCGCGCGCCACGTCCTGTTCGATGATCGGGCCTTCGTCGAGGTCGGCGGTCACATAGTGGGCGGTGGCACCGATCAGCTTCACGCCGCGGTCATGCGCCTGGTAGTAAGGCTTGGCACCCTTGAAGCTGGGCAGGAAGCTGTGGTGGATATTGATGGCGCGACCGGCCAGCTTTTTGCACAGATCGTTGGACAGCACCTGCATGTAGCGGGCCAGCACTACCAGCTCGGCGCCTTCTTCCTCGATGATCTCGTACTGGCGCTCTTCGGCCTGGGCCTTGGTCGCGGCAGTCACGGGAATGTGATGGAAGGGAATGTTGTAGCTGGCCGCCAGCTGATAGAACTCGCGGTGGTTGCTGATGATGGCCTTGATCTCGATGGGCAGCAGACCCGACTTCCAGCGGAACAGCAGGTCGTTGAGGCAGTGGCCTTCCTTGCTGACCATGATCACGGTCTTGATGCGCTCGGCTTTGGAGTGCAAACTCCACTGCATTTGATATTGATCAGCTAATTGAGCAACGGATGCCTTTAGAGAGGCGGCGTCTTTGCCATCGCAGGCAAACTGCACGCGCATGAAGAACAGGCCGGTTACCGGGTCGTTGTACTGCGCTGCTTCTTCAATATTGCCGCCTTGCTCAAGCAAGAATCCAGAAACGGCATGCACCAGGCCCAGTCGGTCTGGGCAGGATAAAGTCAAAATATAGGCTTGGGTCATAGCTGGGCAATTGTCGCAGCAAGGCGAGGACCCTGCGGACAAAGGAAATTCATGAAAAGCGAGGAGGGGCATTCTGCGCTCACACCCAGGGTGATTGTTGCCCTCTATCTGTGTGCCGGGATGCTGTGGTTGGGGGCACAGGCAGGTGTGCTCAACTATTTTGATGTATCGCTGAATCGACAGTCGCTGCGTTGGCAGATAGGCCTGTTCATTGTTTGGTTGCTGGCGACCGCGCTGGTCGCACTCTGGTTCATGCAGCGCAAGACGCGCGCTGACCAGCGTGGCCGGGAGACTGCACAGGAGCTGGAGCTGGTGGTGCGCCACGCACCGGCCGGCATGGCCCGCGTGCACGTGGGCGGGGCCGAGATTGTCTGGGCCAATGCCAAGCTGGCGGGTTGGCTGGGCCGAAGCGTGGAATCGCTGCGCGGCCAGGATTTTCGGGTGCTGGTGCCGGTCCATGACCGGGACGAGGTGGTTCTGCAGCTGCAGCGCCTGCTCGACGGCAGCACTGACTACTTTCAGGTCCTGCGCCAGTGCGTGAATGCCGAAACCGGCAAGGTCACGCCCGTGCTGTGCACCACCAGCCGCGTGGCGGCGTCGGGGGTGGGAGGGCCGGTAGCCCTGGTCTGCGTGCTGCAGGACCTGAGCGAGATGGTCAGCGCGCGCAATGCCATGATGCGCAGCGAGACCATGCTGCGTCTGGCGCTGGAAGGCAGCGGCAATGGCGTGTGGGAATGGGATGCGCTGGAGCGGCGGCTGAACTTCTCCACGGGCATGAGCGCCTTGCTGCGCTACCAGGGTCAGGATCTGGTCCGCGAATTCGATTTCCACCAGCGCCTGCATCCCGAAGATGCGGCAACGGCGCGCGCCCAGGCCGAGCAGGCGCTGGAGCAGGGCAGCATGCTGGTGCTGACGGCGCGTCTGCTGTGCTTCGACGGTCTGTACCGCTGGTTCCGCGCACGCGGTCAGGCACACAGGGATGCGAGCGGACGTCTGATACGTATCTCGGGCCTGCTCTCCGATCAGACCGCGAGTCGCGAAGCCGATGAGCGCAGCCGTCTGGCTTCCACCGTGGTGGACAACACCATCGAGGGCGTGGTGGTGACTGATGCAAACAGCCGCATTCTCTCGGTCAACCATGCTTTCACGCGGCTGCTGGGCTTTTCCGAGGCCGAAATGCTGGGCAAGACGCCGCGCATGTTCAAGTCTGGCCGGCATGACAAGGCCTTCTACGATGCCATGTGGGCCAGCATGCATGCCACCGGGCACTGGCAGGGTGAAATCTGGAACAGGCGCAAGAACGGAGAGGTCTTTCCCGAACGCATGTCGCTGAGCGCGGTCAGGGACGCGAACGACAAGGTGACGCATTACGTCTGCATGTTTACCGACATCTCGGCCGAGAAGGCGCGCGAGCAGCAGCTGGATTTCCTCGCCCATCGCGACACCTTGACCGGTCTGCCAAACCGTGCGCAGTTCACGCGCATGCTGGGCGAGGCGGTGGCGCTGAGCCAGAGCAACAACCTCCGCATGGCCGTTCTGCTGTTCAATATCGACCGCTTCAAGGACGTGAACGACAGCTATGGCCACTCCATCGGCGACGAGGTGCTCAGGCATGTGGCTGTGCAGATGCAGGGCGCTTTGCGCCACGGCGACATCATTGGCCGCCTGGCGGGCGATGAAATCTGCGTGGTGGCCCAATCCATATGCGGCCGTGACAGTGCGGTGGAGGTGGCCGAGCGCCTGATGGCAGCTGCCGGCCAGCCCTGGACCACGCCGGACGGGCTGTCCGTGGTGGTGAGTGTCAGTGCCGGCATCTGTCTGTACCCCGAGCATGCGCTGACGGCCGGCGATCTGCTGCAGGGTGCCCATGCGGCGGTTTATGGGGCCAAGGCCAGGGGCTCCAATGCCTGGTGCTTCTTCCATGAAAACATGACTCAGGCCGCCCGCGAGCGCCTGGCCATGGAGGCGCGTCTGCGCCGTGCGCTGGATCTCGGTCATATGCGCTTGCACTACCAGCCGCAGATCGATCTGGCGACGGGACGCCTGATGGGGGCGGAAGCCCTGGTGCGCTGGCTGGACCCCGAGGACGGCCTGATCTCTCCGGCCCGCTTCATCACCGTGGCGGAAAACTCGGGCGTCATCGGTCCGCTGGGCCTGTGGGTGCTGGGCGAGGCCTGTCGTCAGGGCCAGCAATGGCGTGCCGCAGGCCTGCCCGATCTGACGATTGCGGTCAATGTCTCGCTGCATCAGTTTTTGCTGACCGATATTGCCGGTGCCACGGCCAGGGCGCTGGCCGAGTCGGGCTTTCCGGCCAGTCTGCTGGAGCTGGAAATCACCGAAAGCGCACTGGCCGAAAAGCCCGAGGAGGCACTGGCCGTGCTCAACCGCCTGCGCGAGCTGGGCCTTCGCCTGGCCATTGATGACTTTGGCACCGGCTATTCGTCGCTGGCGCACCTCAAGCGCTTCCCGCTCGATCTGCTCAAGATCGATCAGGGCTTTATCCGCGACATTCCGCACAGCGCGGACGATATGACCATCAGCAGCTCGGTCATTGCCCTCGGTCATGCCATGGGCCTGAAGGTCCTGGCCGAAGGCGTGGAAACCCAGGAGCAACTGAGCTTCCTGCAGCAAAAGGGCTGCGACTACTTTCAGGGCTATTTCTGCAGCCGGCCCTTGCCGGCCGAAGACTTCACGCGCCTGCTGGAACAGACCCGCGAGGGGCAGCCGCTGGTGGCTGTCGCGACTGCGGACTGAGGATCACCAGCCCGGCAGCAGCCGTCAAGGCTTGGGCGCGGGCCTGTTTTTCCATTGATCGCGCAGTTGCTGGCATTGATCCTCGGAGGCATTGCCTTCAAGTGTCAGCTGCTTGTCTGCTTTCATTGCGGTAGCAGTCTGTGCTTTGTCTGATTGGGCTATGGCCACTTTTTGCTTGAAGTCGGCAGGCAGCCAGGTCGGCACGCCGATATCGCTGCGCACATGACCACGGCCCGCTACCAGCAGCACGCTTTTGCCGGGCTGGCCCAGCTCGCGCACCGCTGTTTCCGTCACCCTGGCCATGGCTTCGTCGCGGGCCAGCTGAATGCGGGCCATGGGCGCTAACTGCGATTCGGGCAGCAGGCCGCAGTGGCCATCCTTGATGGCGTCGAGCTGCACCTGCCAGCCTGCGGCCGGCAGGTGTGCGTCGTAGCGGGACTCGCCCATGGCCTGCTTCATGCGGGTGCGCGGCAGATTGCCGCCAAGCACGGGCACGCCTGCCTTCACGGCAGCCATCACCACCGGACCATAGTCCTGCCATGGCCAGCCGCCCGGGCCGCCGCCCTGGGCCCATTGCAGCGCGGCCTTCACCTCCTCGTCGCTGGCCGATGCCGGCAGGCTCCGGGTGCTGCCGCCTGCGGGCGCCATCTCGACCACCAGGGCCGCGAGCCTGTCTTGCGCTGCCAGGTGGCGCACGGTAGCGGCTTCCCACTGGTGATGGGCGATCTGGTCATGCTGCTCGCCGAGCAGGATGAGCGGTGTTCCCGTCCACTGGCCCAGTGTCTGCTGCCACTCGGCATCGCTGGTTCGCTGAGCGCTTTGATGGGCGCAGCCGCCCAGCAGCAGGGCGCCGGCAAGAGCCGTCAGGGCCAAAGGATTGAGACGCTGGCGCGGCTGCGCCGCAGAAATGAAAGTCCACATATGAGCTGATTGCATTCGTCTAAGACGGGGCATGGCTTCGTAGCTGTAGATTTCGTACCGGCTTTGCCCACCGAGTTTTGCCGCGATACTGCGGGGCATTGCCCCTGTCGCGCGTCCATTGTCGTGCCTTGCCGGATTCCCGTGCACATGTCCGTATTGCCTCCCCCCGCGTTTCTGGCTCGTGTGGCCGCCACCTTGCTGTTGGCCTGGTTGGCTGCACAGCTTTGTCTGATGCTGCATACGCCGCTGCCCTGGATGCTGGGGCCACTGATTTCCGTCTCGCTGCTATCGATTGGCGGAGCTCCCACCCAAAGCTGGGCCAGGCTGCGCGATCTGGGGCAGTGGACGATAGGCGGAGCACTGGGCCTGTATTTCACTCCTGCCGTGACCGAGCTGGTGGCTGGCCTGTGGTGGGCGATTGCGCTGGCTATTGCCTGGGCCTTGCTGCTGGGCTGGGCCTTCGGGCGCTGGCTGTATCGCGTGCAGGCCGCCTCCATGCTGGCGCAGCCGGGTATGGATAAAGAGCGCTTGCGCGCCACAACCTATTTCTCGGGCGCGATAGGCGCGGCCTCGGAGATGACGCTGCTGGCAGAGCGCGAGCATGCGCGCACCGATCTGGTGGCTGCAGCGCACAGCCTGAGGCTGGTGATCGTGACAGTGAGCATTCCTTTTGCCCTGCAATGGGCAGGATTGCAGGGCGATCCTGGCCTGACGCTGCCCAGCGTGCGTACCGTGCAATGGCCCGGCTTTGCCTGGCTGGTGCTGACCACTGGCGCGGGGGCATTGCTGATGCTCAAGCTCGGGCGTGCCAATCCCTGGTTTCTTGGCGCGCTGGCCGTATCCATGGGCTTGACCATGGCAGGCATGGAGCTGTCTGCCGTGCCTCAATGGCTGATGAATGCCGCCCAGTTGGTGATCGGCGTCAGCCTGGGAGTGCGTTTTCGACGTGAATTCCTGCACACGGCTCCGCGCTGGCTGGGCATGGTGGCGCTGGGTACCGTGGGCTTGATG
>Ga0067045_1028673_pt1 | contig 29308 bp, 31 predicted proteins | sample TerdegcTABiofilm_FD_59184 | JGI IMG/M metagenome (GOLD analysis project Ga0067045, IMG submission 59184) | Combined Assembly of (Gp0054472, Gp0054536) Wastewater bioreactor microbial communities from Singapore -Terephthalate degrading...
GGGGAAACACCTGTTCACATTCCGAACACAGAAGTTAAGCCCTTTCACGCTGATGGTACTTGAGGGGCGACCCTCCGGGAGAGTAAGTAGCCGCCGGGCTTTTATATTTTTAAAAGGGCTTTTTTACTTGAAGTAAAAGGGCTCTTTTTTTTATATGCAAAAAAGTAATTATTAGTTTACAAATAATAATGATACAGTATATTTAAAGTAAATATATTCATTGATGCAGGAACGAAGAATGGATAGTTCTGAAATTTTATGCAAGTGCGATATCATTAGAGATAAAGAATTATTACTCAATGGGAAATATTGGACATAATGGGAAAAACGTATTGAGCGTAAAACCGTTCCAAGAAGACTATTTTATAATTAATTGAAAATTCAATATGTTATTTTTTTGCAAGGACAATTACTGATTATGCAACTTCTTGCTATTTATGAGATTTAATAATCGTCGCGCCATATCGTGGAAAGGAATAGGTAGAAAGCTTATTGATGCGATTATTAATGACGAACCATGTAAATAGCTATTTGGTGCTTATATTAATTATTAGGTTTTATGAAAAAAGGGGATATATTTATGTTCAAATTTTCTTAATTAGATTGGCTTTATAAATAGAAAAACGTCCATCTACATTAAGGCGCTTTTCTATTTTTGTATTTATTATTGCAATTGACAAATATTATATTAAAGGCTAAAATTGCTTTATTGGAGGAGTTAATATGATTATTGATGAACTAAAAAAGATCATATCCGAGAAAATGGATATAGACACCAGCGATATCACGGAAAATAGTACATTGGAAGATCTAAAAATCGATTCTCTTGACGCAGTTGAGATAATCATGGATATTGAAGACAAATACGATATTACAATTGATTCGATTGACAATATTAAAACTGTTGGAGATATTGTAAAAGAAGTTGAAAAAGCAAATAATTAAATTTGATTGTTAATAAAAACCGGATTCAATCCGGTTTTTATTTTTATATATATTCTATATTCGTTTTATTTATATTATAATAAAAATATACAACATGTAATTATTGCCAAAAAGGAGGAGGAATAACTATGAAATTTGAGGATGTTCCAAGGCTATGTGTTGGTAATTATCCAACACCGCTAAAAAGAATGGATAGTCTTGAAAAGAAGCTTAACAAACCAAATCTCTATATTAAAAGAGATGATGAAACCGGACTTGCAATGGGCGGCAACAAAGCTAGAAAGATAGATTATTTACTTAAGGATGCCATCGACAAGGGGTATACCACTTTCTTAACATTTGGCGGACCTCAAACAAACCATGGGCGTATGTGCGTTGCTGCAGCTGTAAAATATGGCCTTAAGCCAGTTCTTATCCTAACAGGGGAAAAACCTGAAGAGGCAAGCGGCAACCTGTTACTTGACAGAATAATGGGTGCCGAGCTGTTCTTTATTAGCTTGAAAGGGCTAGAAGATGTTCCTGCTGCTGAAAAGGCCAACGCTCAAGCACAAATAGTAGCTGATGGCACTAAAAAGGTATTGGATAAACTTGAAGCTCGTGGTGACAAAGTATATGTTATTCCGCCGGGAGGCTCAAATGAGCTAGGGGCACTGGGATATGTATATTGCGTAAAAGAAATGTTGGAACAGATGAATGAACAAGGTATAGAAGCTGATACAATAGTTGTATCTTCTGGGTCTCTTGGAACATTTTCAGGCCTGGTTGCAGGTATTAAGTACTATAATGCTCCTATTAAAGTTTGGGGTGTAATGGTATCACCTGGTGAGCCTCCAAAAGAAAAGGCAGCAGCTCTTGTTAATTCAATAAGTGAAAAATATGAGTTGGGTATAACATGTACGCCCGATGAATTACTATTTACAAATAAATATGCCGGACCTGCATATAATCAGCCTGATCCCGACACAAGAGAGATTATATATCTTCTTGCAAGAAGTGAAGGCATACTGCTTGATCCATGCTATACAGGCAAAGGATTCAGAGGGTTTGTCGATATGCTCAAGGATGGTACGATCAACAGTGAAAAAGGCGTTATCTTCCTGCATACAGGCGGACAGCCTGCACTCTTTACAGAGGAGCATTTGGAAGCAATGCAACCTGAACTTTGGGATGGAACAGACGTATATGTAGTATGATAAAACTGACTGAAAGAGCCTTCTGATACCAGAAGGCCTTTTTCTGTTTTATAATTAATTTGCCAATAATGTATAAACTTTGCAATAAACTGCTTTTCACTTGAAATAATCACAGCATTGGTATAAAATTTTTTATATATGGCTTATATTAGCTATCTAGGCTATAATTGGATATAATTAGGAGCATACTATTACTAAAGCATTACGTTTTGGAGGCACGTTCATGAACGATACAGAAATAATGAAAGATAAGAATTTCATTGAAGAAGAAATTGACAAGGATTTTGCTAGCGGAAGATATGTTGGCAAACTGTATACTCGTTTTCCGCCCGAACCAAACGGCTATCTGCATATTGGACATGCAAAAGCAATATGCATAAATTTCGGATTAGCAGAAAAATACGAAGGCATGTGCAATTTGAGATTTGACGATACAAATCCAGAGAAAGAAAGCGATGAATACGTCCAAGCGATAAAAAGAGATATATCTTGGTTAGGATTTAAATGGAATAAACTTCTTTTTGCGTCCAATTATTTTGAACAAATGTATGAATATGCACTTTTGCTTATTAAAAAAGGAAAAGCTTATGTTTGCGATCTGTCAGCCGAAGATATAAAGAAATATAGAGGTACTCTTACTGAGCCTGGCATGAACAGCCCATATAGAGATAGAAGTATCGAAGAAAATATGGATCTGTTCTTAAGAATGAAAAATGGAGAATTCCCAGACGGAGCAAGAGTTTTAAGAGCTAAAATAGATATGGCTTCGCCTAACATGAACCTTAGGGATCCGGTTATATACAGGATAATACATGCAACCCATCATAATACCGGAGATAAATGGTGCATATATCCGATGTATGATTATGCGCATCCTATCGAGGATGCTATAGAAGGCATAACGCACTCACTTTGCTCACTAGAATTTGAAGACCACAGACCTCTCTATGACTGGGTATTAAGAGAAATAGAAATAGAAAATCCTCCAAGGCAGATAGAGTTTGCAAGACTTAATATGACAAGAACGATAATGTCCAAGCGTTATCTTAAAAAGCTTGTAGATGAGAAATACGTTATAGGCTGGGACGATCCGAGGATGCCTACATTATCGGGTTTGAGACGCAGAGGCTATACCCCTGAATCAATAAGAGATTTCTGCTCAAGAATAGGCGTAGCAAAGGCGAATAGCCTTGTTGATTCAGCTATTTTGGATCATTGCTTAAGAGAAGATCTTAAAGGCAAAGCGAAAAGAGTAATGGCTGTTTTAAGGCCAGTTAAACTAATAATAGACAATTACGAAGACGGAAAAACAGAGATGCTTGAGATAGAAAACAACCAGGAAGTTCCTGAAATGGGGTTTAGAAAGATTTCATTCTCAAAGGAACTTTACATAGAGCAGGATGACTTTATGATAGACCCTCCTAAAAAATTTTTCAGACTTTCACCAGGGAAAGAAGTACGTCTTAAAAATGCATACATAATAAAATGCGAAAGCTATGAAACAGACAAAGATGGCAATGTAACGGTAATACACTGCACATATGATGAAAACTCAAAGAGCGGCGAAGAAGGAGCTAACAGAAAAGTCAAAGGTACGCTGCATTGGGTCAATGCAAATGATTGTGCCGATGCTACTATAAGGCTTTATGACTACCTGCTTGAAGATGAAGCAACAAAAACTGATTTTGATAAAATGCTGAACGAGAATTCTATTATTACGCTTGAAAAGTGCAAAGTAGAAAAATCTCTTATGGACAGCAAACCTGAAGATAAATTCCAGTTCCTTCGTGAAGGATATTTTTGCGCAGATAAAGATTCAAAAGCCAACAACCTTATTTTCAATAGAATTGTAGATCTTAAGGATACATGGGCAAAAATATCAAAACAATAAGATTTTTGGATTATTAGAGCATCGAAGGATGCAGTTTACAAATAAGATACAGGGAGATAATAAAATGCGTGTTAGAACAAGATTTGCACCTAGCCCAACAGGATATTTGCATATCGGCGGAGTTAGGACGGCGCTATACGCTTATCTGTTTGCCAGAAAAAACAAAGGCGATTTTATACTTCGTATAGAAGATACGGACTCTGAAAGATACGTAGAGGGAGCAACGCAGGTCATATACGACACACTTCGTTCAACAGGCCTTTATTATGATGAAGGGCCTGATATCGGCGGCCCATATGGACCGTATGTCCAGAGTGAAAGAAAAGAAATATATCATAAGTATGCAAAGGAGCTCGTTGAAAAAGGTCATGCTTATTATTGCTTTTGCACGAAAGAAAGGCTTGATACATTAAGACATGAGCGCGAGGAAAAAGGCGATACATTCAAATACGATAAAAAGTGCTTAAATCTATCAAAAGAAGAAATCGAAGAAAACTTAAAGAATGGTGTGCCCTATGTCATACGTCAAAATGTGCCCACGGAAGGTCAGATAGGTTTTGATGATATGGTATACGGAACGATAACTGTCGACTGCGATACACTTGATGACGGCGTGCTCATCAAATCGGACGGTATGCCTACTTATAACTTTGCAAATGTTGTTGATGATCACCTTATGGAGATATCGCATGTTATAAGAGGATCGGAATACCTTTCGTCAACACCTAAATATAATCTGTTATATAAAGGCTTTGATTGGGAAATACCTAAATATATACATTTACCGCCTGTCATGAAAAATCAGACTCAGAAGCTTTCAAAAAGACACGGAGATGCTTCTTATGATGATTTCATCAAAAAAGGCTACTTAAAAGACGCAATACTCAATTATATAGCGCTTTTAGGCTGGAGCCCTGGCAATAACGAAGAAAAGTTCACACTTAAAGAGATGGAAGAGATGTTTTCTGTTGAAGGGATAAATAAATCTCCTTCAATATTTGATGTGGAAAAACTGACATGGCTGAATGGCCAGTATATAAGAGAGATGACACCTGAAGAGTTTACAGAGAATGCACTCCCTTATTACGATAAGGTTCTACCGAGCGGAAAATATGATCTTTCAATACTAGCTCGCATATTGCAGCCTCGCGTTGAAGTATTTATGACGATACCTGAGCAGGTTGAGTTCTTGGAGAAAAGAAAAGAGTATGGCGTTGACCTTTTCTATCACAAGAAGATGAAAACAGATGCAAAAATGTCTGTACCGGTTATAGACGAAGCTATAGAAGCAATAAAAAATGTTACCGACTACACGGAAGAAAACGTACACGAAGCGATGTTTGCACTTGTTAAAAAGATGGGTCTTAAAAACGGGCAGGTGCTTTGGCCGATTCGTGTAGCCTTATCCGGAGAAGCTGTTTCTCCTGGCGGAGCAGTGGAAATAGCAGCACTGCTTGGCAAAGAAGAAACACTAAACAGACTTTATATTGCAAAAGAAAAACTTGCAGCTCAATAATATAAAAAAAGAGCCTTTTATCTAGGCCCTTTTTTATTGCCATGTATATTTAAAAACATAGAATAAGGGTATAAATAATCTATATTTTCTTGTGAAAAAACATGGCAGATGGTAACATATAAAAAAACCTAAAAGGCTTAAATATATGGATATAGAAAACAAAGAAAATGGCAATAAAAAAGTGAATAAAAAAAGAGGATTCATCTTTTATATGGCAATAGCGCTTCTTATTGTTGGCTTTTGTATTTTGGCATATCCGCTTGCCATAAGACTTTACAGCAATTATGCAAATTATATTGCACAATCGGGTATTGACTCTCTTTTAAGCACAAGCAACCCTAACGGATATACCGATGTTTTGGAAGGCGATCTTGCAATAAGCTCACCTACAGGCGAAATGCCTTGGGATATGGAAGACGGAGAGATAGGGGCAGATATAGATTTTAATATTACGCAAGCTGACGCAGTACTGCAGATCGGGAAAATAGATCTTAAAGTAAGCGTGTTTAATGCCAGCACTATTAAAGCAATGTATCCAAATATGAGAAAAGGCGCAAGTTTTTATCCGAAATTCAATGAGCCTGGAAAGATAGGCAATGTATGCATTGCAGCGCACAGAACCGGGTCATCCGATTATTTTTTGAATCTTGATGAACTCTCCGAAGGCGATGAGATATATTTACACACGAAAAACGCAAGTTATTTATATATAGTTGAGTATGTAACTTCAGTTATGCCTAATGATTGGACATTACTTAAGCAGACAGATTATGCAGCATTGACACTATCAACATGCCAGGAGTATCAAGGCGTTTCACATGGAAAAAGGCTTATAGTGCGTGCAAAACTTGAAAAAGTGAGAGAAAACTAGAAAAGATTTATAAAAAAACTGATGGATCACTCAAAAAGTTTATCCATCAGTTTTTTTATTTCACCTTTTAATGCTTCTGTTGCTTCTTTATCAATCGTTATTGAGTCGGTATCTATAAAGATGACATCGCTTTCCTTTGCATCTTTTGGCAAAAGACGTGAGGGCACATTCATCATTATGCCGTCTTCGAACTGGCATACAGCATATTTATCTTCAAATCGATCTATTATAATCCGCATAATAAGCTCCTTTTTTACGTTTTATTTTATTTTAATACAAGTATCAACTAAAAAAAATAGGTATCGTATGAATAGAAGAATTTATGATTATTATAGGATTATTTCCACTCTAAAAATTACTATTTGATATAAGTCGTTAAAAGAACCGTTTATTCGCTAATTTATGGCATTTTTATATACTTTACAGCTTGTACAGTTGTGTTACAATACATACACAGGCAATATATTTAATTGCTTATATCACAATTATCATAGAAAAGAGTGATTATGTATGGTAAATCAAGTGATAAAAGAGGCCATGAGATTAGGAAGTCCGGTAGAAATAATATACATGGGGGACAAGGGAATTACCCAAAGGATTATAGATATAAAACAGATAAAAGATGATAAAATAATGGCTTACTGCAGGACAAAAAAGGCGATCCGGTATTTCAACATTGAAAATATTTTATCAGCCTTCATATATAATGAGGATGAGATGGACAACCTTAAGAGAGGCTAGAGGGAGGAAAAAATGCAATACGCACAGAGGGATAAGCAAAATCAGCAGGTTAAACAAAATGGTGTAGATGATAATGCGCTTATTGTACTTAAGCAAAAGGCAAAAGCTTTATCTAGATACCAATTAATGCTTTGGTTAGCGGACGAGAAGCTCAAGCTGGAGAGAATTGCACTACGAGAATATGAAAAGTATGGCAGATTAACTACTGATAGGTGCCTTTATCAAAGTAAAAAAGTAGATATGATGCTCAATATGATTCAAAAAGATCAATAAAAAGTAAAAAAAATAATAAAAAGCGCCGCAAGGCGCTTTTTATTGCAAAAATTGTATTTGAGGCGTTATAATACTATATAACGGATAAAAAATAAAACGCTTTTATAAAATAAAGATTGTAGAGGGGGGAGCTTTTGTGGAAACGTTATTATATGATATAAATCCTGAATCATTAATGAACAATCTTTTTTTAGAAGACGTTATAGACGCTATGGTTGATCTGGTCCGTGTAATTGATAAAAACAACAGAATAGTCCTCATGAACAAAAACATGAAGGAAACAATGGATACAAAAATTGGAGATATATGCATAGGCGAATATAAAGGTGTGAAATGCTGCGAAGAATGTCTTTGCGCAAAAACGATCAGAGAAAATAAGACATTCAATAAATACAGAATGATAGACGGCAAAACTTATAACGTAGTCGTATCGCCAATATTGGATAAACATGGCGTTCCTATGGCTGCTGTTGAGATATACAGAGATGTAACAGAAGAACAAAGACTGACAAATGAAATAATAAGACTTAATGATAAGTTTAAAAGCGATATAAAATTGGCTAGGATGGTACAGGCTGCTCTCATAACGGATATGCCTGAAATTGAAAACTATAACTTTGAAGCCATATACTGCCCTTGTGAAAACCTTGGCGGAGACTTTTATGACGTTTTCTTCATTGATAAGCAGCATGTGGCTTTTTATATGTCTGATGTTTCTGGGCATGGAGTCATGGCTTCAATGCTGACTGCATATATGAAAGAAGCTGTACGTTCTGCACTTATACGTCAGCAAAGCCCCGCAAAAGCACTCAAAAATCTCCTTAAATCTTTTAGGTCACTTGGACTTTCCGATAGCATATACATAACTATGTTTCTGGCTATTTTAGACACAGAAAGCGGAACTATAAAATATTGCAATGCTGGTCTTAATACTTTGCCAATTGTTTGCTCAAAAGATGATGCTTTTGAAATATATTCTCCTGGTATGCCACTAAGCAAATGGGATATGAAAGACAGCTATGAAGATAATATACTTATATTAGGCGTAGAGGATAAAATAATGCTTTATACAGATGGGCTAATCGAGGAAAAAGATTTAGGGTATACTGAAGAATCATTGAAGCAATTCCTAATTGAGTATGATGTAAAAGAAAATAATTTATCCTTTATAAGGAACAGACTGATAAATATACAGCGAAAAGACGATGCTGCTATTATGGTACTTAGCAGATTAAAATGAAAGAATAAAAGGTGGTGAGGTAGTGAACGATTTATTTAATAGTATAGTGAGTTCTTTTCAGCATTTTACTATAATAGACTTCCTAGATATCATCATTATTGCATACCTTATTTACCGTTTGCTGCTAATTACCATGCAGACCAAAGCCATTCAAGTTGTTAAAGGTGTCGGACTTATACTTATAGCATGGCGCTTGGCTGAATTTGCAGGCCTTTCTACTGTTGCATGGGTTATTAAATATTTATTGAATGCCGGCACATTGGTCCTTGTTATTATATTCCAGCCTGAAATAAGAAAAGCGCTTGAACATATAGGCGGCACTAAATTTTTGGGCAAGATTACAACAACGTCTGAAATAAAGCAGTCGGATGTTGTTGCAAATGAGATAGTTAGGGCATGCACTAATATGAGCAAAAAGAAGATAGGTGCGCTTATAATCATGGAAAGAAGGACAGCTTTAGGAGAAGTCATAGAAAGCGGCACCATACTTAAAAGCGAAGTTACATCACAGATACTTGAGAGTATCTTCATGCCCGGAACACCGCTGCATGACGGAGCTGTTGTTATTAGAGACGGCATTTTGCTTGCTGCAGGCTGCTTTTTACCATTGTCGGAGAGACTTGATCTGGATAAAAATCTAGGCACAAGGCATAGAGCTGCTCTTGGCATTTCAGAACAATCCGATGCACTTGTTATAGTTGTTTCTGAAGAAACCGGCACGATCTCTGTTTGTCAAAACGGAAAAATGACAAGATATGTAGGCGCTAAAGCACTTAAAGATATGCTGCTTGAAGATGTTGATGAAGCGGGTGAGGATATTAAATTCTATAAAATCCGCCGGAGGGCTAAAAAATGAAAGAGTATCTTCAAAAAATCAAAGACAGTCTAAAAAAAGATACGATAATAAAAATTGCTGCTCTTTTCTTTGCATTTATTTTGTGGAATTATGTTTTGTCGGATACTAATCCTCAGCGTTCAAAAACAGTTAGAAACCTTAGCGTTATTGTTTTAAACCAAGATACTCTTTCAAATGAGAAATTGATGGTAACAGATGGCTTGGCTGATTTAGTTAATAGTGTAAGTGTCACCGTAAGCGTTGAGAAGAATTATTTGGATTATGTGACGGCTGATAATGTAAGCGCTGAAGTAGATCTTGCCAATATAAAAGAACCGGGGACTTATGAGTTGAATTTAAAAGCAAAAACGGCTTACGGTTCTATAGCAAATATATCTCCTTCATCTATCAGTATAGTTGTGGATACTGTAACACAAAGTACCATTCCTATAGAATGTCGATTTACCGGCGAGGATAAAAGTGATGTTTATGTGAGCACTCCGACTCTTTCAAAAAGTGAGATAAATATATCCGGACCTTCGAGCATATTAAGCAATATAACAAAGGCCGTATGCTATTTGGATAGAGATAAGCTTGAAATATCCGACAAAAAACAAAGTGCTACATTGCAGCTGTATTTTATTGGAGAAGACGGAAATGCGCTTGATCAAACAACAGTTCAAAAATATATAAGTGCAGATTATTATTCTGTAATTGCAAGCTACGATGTGAAAAGCAAAAAAACAGTGCCTGTTGATATAAGCAGTTCGATACTTAACCAAGATAAGGTCAAAGCCGGTTATGAGATGCAAAGTGCTACGGTTGATCCGTCAAACGTAACGATAGTGGGAGATGCCGCAGTGCTCAATACGGTTAATAGTTTGAAAGTTAAGTCTGTCAGTATAAGCGGCCTTAGCTCAAACACGACAAAAAGCAGCACGCTTATCGTGCCAAGCAAGGCAACTGTTCTTGAAGGAAATACGGTGAATATAAACATAGTTATTCAGCCGAAATCAAGCTAAGGATTTTTTAGAAAGTAATGAAAGTGCACCGATATGAAACATACAAAAAAAATAATACCCTTATTATGCATATGCATGTTTTGCTTGACTGCTTGTTCAAGCACCATACTTGGTTCGTTTAGCGGCAATTCATATTCAAATAAAAAACTGGGGATATCGTTCACTAAGCCAGATAGCTGGAGCATAACGTCTACGGATAAACTTTATACTGATATAACAGCGATGAATACGGCGATAGGTCATACAGTAGATACAAACGTTGAAAAGAGTCTGAACAATCTTCAGGTACTTAGGCTTTTTGTAGTAAGCAAAGGCAGCGATACTTCCGACACATTAGAAAAATACTATCCCCAATTTACATGCATAGCTGAAAAAAGAACGATAAGCAATGATGAAACAACAGAAGTTGTATTAAAGAAGTATATGGTAGAAATGCTTGCGCTTGACAATTATACAATGCAAGGCGAAGCTTCAATTGTTACAGTAAATGGTACGGACTATTATGCAGCAACTTTTACTAAAACAACTTCCGACGCAACTTTTTATAGAACAATATATACCACCTATAAGGACGAGAGAATAATAACATTTGATTATACGGCACTTGATAGCAGCAAAGATGATCTAAATACTTTATTACAAACGCTTACACTAAAGTAAGCGCTTTTATCTATTAACATAAATATCACCAGGTGAATATACTAAAATATAATTTATGCCAAGAGGGTGATAGTTATGTTGAACTTTGATGATTACTATGGAAGCGAATATTTCGAAAGATTATTGGCTACGAGGATTGCACATCTGAGAGTAATTAATACAAGTCCGGATACAAGGGTAAATATATATATAAACGGTATGCTCTTTGCATCAAATGTTGGATATCTGATGTATAGTCCGTATAGACCAGTTGCGCCAGGCAGATACGATATAGCAGTTTTCCCGGTAACAGGTTCTATGCAGCCCATTAGAAGAGACACGATAGTGATCGCCGCAAGATCATTTGTGACATTTGCTGTGTATGGAATGAAATCTGAGCTTAGGACAAGGACTCTTATTGATTCGTTTATAGGTGCTCCCAAAGGGAAAGCATCAATAAAAGTTGCTCATTTTGCTCCGACAGCTCCGGCAGTTGATGTATATGCGAATACGAAGAAACTATTTTCTGATCTAAAATATGGCGAAGTTACTAAATATGAGGCGCTTACACCTACAAACTATATGTTCCAGCTGAAAAAAGTAGATACCAATCAGATCCTTTATACATTGCCTTCCCAACGATTATTGGCGGATAATACTTATACATCCTATATAACAGGGCTGCCAAATGCAATGCCGGCACTGAAAATGACATTTATTTTGGATGGCATGTCGGCTTTGAGAGAGCAGGATAGGATAAGAGAGAGAACTAGAGGAAGGTAGATTACTTAACAAATGTGCTGAAAGCTTTCTAACTAATATCAAATTAGATAGTGAGCTTTTTTATTTTAGATTGATATGATATATTTAACATAAAATAGAGGTGATTTATAATGCAGGATGTTATAAATGTTTACATAAGCATACCGCTTGAAGTGTATTTCCTGATGTTTTTAGGCATTGCATTGTTAATTGCCGAAGCATTCATTCCTGGTTTTGGCGTTACAGGCATTTTAGGAATAGTTTGCTTAGCCCTTGCAACTTTTATCCGTTCAAAGTCACTTGCCGATATTTTGGTTTTGGGAGGAACCGGGCTTATAATATGTACGGTATTCCTAATAATATTTTTTAAGTCTGCTGAAAATGGTCTTTTGTGGAGGTCTCCTATTGTCCTTAAGGATATAACGAGCAAAGAAAAAGGGTTTGTAAGCACAGACGATCTTTCAAACATGATCGGAGCTATAGGAAAATCGAAAACTATGCTTAGACCTTCGGGCGTGGGGATATTTTTGGGAAAGTACATAGATGTAGTAACACAGGGAGAATATATTGAAAAAGATACTCGGATCATAATAACAAAAGTAGAAGGCAGGCGTGTTGTTGTCAGTAAGTATACAGATTCATTTGATTAATAGGAGGAATTTAAATGCCATCGATAATGCAGATGATTATAATTGCTTTAATAGTGATATTGGTTTTCTCGTTTTTTAGCTTTATACCACTTAGATTGTGGATAGCGGCTATAGCATCAGGAGTAAAAGTAGGGATATTTAACCTAATAGGAATGAGAATAAGAAAAGTTATTCCGGCAAGGATAGTTAACCCAATGATAAAAGCTACAAAAGGCGGAATAGATATTTCTATAGGGAACTTAGAAGCGCATTATCTTGCAGGAGGCAATGTAGACAAAGTAGTAAATGCACTTATTGCAGCAAAAAGGGCTGATATAGATCTTGAATTTTCAAGAGCAGCTGCGATTGATCTTGCGGGCAGAGATGTGCTGACTGCAGTTCAAATGAGCGTAAACCCAAAAGTAATAGAAACACCTATGGTTGCAGCTATAGCTAAAGACGGAATTGAGCTTCGTGTAATGGCACGAGTCACAGTCAGAGCAAATATTGACAGGTTAGTAGGCGGAGCAGGAGAAGAAACGGTCATAGCACGTGTAGGTGAAGGTATTGTTACAACTGTTGGTTCAAGCGATAATCATAAACTTGTACTTGAGAATCCTGATCTTATTTCAAAGACGGTTTTAGGGAAAGGGCTTGATGCAGGGACTGCTTTTGAGATCCTTTCTATCGATATTGCCGACATAGATGTAGGGAGAAACGTAGGTGCTCAGCTTCAAATGGACCAGGCGGAGGCAGATAAAAAAATTGCTCAGGCAAAGGCAGAAGAACGTCGTGCTATGGCTGTGGCAAAAGAGCAGGAGATGCAGGCGGCCGTATGGGAAATGCGTGCTAAAGTCGTAGAGGCAGAAGCAGAGGTTCCGGAAGCTATAGCGACTGCTTTAAGAGAGGGCAATCTGGGCGTAATAGATTATTATAAGATGCAGAATATTTTGTCCGATACGAAAATGAGAGATGCTATATCAGGAACAAAGAAAGATAACGACAAGAACTATTAAGACTGCCTGAAATTGAGAGGAGTCGTTTAAAATGATATTTGATAAAGATCTGGGCGATAGGCTAATACAGCAGCTTAACAGTGCTTTAAATGAGATAGAAGGAAAATGGGAACAGGAATTAGTACATAATAAACAAACATACAGCATAAACAATAATACAAAAAAACAATATCCGCAGAGAAACGGCAGTATCACATATAAGCCTACTCATACAGAGGGCTGGATCAGTAAAGATGGTGCTTCTGGTAAAGTAGCGGCTAATTCCCAAAAGAAAGAAACTGAACCGCTTAAAAACAGAGAGAGGCAAGGAACTGAAAATAAAAAAACAAACAATAGCGAAAATAATATCTATGCTAAAGAGATAGGACCAAGAGGGTACTCGGCCTATTTAGATGAGCTGAGTTTTAAAAGAGAGGATCTTATAAAAGGTATAATTTACAGCGAAATACTTACACCGAAATTTAAGGACAATTAAGGCGTAAAAAGGGCTTAATAACAATAGCTCTTTTTTTTGCTTTCGTTCTATATTATACTATTGGTTGAATATTTGTTTTTTTTGAGGTTAGTATGGGTTATATTGTTGCAACTGTAGCCAGCGTAATTTCGGTTTTGCTTTTTATATATTGTGCAGTTTATGCTGTTATTAAAATAATTGCTGATCTAAAAAATAAGTCTTATGCCAAAGATAATGAGCCTGCTTTACTAAGTATCAATAGAAGCGAAAGCAGAATGATAAAAATAAGGCGGCTTTTGATAATCGTTCTTATCGTTTTAGCATCAAGATTAATTTTGCATGTAATCGGTTATTATGCATATTGCACTTGGTACGAAGTCAGCCATGAATTTTCTTTCTTTACAAGAATATTTGCGAGAAGCGATGCTCCGCATTATCTTGATATAGCTACAGATGGCTATGTCCAATATGGCTTAAACAGATATTGGCTGGTGTTTTTACCATTATATCCTTGGACTGTAAGACTGATTAATTACTTATTTAATGATCTTTACTTTTCTGCTTACTTCATCTCGGATGTATACCTATGCATAGCAGCTTTTTATCTGTACGAAACGATCAACGATTTCTATGGAAAGAAAGCTGCAAAATGGGCTGTAGCATTGCTTATGCTTTATCCGGCAAGCTTTTTCTATGCAGGACCATTCACTGAGAGCCTATTTGTTATGCTTACTATACTTGTATTCTATAATATGCACCGAGGTAATTTCTTTGTAGCGTGCTTGTTTGCTTTTTTTGCAGCACTTACAAGAAATGTTGGCGTGTTCCTGGCAATACCGATAGGAATAGAGATGTTATTCAAATATAATCCATTGCACACTAAAGATTGGAAACTGTTTTTTAAAAATGCTGCTTGGTTAATAATAATACCTATTGGAACGCTTATTTATCTATACCTCAACTATAAAGTCACTGGAAATCCACTAAAGTTTTTGACTTACGAGCATGAATATTGGGGCCAAAAAACAGATTTCTTTTTCAATTCTGTTTATAGGCTTATATACTACATGCTTCACCCTTATGTTTATACAAAATGGACGCATGTTTTCCCGCAACTAGTTGCTATTGCGTTTACTCAAATAGTACTTGCAATCTATGCAAGAAAAATGAAGACATCTCATCTTGTTTATTCACTTATATATTTTCAGCTTACTATCGGGCTTTCTGCACTATTAAGTGCGCCAAGATATCTGATGGTGCTTGTGCCTGTGTATTATGTGCTTGCTGAGACATTTTCAAGGAAGAAAAAGACTGCAATACTAATATCAATCATAATGTTTTTATCTCTTATATATCTCACCTGCGCATTTGCTATAGGATTTCCTATATATTAGCGGTTAGAGTCAAGGAGAAATGAATTGGCCAGTATTCTGCCACAAGTAACAAAATATATGTCCATTATTATGTTTTTATATATAGTCTATGAGTTAATAAAGAATATGTATAAAGCATATAATGACACTTTGTCATACAAAAAAATAAACAGATCTAGTGGGAAATCAAAAATCAAAACATTTCTGATAATTTTTTGCGTAGCGATAATTTCAAGATATGTTCTTTATTTTTTTGTATACCTTTTTGTATATAATCCTGCCAATAATGTATCGTTCTTTGACGCTATGAGCCAAATGCTTCTTAGATCGGATGCGCCTCATTATATTGATATCATGCGTGATTTTTATGTAACAGAAGGTAACGCAAGATATTTTATAGTGTTCCTGCCTTTTTATCCGGCAGTGGTAAGCGCAGTAAATATCCTATTTAACGATCTGGTTTTTTCTGCATATTTAGTTTCAGATATTTGTTTTGGTATCGCCTGCTGTTTTATCTATGAGCTTGCTTTTCCATATATTGGACAAAAAGCAGCTAAACATTCCGTTATATTGCTTATGTTATTCCCTGTTTCATTTTTCTTTGGCGGTGCGTTCACAGAAAGCATGTTTTTGATGCTGTGCGCAATATTTTTCTATCTGCTTGATAGGAATAAATACCTTGGTGCAGCATGCGCAGGATTTTTTGCAGCGTTAACAAGAAATGTGGGCTTTTTGTTAGCAGTTCCTTTAATTATAAAACTATTTTATGATATAAGGCCGTTTGAATCGAAAAAATACGGTAAATTCATTAAGTATGCATGTTATTCTCTTATAATAGCATCAGGGATGGGAGTTTACCTTTTAATAAACAAGCTCGTATACGACAATCCTTTCCAGTTCCTTATATACGCAAATGAGCATTGGTCACAAGGGATAGGGTTTTTCCCAGACTCGATAAGCTATCTTACATATAGAGCAGTGACTGATATACCATTTTATAAATACTATCTTTTTATTCCGGAACTTATTATTATATTCTTTGTGCTTTTTACACTTATGTATGGCGGGAAATATTTAAGTCCACATTATTTCATTTATGTTGTTTTTTATTTCTATTTGACTATGAGCGCAACATGGCTTTTAAGCGCGCCCAGATATCTTATGGTCCTTTTCCCGTTATATTTCATTTGGGGCAAAATGGCCGCAGAAAGCCGTAAAGCCTGCGCTTTACTTTATTTTTTCTTTGGATCTGCGCTTATATTTATGACAGCTGCCTTTGCTATGGGCTGCCCTATATATTGATATAAACAGATTATTTCCCAAAAATCGCTATATTTCCTAGGTAATATGAAAAATAAAATAGAGGCTTGCCGTTTTATGTAATCATAAAATAAATTCCCCAAACCAATGGCTCATTTGATATAATAAAGAAGAAAAAAGCGGTTATTTGTCAAAATGAGCAGAATATCGTTTGGGAAATATTCAATTTGTGCAATTGCTTTTGCGGGAATATTATCATTGGTTTTTTATAATGATGGCAACACCAGTGAAGCTATTGTTATTGCAAAAAACTCAAATATTAAATCTGAGACTTTGCAAATACTTCAAACAAATGAAACGCCAGATTTAAATTTGTCAAATTACAATGATGATGAGCGAACTAAACCCAATGTTTCTTTTAATATAGAATATGTCGATATAACACAACCTCAAGTAACATATACTGCGGCACCAATACCTACATCTTCAGCAGAGATAACAGTGCCTAAAACGCCGAATATAATTCTTTTATACGAAAACGACGCGATCACCGCCGAGATAGATAGCAATTCTATGAAAAGTTTTAAATTGTATAGAAAAACGAATGGCGGAAGCTATAGCGAGATAGGTGTAATTGCAGGAAATAAATATATTGACTCAGATATAAGTGATGGAAATACATACAGTTATAAGGCGACATGCACAAGAGAAGACGGGACAATGGTCTACTCCAATGAAAATTCCATAGAAATAGAAAAATTGCAAGCTATTGAAGGGTTAACTGCAGTATGCGATTTGAATGAGATAACTTTATCATGGCACGCAGTTGCGAATGCAAGCTGTTATAATATTTACCGAGAAAAAGACGGGCACTACATCAAGATAGCAGTGGTAAGCGCAAAGGCATATGCAGATTCATCTCTTGCTGCAAATTCAGAATATACGTATAAAGTAGATGCAAGAGACAATAAAGGTAATAAAATAGCTGTTTCGGATGAACAAACATATAAGACGCTGTATCTGCCTGGTGCTCCAGAATTAATATTATACAGTAATGACGAATATGGCATTGAGATTGCATGGTCTGTAGATAAAAACGCTATTAGTTATAATGTATATAAATATATAACTGGGAAATATGTGTTAGTCAAAAATACAAAAAGCAATTATTATATAGACGAAAACGCAAGCGGCACATGTGCGTACGCTGTTTCTGCTGTGAGCAGTGCAGGAGAAGGAGAAATGTCTAATACAATCACTGTAACAGCAGTAAAATAAATAAGAGCAAGTACTCTTTTTTATTTTGGCAACAAAGTGTTAAGATGTTGCTGTTAAGAGCACTTTAGCTAATATGCTGTAGATTTTTTCCCTTAAATAATATATACTATTGCCCGACAGAGAATTTATTAGCTTATTTATTCATTGGAGGATAATAATGGATATAAAATACTCTCTTGTAGTACCTGCTTATAATGAAGAGGCGGTACTTGACGAATCATATAAAAGATTAAAAGAAGTTATGGAACAACTCGACGGCAACTATGAAATGATATTTGTAAATGATGGAAGCAAAGATAATACACTTGAAATATTAAAAAAAATATCAAGTAAAGATGAGCATGTGAAAGTATTGTCTTTCTCAAAGAATTTTGGACATCAACTGGCTGTTACAGCAGGTCTAGACAATACATCGGGAGATGCTGTCATTATTATAGATGCAGACCTTCAGGATCCGCCAAGTGTTATCTTGGAAATGGTGAAACTCTGGAAAGAAGGGTATGACGTCGTCTATGGCCAAAGGTTAAAAAGGAAAGGTGAGACAGCCTTTAAGAAGCTTACAGCACATGTGTTCTACAGACTTTTAAGGTCAATGTCCGGGCAGGATATACCTGTAGACACAGGAGATTTTAGGCTTATAGACAGAAAAGTAAGAGATGCGATGTGCGCTATGCCTGAACATAACAGGTTCTTAAGGGGTATGGTCAGCTGGGTGGGGTATAACCAGGTCGCATGTCAATATGTTAGAGAGGAAAGATTTGCTGGAGAAACTAAATATACACTTAAGAAGATGCTTAAGCTGGCAGGAGATGGAATAACAGGTTTTTCGTATAAACCGATGAAAATATCCATAGCTCTTGGAACCGGTCTAGGCATTTTATCATGTATATATCTGCTTGTGCTTATTATTATGGCGCTTTGCGGTGCATTTGTTCAGTTCTCTGTATGGGCACTGGCGATAATGCTGCTTGTAAGTGCACTTGTTTTTGCTGTATTAGGTATAATGGGGCTTTATATTGGAAGGATATATGTTGAAGTGCAAAATAGGCCTTTATACCTTTTGCAAGAAAAAATAGGATTTGATAAATAATAATTATTGAAGGAAGTGGTAACCATGGTAGATCCTCGCATCAAAAAATTAGCAGACATTATAATAAACTATTCATGCAGTCTACAAAAAGGCGAAAAGATATTGATCGAAAGTATTGGACAGCAGGATGAGCTTGTAAACGAACTCGTTAAAGAAGCATACAAAGCAGGCGGCTTCCCTTATGTAAAACTGATACATCCATCGGTTGAGCGCAATTTGCTTATGAATTGTACTAAAGAACAGCTTGCTTTAAGAACAAAACTTGATAAAGAGCTTATGTCAAATATGCAGGCATATGTAGGCATAAGAGGCGGAGATAATTCATTTGAGAATGCTGACGTAGCTAATGACAAAATGCGCCTTTACCAGTCAGATTACTGGCATACAGTGCACGGGGAAATAAGGGTTAAGCATACAAAATGGGTCGTATTAAGATATCCTTCACCATCCATGGCTCAGCTTGCTACAAAAAGCACAGAGCAGTTTGAAGATTATTACTTCGACGTCTGCAATTTGGATTATTCAAAGATGAACAAAGCTATGGAGCCGCTTAAGATACTTATGGAAAAAACAGATAAAGTGCGTCTGGTTGCAAAAGATACTGATATTACTTTCTCTATAAAAGGTATAAATGCAGTTAAATGCAGCGGCGAAAAGAACTTGCCGGATGGAGAAATATATACAGCTCCTGTTAGGGACAGTGTAAATGGGCGTATAACATTTAATACACCTTCCTTAAACGAAGGGTTTACTTTTGAAAATGTAAGCCTTCTTTTCAAAGATGGCAAGATAATAGATGCTACATGCAACGATACAGAGAGAATAAACAAGATATTCGATACGGACGAAGGGGCAAGATATGTAGGCGAATTCTCATTCGGAGTCAATCCATTTATAACCACGCCTATGAAAGATATTTTGTTTGATGAGAAGATCGCAGGGTCTATACACTTTACACCTGGCGCTTCATATGATGATGCTTTTAATGGTAACAGATCTGCTGTGCATTGGGATTTCGTTCTGATCCAAACACCTGAGTATGGCGGAGGAGAAATATATTTTGATGATGTTCTGATTAGAAAAGATGGCAGGTTTGTATTAAAAGAACTAGAGTTACTAAATCCAGAAAATCTAAAATAATTATGGGGGTATGTTTTAATGGCTGTTAAGTTAGGTATTAACGGATTTGGGCGCATAGGACGCCTTGTGTTCAGGGCTTCACTCACTAAAGATGTTGAAGTTGTAGGTATAAACGATCCTTTTATCGATGTGGATTATATGGTTTATATGCTCAAGTATGATACGGTCCACGGTAGATTCAACGGTGATGTATATGCCAAAGATGGAAAACTTGTTGTAAATGGGAAACCAATAACTGTGTTTGCCGAAAAAGATCCTAACAATATTAAATGGGCAGATTGTAGCGCTGAATATATAGTAGAATCTACAGGTGTATTTACAACCACTGAAAAAGCAAGTGCACATTTTACCGGCGGAGCAAAAAAAGTTATAATATCTGCTCCATCGGCAGATGCTCCAATGTTTGTTATGGGTGTTAATGAAGATAAATATTCAAGTGATATGAAAGTTGTTTCAAATGCTTCATGTACAACGAACTGCTTAGCACCACTTGTAAAAGTAATAAACGATAAATTCGGTTTGGTCGAAGGGCTTATGACAACGGTCCATGCTACAACTGCAACTCAAAAAACAGTTGATGGGCCATCAGCAAAAGACTGGCGCGGCGGCAGAGCAGCAGCTGGGAATATAATCCCAAGCTCGACGGGAGCAGCTAAAGCTGTTGGAAAGGTTATACCCGAAGTACAAGGCAAACTTACTGGGATGGCATTTAGAGTACCTACACTTGATGTGTCTGTAGTTGATCTTACTTGCAGGCTAAATAAAAGTACAACATATGATGAGATCAAAGCAGCAATGAAAGAAGCAAGCGAAACAAATCTTAAGGGAATAGTTGAATATGTAGATGAAGAAGTTGTTTCATCTGATTTCTTAGATGATGCAAACACAAGCATTTTTGACGCTAAAGCAGGCATCATGCTTAACGAAAACTTTGTTAAACTGATCGCTTGGTATGATAACGAATGGGGCTATTCAAACAAAGTAGTCGATCTTGCTGTGCATATGGCAAAAATAGATAGCAAATAAAAAGTATAGATTGGAAGCCCTAATACTTAACGATTAGGGCTTTTTTATTGCCGCTTGGGAATTTTAACCGTTAATAAAGGTTGTGTTTATTTTTACTATAGTGTAAAATCAATCAACAGTAACTTTTTAGGTGAAAAAATGATATCAAAATTAAAAAAGTTTTTTATAATATTATTATTGATACTTATATTGGCGTTCGTTATATTGTTCTTTAACGTATTTGATGTGTCAATCAAGAACGGCGGGCTTTTTGTTTCTCTTAAAGAGGACTATACAGAAAATAAAATCGTTATGCTTGTAACAGGTAATACGGGCAATACATATTCTGCTTCTGCTAATCCGTCAAACAGCAAAAGTACGATAGATATTTCTAATATCAAAGTTTCGGATGAAGATAAATTTTTAAGCCTAGAAGCTGCGATATTAAGCGAAACAAACGAGAGAAGAGCAGAATATGGTCTAAAACCTTTATCATATAGCGAAGCAGCAGAGAACGTAGCTAAAGCAAAGACAAAAGAAATGTTTGTAAAAGATTATTTTGCGCATACTTCACCATATACAGGCGACCTTAAGACGCAGTTCTCAAAATGGGGATCAATAAAGCTTGGGACAAATGCAACGATCATCGGCGAAAACATAATGTACTTAAACAATTACAATAAAAAAGAAGTAACTGCGGAATTCCTTGTTGATCAGTGGATGAACAGCGAAAAGCACAGAGAAAACATACTGAACTCAAACTATACAGAAATAGGTATTGCAGTTTATTATGGTGACGATATGAGATGTTACGCGGCACAGGAGTTCGTGACACCTATTAAGTGATTTGGTATTAATATGGCTTTTGTAGGCTGAGAATCGTTTTTAACGCTATTTTCAGCCTATTATTATAATGAATTTGATTATTAGGATTTATTTTGTTATCATTGTTTTGGTGATCATATAATCTATATGCGCCTGTAGCTCAGCTGGATAGAGCGTCAGACTCCGACTCTGAAGGTCGTGCGTTCAAATCGCATCAGGCGTACCAAAAATATCAAGAGATCATTTTATTTAAACTAATATGGTTTCTTTTATTATCATATGTAAGTATATCTATTTACAAATTATTTCTTGAAAGGGAAATTCTATGGCAAAGCAGGATTTGGAAAAGCGGAAAAATATGAAAGTCTTAATCAATAGAGTAAAAGCCCTTGAATCTACTATGCAACAATCCAGGCCTAGAAACAATGTAAATGCATTTGATTATGCATCTTGCAATGAATTTATGAAAATATATCAAGATTAAGCTAATGAAGCAGTTCAATATTCAAGTCCAAATGCAAAAATATATAGATATGATTTGCAAAAATTAAAAAATGTTTTTGATTTAACTGGAATTGAACAAGAAATTATCTTTAATTCAGTTTCTGTTTCTGCAAAAATGCTTTTGGCTCTTTTAGAAGGGGAGTTTGATTATGCAGATGATGAAACAGATAATCTGGAGAATTTCATATATAATAGATTCAGGCTTTTATTTAGAGAAGCTCCTGCAAATGAGAAAGAGGTTCAAAATAAACTAGAAGATTTATTAATCGGAAAGAACATGAATAAAGGAATTGATTATGATCGTGAAACAGGTAAATTTAATTTTTCCGGCAGGGAGTATGTACCGGATTTTATAATTCCAAAATACAACATTTGTATTGAAGTTAAGTTAATTAAAGATAGATTCAGATGCTCAAAATTGATTGAAGAAATTAATGCTGATATTACTGCATATAGCAAAACATATGATAGAATTATTTTCGTTATCTTTGATTTAGGATTTATCCGGGACGAACTTGAATTTAAAAGAGACATTGAGGCATCTGGGAACATTAAAGTTCTAATAATTAAGTATTAGTATTTATATAGAAAGTTCTAATATGAATAGTAATTCTGATATAATATATCTGAAAATTTTAAGTTTGGCTGTTTATGCGAAAAAGATGAATAGCTGACAATAACGCAGGATGCTTTTTTAGCATCTATATAACTGTTGATTTCAGAAAGGTGGTTTATATGAAAAAAATAGAATTTGAACGTGTTACACCAGAAGCGGTGGGCATACCAAGCGGTGCAATCGAGAAATGGCTGGGAAAACTTGAAGCGGGAACAGAACCTCATGGTATTATGATAATGAGGCATGGCAAGGTATGCGCAGAAGGTTATTGGAAACCATATGCTAAAGGTATGCGCCATGGACTTCAATCGCATTCAAAAACATATACAGCTACGGCGATAGGCATTGCGTATACTGAAGGCAAGCTGAAGCTTGATGAAAAGATTGTAGACATATTCCCTGACAAAATACCTGCTGATCCATCTGAAAATTTAAAAAAACTTACAATACATGATGTATTATGTATGGGAAATGGAATGGACACACAGCCACTTATTTCAGAGACGTGGATACGTGATTTTTTGGCTACGCCTGTTAATCATGTGCCGGGCACAGTATTTATGTATAATAACATAGGGTCTACACTGCTTTCTGCAATAATAAAAAGGAAAACAGGTCTAGGGCTTCATGACTATCTAAAGCCAAGACTTTTTGACAAAATAGGAATAGATTCAGAAAACCTTAGATGGATATATACGGTTGACGGATTTGAAAGCGGCGCCGGCGGGTTATTCGCAACTGTAGAAGATAACTTGAGACTTATGAAATTATACGCTGACGGTGGCGTTTGCAACGGCGAAAGAATCCTGGCTGAAGATTATGTGAAAAAGGCAACTACAAAACAGACAGATCAAAACACGGCTTTAGAAAAATATGATGCTACAAGGAAGGATAATTTATCCGGTTACGGTTATCAGATTTGGATGTGTAAGCCGAAGGATTCTTACAGAGCAGATGGTGCGCTTGGACAATTCACAATTGTTTTACCGAATGAAGATATGATCATTGCTATTACCGAGTCTGCATGTACTTATAAAGAAGTACAAAATACGCTTGATGTAACATGGGAAATGCTTGATGAGATTTCCAAAGAGCCTATTGCCGAAGACGAAGAAGCATATGCAAAACTTAAGGACAGGTTAAAAAGACTATCTCTGCCTGCTGTGGATTATGCTCCGTCAAGTGAGATAATTAAAGAAATAAACGGGGTAGAATATACGATAAAAGAAGGTAAGCTTACTTTTGGGTATGAACTAGCTTATATACTTAGCGGGATAAAACCTGCGCCTGATATTACGAAATTCAGCTTTAATTTTTCATCAGACGGCTGCTTGTTTAAATATATGCAAGATGGCAAAGAAAAACAGATCGATATTGCTACAGACGGTACAAGGCGTTATAACAGGATATACGAAAAAGATATACCGACAAGCATAGCGCTTGCAAGCGGTGCTTTTAAAGACGAGAATACTTTTGAGCTTACCGTTCGTTGGCTGGAGACCTGTTTTGAGAATAAACGCAGCTTTAGATTTGATGGTAAAAACGTTGAAATAACAGAAAAAGATAATTACTATTTTGGGCCTGAACCAAAAGATGCGATCAAAGCATCTGCAAAATAAGCAATCCATATTAAGAGGTTAACAATTAAACAGCTTTGGGATATTTATTTCCAAGGCTGTTTTTGCACATAAAACAAAATAAGACTGCATTTTACCATGTTTTTGTTACCTCTTGTCGGCATAATATTACCTGATGCGCTTAGGCCCTTTTATCGCTTACAATAACTATGTATAATTACAGTGAAGCAGAGAGGTGGTTTGGTGAAGATAAAGATCGAAATTGTAAATGATCTAAGCGAAGACGAGGTGCTCATCCGCTGCGGCCGCGTGGATGAAAACATAAAGAAAATACAAGAATATATCTTGAGCCAAAATGAGGCGCAGTCTAAAATTATCTTCTACAAACAGAACAAAGAATTCTACTTCCCGATAGATGAGATATTATTTTTTGAGACTGAAGATGAGCATATATATGCTCATACGGCCAACGATGCATACTTGATTAAGTATCGAATGTATGAGCTGGAAGAGATCCTTCCAAAGAATTTTGTAAGAGCAGCGAAATCTGCCATAGTTAATATAAATCAAATTCATTCGATCACCCGCAATATTACTGCATCCAGTCTTATCCAGTTTATTAACAGCCATAAACAGGTATATGTGTCGCGCTTTTACTACAAAGAACTGCGACAGCGTTTAAGAGAAAGGAGTTATTATGAAAAATAGAAATTGGTTTTGGGGAGCTTTTTTCCTGCTGGCAGCAGTTTTCGTTATAGGTAGCCAGACAGGAGCATTTGGGCAATTTGGATTGTTTACGATAGCAGCAACGATCTTCCTTATTGCAATATTAGTTCATAGTATTATGGACATTGAGTTTTTTGGAATGTTTATATCGCTTGCGTTCTTATATATGATATACTCAGAATCGCTGAATTTAGTATGGATATCACCTTGGGTACTATTATTAGCAGCAGTTTTAACGAGTATGGGATTCAGTATGATTTTCAGAGGAACATACAAACGCAGATTCCATAAATACTATAAACAATGCGAATGTGAATGGGGCGATGAGCATTTTACCAAAACGGCTGAAAATGTTGATGATAACAACCCGTCTATAAGAGTATCTTTTGGAGCTGCAAGTAAATATCTTCATTCGGATTGCTTGAAAGGCGGTAATTTTACTTCGTTATTCGGCACACTTGAAGTATATTTTGACCAAGTGCAGCTTAGCCCTGATGGTGCGGAGATATTTGTCGACTGCAGTTTTGGAGAAATAAAACTTTTTGTGCCAAGACATTGGCAGGTAATTGAGGGTATTCATGTGGGAATTGGCTCCGTTAAAAACAAAAGCAGGATGGCAAGACCCGATGATAATGCACCAAAATTAAAAATAACTGGCAATGTACAATTCGGTAATGCAGAAATCAATTACATTTAGAAATAAAAAAACGCTTCACAGATGTGAAGTGCTTTTTTATATTATTGAAATTGAATAGAAATAAATATGTGATACAATTAATTAAAATAGAGCTGTTTAATGAGGTATATATGGATAGAAAAATCCCTTTTACAAAAACACAAAAAATAATTGAATTGATTACGGCTATGCTGCTTCTTTTGATGTTTGGGTATTTGATAAGCATTTGGAACAGTATACCCAATATAATACCATATCATTATGATTTTGCCGGAGAGGCTAATGCATGGAGCGGTAAAAGCTCAGTGCTTATTATGCCCTTTGTTGGAGCAGCTTTATATTTGATTATTACTATATTGTCGTTTTTCCCGCAGGCATGGAATACACCTGTCAGGATTACAGAAAAGAATTATTTATTCGTGTATCAGAATATAAGAAACTTGGTTAGTTATACTAAGCTTATATTTGTTGCGGTATTTTTCTATGTCACTTTTAAGATGGCTAATTCTCAGCCGCTTGACAGTTTGTTTTTACCGATATTTTTATGTTTAATGTTTGTGCCGATTGCTTTTTTTATTGTAAAGATTGTTAAAGGCAATAAAAAGATAATGAATGATGATAATTAAGTATTAGATTAATTCGATTTGAGCAATTCGGTTGGCCGGTTTAGAATTTAAAAAATAATCTTATCAAAATTTATTAGAATAGCAACTTTTTACACCTTTTTTAGAGTAAGCAATCAGTATTTTTACGAAAAGCTTTGATATAAAGAAATAGAATATATTAAAAGAATTAATAAATAAAAGCCGCTAAAGCAATATAGCTTATAGTGGCTTTTATTTATTTTATAACTTCATCGATAGGACCGCCGCCAAGGCACCAATCATTGTCATAGAGGACTACCCACTGCCCGGGCGTAATTGCCCTTTGCTCCTTTTCAAACTCTATCAGGTAGCCTTTTTCTTGCTTTATAACATGCACGGCTTGGTCAGGCTGTCTGTAGCGAAATTTCGCATTACAGTAGAAATCGCTTTTTTCGGGTGCGCCGTTTATAAAGTTTATATCATGCGCTATAAGCGCTTTTGAATATAGTACGCTGTCATCGCCTTGGCATATATACAGTATGTTTTTATCGAGATCTTTGCTGACAACAAACCACGGCTCGCCTGTTCCTACTCCGCCTATGCCTAGGCCTTTTCTTTGCCCAAGAGTATAATACATAAGCCCATCGTGTTCATTTAGTACGTTTCCGGTTTTTATATCTATCATATCACCAGGTTTAGCGGGCAGATATATGCTAAGAAATTTTTTGAAGTTGCGTTCACCTATAAAACATACACCAGTGGAATCTTTCTTTTTTGCATTTTTAAGGCCTATTTCAGCAGCTATTTTACGCACTTCAGACTTTAATATATCACCTAAAGGGAAGTAGGCATAACTAAGCTGCTTTTCGCTTAGAGCAGCAAGAAAATACGTTTGATCTTTGGATAAATCTTTTGCTTTTTTAAGTTTATACATGCCATCTTCATATATGACCTTAGCATAATGCCCGGTGACAAGCATATCTGCGTCAGCAGAAAGAGCATAATTTAAAAACGCTTTGAATTTTATCTCTTTATTGCAAAGTATATCAGGATTAGGAGTTCTGCCTTTTTTATATTCTTCTAAAAAATATGAAAACACATTGTCATAATATTGTTTTGTAAAATTGACTGTATAGTAAGGAATGTCAAGTGTAGCGCAAACAGAACGTACATCCGCATAATCTTCTTCAGCAGTACATACGCCATCTTCATCTTTTTCATCCCAGTTTTTCATAAAAACGCCGGTAACATCATAACCCTGCTTTTGCATTAGATATGCAGAAACAGAAGAGTCTACACCTCCAGACATTCCGACAATGACACGCTTATTCAATTTGAATGCCTCCAGTTGGATTTCTATAGTATTAATTGTATGTGCTTTGCCTGGTAATTGCAATGTGTAAGTATTACTTTGCTAGGATTGTTAAAGAAACGCTAAGGCAATTGAGCAACAGGAAAAAGCATGTTAATATAATTACCATAATATCAATTAATAATTAAAGTCAGCTTGAGGAGTTTATATGAGAAAATTAAAATATTATATACCATTAGCGTTATGTATTTTAGCTATTGGTTTATATGCTCTAATAAAAATTAATCCGCTTAATTACTTCATCGATTATTTAAACTCAACGCAGACACAGGAAATTAAAGCATGGCAGGAAGGAAAGCTATACGTAGATGTAATCGATGTTGGGCAAGGCGACAGCATCTTTATAAAAACTCCAAACGGTTCTACTATGCTTATTGATGCAGGCGATAGTGATGCATATGATGCAATAAAAGAAGTGTTGGATGAAAATAATGTGGACAAGCTTAACGTGCTTGTTGCTACACATCCGCATGAAGATCATATAGGCAGCATGAAAGAAGTATATGAGAACTATAGTGCTGAAAAGATATATATGTCCAGTACCGTTACTACTACCACGACATATAAAAATCTTTTAACTGCAATAAGCAACAATGCCCAAAAGATAGTTACAGCAAAAGCGGGTATGAGTATTGACATAGATTCCAATATAACAATGAAGATTTTAAGCCCGCAGGATAAATCATATGGCGATTTAAATGATTACAGTATCGTCATTAAATGTACTTATAAAAATAATAGCGTGCTTTTTACCGGAGACGCAACGGTGAAAACTGAGAAAGAGATGCTTGCTAGTTATTACAATGAGCTGGACAGTGACGTTTTAAAGGTCGGACATCATGGAAGCAGCAGTTCTTCAAGCGCGGCCTTTCTAAATGCTGTTAGTCCAACTTATGCAATAATATCATGCGGGCTAAATAACGATTATGGGCATCCTCATGCAGAAACACTTGAAAGATTGAATAGTATAAATGCCATAGTAAAAAGAACAGATGAAGATGGCTCTGTTTCTTTTATTATGGACGGCGATAATATTAAATTCAGCAGCAATTAGTTATTATGTATAAATAGTTCTTTTATGCTAAAAATTAATTAAAAAACATATTGACATTGACTGGCTGTTTAACTATAATAGTAAAAGTCCGGCTCACGGAAACGGAGCTGAGGGAAAGAAGAGAACGTTGAGAAATATACAGAGCTAAGCGAAAAAAAGAGAAGTAATTTTAGGACAAAGAAGGAAAGCAAGCGTAAGTTT
>Ga0067045_1028674_pt1 | contig 29295 bp, 27 predicted proteins | sample TerdegcTABiofilm_FD_59184 | JGI IMG/M metagenome (GOLD analysis project Ga0067045, IMG submission 59184) | Combined Assembly of (Gp0054472, Gp0054536) Wastewater bioreactor microbial communities from Singapore -Terephthalate degrading...
CCGCCACTAACGGGCCGCCAGTGGCACGCCTGGGCGTTTTCGACGTCCGAGTGTGCTGAGAATCGTGCCGTGTGTCACCGGGGTGGATGATGCCATCGCCGCCGCGCCATCGAAAGCTCGTCAAGCATTACCACGAGCCGGGTGATTTCCATGAGCTCACCTTTTCGTGCTATCGCCGGATGCCGCTTCTGACGAACGACACTTGGCGGGAGTATTTGGCCTCGAGCCTCGAGGATGCCTGTGAGAGCCAGCGCTGCCTCCTGCTCGCATTTGTCTTCATGCCCGAGCACGTCCATCTCTTGGTCTATCCGACAACGGAAGCCCCCGGCGTCGATCGTCTGCTGGCCGCGATCAAACGCCCGTGTTCTGTGGCCGTGAAGCGGGACTTGATCGCGGCAGGCAGCCGGTTGCTGGACCAGTTGACGGTCAGGGAGCGCCCCGGCAAGACTTCCTTCCGATTCTGGCAAGAAGGCCCCGGCTACGACCGGAACCTGCAGACCGAGAACGCGGTGATGGGATCGATCGAGTATATTCACGGCAACCCGGTACGGCGGGCGCTGTGTCGCGAGCCCTCGGAATGGGCGTGGTCAAGCGCCCGGTTCTACCTGTCCGATGGCCAAGTCGTGGACAAGCGATGGCCCCGAGTGTGCTTTCCGCCAAGAGAACTCTTTCTTCCGTGAAGGTCCGTTGCGGCAAACACGCTTGAGCCGCGTTGGGTGCCACTGGCGTCCCGCCAGTGGCCGCAGCACCAAACGGTTCGCCACTGCCAAGTCGTTCGGCGGATGGCGTACATCCGTTGGTTCGCTCCTGGCGGAGGCAGGGTCCGGGGGCGTTCGCCACTGGCGGGACGCCAGTGGCACCCTGCACCCTCGCGCTGCCTGCCTAGCTCACCCTTCTTTTCGTAGCATGCATGCGCAGAGGGGAAGACAATGGGCTTTGGGTACCTCCTGCTTGGGAACGGCGTCCATGGCGTGTTCCTTGGCACTCCCTCGCAGTGTGCGCCATGGCGCCAGACAGTGCGCCGAAGCGAACCATACTGTTCGCTCGGCGAACGATTGGTGGGATACGTCATCGAGATTCATCGGAATTCTCAGGGGGAGGCGACGAGGCTGGCTGTGGACCATTGGGGCCTTCTTGCACACCATAGAACTCTACACACCGATCGCGGACCCGCGATCCTGCAACGGACTGCCTGGTGATGCTGATTTGTTTCCTTTGGACGAACACGTTTCCTTGCTGGCGGACACGGTCTGCGCCAGTCGGCTCGTCGAGCCGCCCGCGCAGTCGATGAGAACGGAGTGTGCGCCGAGCCTCCCGAGTAGCAGTTTTCAGACGAACGATGCCGTCTAGCGCAACGGTGTTTTTGGTTGACAACGACGTTGCGACGTGCAACGTGGTGCGGGACTTGGCCTCGACGATGAATCTGAGGTGCGAGGTCTTCGCGTCGGGCGACGATTTCTTGGCGGCGTATGACAGTTCCCGCCCGGGGTGCGTCATCGTGGGACTCCGGATCCCGGGCGCCGGCGGCATGCAGATCCAGCAGTTCCTGAATTCCGACAAGAACGGCCATCCGGTGATCTTCCTTACCGCTCACGCGGACCTGTCGATCGCCGTGGAGGCTATGCGGGCGGGGGCGGTGAATTTCCTGCTAAAGCCCGTGCACAGCGGGGAACTCTGGAATTCCATCGAAGAGGCGATTGCGTTGGACGGGAAGAGAAGGCGGGCCCGGGCATGGCATCAGAAGCTCGCCGACCGCCTTCGATCCTTGACACCGCGGGAGCGGGAGGTCCTGTGCATGATCGGCCAGGGCAAGGGAACCAGGGAGATCGCCTCGTCGCTGGAGGTCAGCCTCCGTTCGGTGCAGAAGCACCGCGCCGGCGTGGCCAGGAAGTTGGGGGCGTCGTCCTTGTGGGAGCTTGTCGACGTCGGTCTGCACGCCGCGCAGGACGGTGGGCAAAACGGCGATCCTGGGCCGTGGCCCGGCCCGCACGGTCGCCGGCCGGTGTGAGCGGTCCGTTTGGCTGCCGTCCGGCGCGGCACAGGAATCCTTTTGGTGGACGTAGGAGGGTACCCCAGGCGTGTCGCCAGCGGGAATCGAGCCGGGCCCTGGCGGTACCGGGGCACGGCGAGTGGTCGGGTCAGACCGGCCGCACGATCCCCGATCACGGGAACGGACCGTGGACTCCCAGCCCGTTCTGGCGACACGTCCGTGGTACCTGCGGCGAGGAGAGCCGCGAAGAGGAATGAACAGCGAATACGGAATCGCGAATACGGAAGTCAGAAGTCGGCGTGCCGCGTCCGGGCCGAGTGCCACTGGCGTCCCGCCAGTGGCGACATCGCAATACGGTTCCCCGTTCCGGAATCGTCCGGCCGACGGTACGCGGCTGGTGGTTCGCTCTCCGTCGTGGCGGGATCCAGGGCAGTTTCCCACTGGCGGGACGCCAGTGGCACCCTACACGGCGGCTTATCCCTGATCCCTGACCCTAATCCCCAATCCCTGCAGAGACTGGAGGGCTGCCAGAATGAGCGGAAAGCATCGAAATCGTTGGGCCTTCTTGGTCCTGGTGGTTGCGGTTAGCCTGGTGATCGGCTCCACGGCGGTGGGTCAGAGGCCTTCTGGCTCCTCGCCGCGCCCGTCACTGGGTCCGCAGAAGGCGGTTCGAGGGGGCACCCCAGTGGCCCCCTCGGCCGCCAGCACGGTGGTGCGCCTTGCGTCGTCCGCCCAGGAGAAGTCGCCTCGACGCGTTCACATTGCGGTCGATGGGAATCTGCCGGGCCGCGTGGTCCGCGCCGAGACCCTCGTCACGAAAACCCTGGCTGGCCAGACGAAAGCCACCCTTGCCTCGAACAAGGCTGCAAGGCCCCTGACGCCCGGCAAGAACGTGCCCGTGCGGGCGAAGATCTGGTTCTTCCAGAACGGACAGGTGGTCAACGAGATCAAGAGCGACCCGTCGGGCCGCTTCCAGGTCGTGGGGTTGACGCCGGGGAAGTACTCGGTCGTTGCCATGGGAGAGGGAGCGGCCGGGGCGGTGAGCGTGGAACTGCTTCCCTACCAGCCCGATCTCGCCAAAGAGCTCACCGTGCTCACCATCGCCCTCGGGGAGTCGCCCGCTGAGGAGGATGCTGAAGAGACGCGGCAGGAAGCGTTTGTGGAGTACGGGATCCCGTCCGGAGGCGGAGTCGCCGGGGGTGCGGGCGGTGGCGGGGGCGCCATGCTCGGCCTGGTGGGCCTGGCCGGCCTCGGAGGACTTGGCGGTCTCGGCGGCGGGGGCGGCGGCGGACCTCCGGCGAGCCCCGTGGTCCCGTAGCCCGTCATACGATCCCGGACCAGAGCAGAGGGTTTCCACATTCGCACTCGTCGAAAACTGGCCACGGACGAGACGCCCGTGGCATCCGGCATGCCCCGTGTGAGTCCGACCACGGGCGACGTGCCCGCGGCCCGCGGCATGGCCCGATGGGCGACCGTCGGCGCCCAGGCCCTCGCGGTGGGGCTGGTCTGCGTCACCCCGTGGCTCTTCGCCGGGGTTCAGGCGTCGGTTCAGCCCTGGCTTGCCGTGGCGGTCGCGTGCGCCGTGGTTCTGTGTGTCGTCCGAGTTGTCCTGCATGGCGGGCCGCGTGTGTGGGGATGGGTCGCCGTGGCCCCGCTGGCGGCCGGACTGGTGCTGGTCTCCTGCCAACTCCTGCCTCTGGATCGCTCGGTCCTTGAGGGGCTCTCGCCCCTTAGCGTCGCGTTGCGGGATGTGCTTGAGTCGAATGCCTCCTCGGCCGACACGTCGCTTGCCGAACATCTCGGCATGCCCACCATCCCCAACAGGCTTCCGCTGAGCCTGTACCCGGCCGCAACGCGACGCGAGCTTTCCTTGGTCTCGATGGCTGTCGGTATGTTCCTGGTCGGGAGCGTCTGTTTTGCCTCACGGCGCGGGCAGCAGTGGTTGGGAATTGCGATCGCCGTGAACGCGGCCCTCCTGGTCTTCCTCGGGTTCGTGCAACTCTTGACCTGGAACGGAAAGATGTACTGGGAGGTTTCCTTGACCGAAGGGGGCGGACCGTTCGGCCCCTTCGTCAACCGAAACAACGCCGGCGGGTATCTTAATCTGTGCCTGGCCGGGGCCCTGGGCTGGACGGTCTATGCCTTTGCACGCGACCGGAGAATCGCGACCTCCCCGCGCGAGCCGAACCGGCCCGCGCGTCTCGCCGGATGGCCACGCCGCTGGCTGCGGGGAATGCACGCCTTCTTCGCCCGGCTCAACGGCGTCAAGCTGGCGGCACTGCTTGTCACCGCATGGATTGCGGCGGGGGTCTTGGCCACGATTTCCCGCGGCGCGTGGATCGCAATGGTCGGCGCGGCTATCGTCACGGCACTTCTCGTCCTGGTCCGAAGACGCCGGGTGCTGTGGGTCGGGTTGGCAGGTTTTCTGGGGGCGGGCGCGATCGGCGTGGTGGCCTGGTCGGGGACGGGCAAGCGGGTGATGGACCAGTTCGGCACCCTGCTTGATGAAAAGATCCTTACCCACGGCCTGTTGGGCCTCTGGCGGGACGCGCTTCGGGCCGTGCCCGACTTCTGGCTCACCGGCACCGGGCTGGGGACCTTCCGCTACGTCTACGGCCCGTACGCCCGGCAACCCGCGGACTGCTCGTTTCACTATGCGGAGAACCAGTACGTCCAGGCACTCCTTGAAACGGGCGTGGGGGGATTGGCCTTGATCGTCCTCATGATCGCCGTGGTGGGCCTGGCGTGCTGGCGGATCGTCACCACGGACCCAAGCTCCCGGGCGTCGGCCTTCGCCATCGGCGGCCTGTTCGCCCTGACGGCCCAGGCGATCCACGCCTGCTTCGACTTCGGGCTCTCCATCCCGGCGAACATGCTCCTCTTCGCCCTGCTTTGCGGGGCGCTGGTGGGGCGGGCATCGGCGCTCGGCGGCGGCCCCAAAGCCTCCCCTCTCCCGTTGGACGGGAGAGGGGCAGGGGGTGAGGGCGCTCGGCTCCTGGCGGCCGGCGCGATCGTGCTCCTAGTGGGCGTCAACGCCTGGGCAGTCCGCGAACTGAACCAGAACGCCGCAGTCGATTCCGCCCTCCGAATCGCTCGCTTCAAGGACGCCGATTTCAATCTCTCTGACGAAAAGGCATCGGCCGCCATCGATCGGTTGTCGGCCGCGGTGGAAGGGCGCCCTGACGATGCCGAGGGCCACCAGCGCCTCGCCCGGCTTTGGATTCACCGCTACCGCTTGCAGGCCCTCCAAGACCTCATGAAGGCTGACGGGGCAGCCGCGGATGCCGAGCCGTACTGGCCGCTGACGCTCCCCTTGGCGCTGCACCGGCGCGTCCATGACGCGGCCCGAGAGGGGCGGGCAAGCGATCTGAAGGCCTTTCGAAACGACCCCGCGGTCCAGGAGTGCCTTGTCCCGGCGATGCGGCACTTCGTCGAGGCCCGCCGCTGTTGCCCGTTGCTCCCGTACACCCACCTTGGTATCGCCGAGCTCTGCGGGATCTTCATCGCCCCGGACCAAGACCAGTTTTCGCTGGACCGTGCCCGGTGCCTGGCCCCGGCCGACCCGAGGGTCCTTTTCGAGTCGGGCCTGGCGGACCTCAACGCCGGCCGTCGCGACGCGGCGTACGCGAGTTTTCGGAAGTGCCTTGCGTTGGGGAACCGTTATCTCCCGAATATTCTAAAGGTGGCCGACGAGCGGATGAGTCTCTGGGAGGTGGTGGAGCAGTTGCTGCCCGACTCCCCGCAGTTGCTGCTCGATTTCGCAGGACGAACGGAATATCAGGCCGCCCACTACACGGCCGTCCGGCACCGACTGGCCCAACGGGCCCTGGATGCCCTCGACACGTGCGACTTGAGCGACGACGAGAAGTGCCACCTCCGCGCCTCGGCCCTGGTGGTCCAAGGGCGTTTTGAGGAGGCCGCCGCCGAGGGCCAACGGGCCGTCCGGATGCAGCCTCGCCAACTCCCCTGGCGCTACGAGTTGGCCTTGCTGCTGAAGTCCCAGGGAAGGCTCGACGAAGCGCATGAGCACGCCCGCGTCTGCGCGATGCTGAACCCATCGAGGCGGGAATACCGGCAGTTGCTCGAACAAATCAACCTCGCCCGACTGACCTCGGGCACCCCGGCGGAAACACGGAACTGACCCCAGCGGCAGACCTTTGGAGTCCGCAAGGCTTCCGAGATCTTGGCTAACCACGAGAGGACGCTTTTCATGGCACAGGTAATGGATTTCCACGAGGCGCAAACGCCGGAGCCCGCGTCGGCCGACAGTCTGTTTGATTTCGTCGGGATCCTCTGGCGGCGCAAGTGGATCGCCCTGGTGATGCTCGTGGCCTGCGGGGCCTTGGGCGCGTTGTACTTCTTCCAGGCGGAACGGATCTACCAGTCGAGCGCCCAGATCCTGCTGATCAAGAAAGAGAAGTTCCCGGTGGCCGGCAACGATGCGGGCCGGGGCCCGGGGCGGTACTCCGAGTACGGCTACGAAGACACCCTCTCGACCCACATGATCCTGATCACCAGCCCGCTCATCGTCGGCCGCGCCGTCGAGTCGCACAAGCTGGCCTCGTTGGCCTCCTTCAGGCCCGAAAACCCCGACCCGGCCGATGATCCCGCCCCTCGCGTCGCCCGGCAGATCATCGCCGGGCTCAAGGCGACCCGCGGCGGCGAGAAATCCGCCCCCGACCCCAACGTGATGAATCTCTCGTTCGAGGGCAGGGATCCCGGTGATTGCCAAACCGTAGTCAACGCAGTGATCGACAGTTATCAAAAATTCCTGGGCGAGACCTACCAGAACTTCAGCGCGGAGACCGTCCAACTGATCACGCAGGCCAAGGACGAGCTGAGCCGGCAGTTGAGCGAGAAGGAGACCGCGTATCGCAAGTTCCGGCAGGAATCGCCGCTGGTGTGGGGCGGCAAGGGTGAGGAGGCGGCCAATCTCCACGAGACCCGGGCGGCGGAGATCGAGAAGGCCCGCTCAGGGCTGTTGGTTGAGCTTGCCCGGACCCGCTCGCTCATGGAGGGTGTTCAGGCGGCCCTCCAGCGCGGCGCGAACCGGGAGGCGATCACGCTCTTGATCCGGAATTCCGAGCGGACCGGGCAGGCTCAGCGAACAGACATGAACCCGGCCGACCGGCTTGAAATGATGCTCTTGGACGCCGTATTGAACGAGGAAGACCTCCTCGACGCCTACGGTCCGGATCATCCCAAGGTGAAGACGGCCCAAAGGAGGGCAGCCGCCCTGCGTGAGAAGTTCGGGGCCGCCCCTTCGGCGGAGAACTCCGGCGGGGCTGATTTCCTCAAAGTGTATCTGGACGCCCTGGCGGAAGAATTGAAGTTGGGCCAACAGCGCTCCGCGGAACTCGACAAGCTCTTCGAGAAGGAGCGCCAGGCGTCGAAGGAATTGATGACGGTCCAGCACGAAGACGAGACCATCCGGTCCGATCTGACCCGGACCCAACAGACCTTCGATGCCGTCATCAAACGTCTGCAGGAGATCAACCTCGTCAAGGACTACGGCGGGGTGAGCATGCAGTTGCTCGCCGAGCCGCAGATCGGAGGACTGGTCAAGCCGAAGATGACGATGGTCTTGGCGCTGGCGGTCCTCGCGGGCCTGGGCCTCGGGGTGGGCATGGCGTACCTGGTGGAAATCGCCGATCGCAGCTTCCGCAGCCCCGAGGATGTCCGCTCGCAGCTCGGCCTGCCGGTCCTCGGGCACATCCCCGTCATGTCGAGCCGTCCCAAGGGAAAAGCCGCCCGGAACGGCGACGGGAAGGCCGAGCCGGCCCTGGATCCGATGCTCTGCACCTTCCATCATCCCAAGGGACGGCCCGCCGAAGCCTATCGTGCGGTCAGAACGGCCCTCTACTTCGGCACGGCCGGCGAGAGCCACAAGGTAATTCAGATCACCAGCCCCGGCCCGGGCGACGGCAAGACCACGCTGGCGACGAATCTCGCCATCGCCATCGCCGATTCCGGGAAGAAGGTGCTCCTTGTGGACGCCGACTTCCGTCGCCCGCGGATTGGCAAGTTCTTCAATCTCGACGGTGCCGCGGGCCTGGGGAGCCTGTTTGCCGGGGACGTCGAACTGCCCGACCTCGTCCAGCAAACCGCGGTCGAGAACCTATGGGCCATCCCGTGCGGCCCGCGGCCCCACAACCCGGCCGACCTGCTGACCTCCTCGCGGTTCAAGGACTTCATCGACGTGGTCCGCGAGAAGTACGACTTCGTCATCGTCGACTCGCCGCCGGTCCTGGCGGTCACCGATCCTTCGGCAATCGCCCCCCGGGTCGATGGCATTCTCTTCGTCCTTCGGCTCTCCAAGCACGCCCGCGAGGCCGCCCTCCGGGCGACCGAAACGATCAGCACCGTGGGCGGCCGCATCCTCGGCCTGGTGGTCAACGGCGTGAGCGACCGCCAAGGCTATGGCTACGGCAAGTACGGCTACCGCCGCTACGGTTACGGCCGCTATGGGTACAAGGGCTATGGGAAGGATGGATACGGTTACGGCCATGGCTACGGCTACGGTTACGGATACCACTACCAGGAGACCGACGAACCAGGCCCCAACGGCCACGACCCCGGCGACCCGTCCGGCGACGCCCCCCACGCCCGTTCCACCGCCGACAGCAGCGCCAGGCCCGTGCCTACCAAAGGAAGCGGCAAAGCCTGAGAACGCCCGTTCCGGCTTTATCACCTCGCCCAACTTCACCTCTCCGCGTCTCTCCATATCCGCGTCTCGCATGAGGCTTGACCACCCTTGAGCATGAGCCGAGTGATTTCCGCTGCAGCGATTGTCGCCGTCAGCGCCTTGGCGGGGGTCTTTTTCACCCTTGTGGCCCGTCGTCTTGCGCTGCGGATCGGGCTGGTCGATCGACCAGACGGCCACCGAAAGCTCCACCGGCGTCCGGTAGCCCTCGGCGGCGGGGCGGCGGTCTTCCTCAGCGTGACGACGATCCTCCTGGCAATGCTCTTGGTGCCCAATCCCTGGCGCGACCTGCTGCGGGCCAAGGTTGCCGACATCGCGTTTCTCCTCCTGTCGGGCCTGGTCGTGGTGACGGTCGGCCTCGTCGATGACCGCGTCAAATTGCGAGGGCGGGTCAAGCTGTTGGGGCAAATTGCGGCCGCGTCGGTCCTCATCCTCGGCGGGCTGGTCATCCAGAACCTGGCCATCTTCGGCTATGAGTTCCAACTCGGCCTGCTCGCCGTGCCCTTCACGCTCTTCTGGCTCCTGGGGGCGATGAACGCGATCAACCTCCTCGATGGCCTCGACGGACTGGCGACCATCCTGGGCGTGATCATCGTCTCCACCATCGCCGTGATTGCCGGACTCGCCCACAATACCCACGTCGTCCTCATCGCGTTGGCCTTCGCCGGCAGCCTGCTCGGGTTCCTGCGATTCAACTTCCCCCCGGCGAGCATCTTCCTGGGCGACGCGGGGAGCATGCTGATTGGACTCTTCGTCGGGGCCTTGGCCGTTGAGGGATCGCTCAAGGGGCCGGGCACGGTGCTCTTGGCCGCTCCGTTGGCCGCCCTGACGGTCCCGCTCCTGGACTCCCTGGCGGCCATCATTCGCCGGAAACTCACCGGGCGGAGCCTCTACACCACGGACCGCGCCCACCTGCACCACCACCTCCTCCGGGTCCTGGGCAGCAATCGGAAGGTACTCGCCTGCGTGGTCATCGTCGCCCTCTTGACGTCGGGCGGGGCCATGGCGAGCCTCGCTGCCAAGAACGACTGGATTGCCCTGCTGGTGGGCGTCGGCGTCGTGGCCGTGCTCGCGGTCACCAACCTGTTCGGCCGCGCCGAGCTTTGGCTGGTGGCCGAGCGTTTGCAGCAGTTCGGCGGCTCGTTTCGCTTTCCCACCGTGGCCGGAAACGGCCACCCCTGCCAGGCCGCCGTTCAGCTCCAAGGCACCCGTCCCTGGCTGGTGTTGTGGGAGTCCGTCGTGGCCACGGCCACGAAACATTCGCTCCACGAGGTCCGTTTGAGCGTCGAGTTGCCGAACCTCGCCGAGAGTTTTCATGCCTCGTGGAAGCGATCCGACGGCGGCCACAACGGCTCGGAAACCTGCTGGCACCTGAAGGTCCCGCTCGTGGTCGGCGACCACGTGGTCGGCGACCTGACGCTCCTCGGCCCGAAGACCAACGGCCTGCTCGACGTGAGGATGCAGGAAGTCCAAGAACTGCTTACCCCCTTGACCCGCGAACTGCAGGCCCTTTTGGACGACGAGGCCCCCGGGCCGGGCCCCCGGCCCGGACCCGCGGAATTCCAAGAACCGACCCTCCCGCCCCTGGTTCCTCCGCGGCGCCGCTCCGGGGCCGCCTCCGGCCGCCTCGTGGCCGTCCCGCAAGAAAAACTCCCCTTGCCCGTCGTCGGGAGAGGGGCCGTCCCACAAGAAAAACTCCCCTCGCCCGCTTACGGGAGAGGGGCCGGCCCAGAACTCCCCTCGCCCGTCGTCGGGAGAGGGGCCGGGGGTGAGGGCGTTCTCTGATGAGGTCCAGCGATCTTCGCCCCGGCCCCGCCGAGGCGGTCGGCATCGCCTCGCCGGAACCGCCCACGCCCGCCGACATCCCCGCGCCCGTGACGCCCCCAACCCCCGATCCCCAATCGCTCCTCTTCCGCACCGACCACCTGCACGACGACCTCAAGGGCCGGTCCGTGCGGGGCGGGGCGGCCACGCTCGGCGGGCAGGCGGCCAACTTCGTCCTCAAGCTCGGCTCCACCGCCGTCCTGGCCCGGCTCCTCACCCCCGCCGACTACGGCCTGATCGCCATGGTCACCGCCGTCACCGGGTTCGTCGAGATGTTCAAGGACGCCGGGCTCTCCATGGCCACGGTCCAGCGGGCCGAGATCAACCACCGCCAGGTCAGCACCCTCTTCTGGTTCAACCTCGGCCTGAGCTTTTTGCTCATGTTGGTCGTCATGGCCCTCGCGCCCGGCGTGGCCTGGTTCTACGGCGAGCCGCAGTTGCTCTGGATCACCGTGGCCCTGGGCACGATGTTCCCCCTCGGCGGCCTGACGATCCAACACGGCGCCCTCTTGCGCCGCCAGATGCGCTTCGGCGCCATCGCCTCGATCGACTTAGCCTCCAACGCCGTGGGCATCGCCGCCGGCATCACCGCCGCCGCCTTCGGCGCCCGCTACTGGGCCCTCGTGACCATGATGGCCGCCTCCGGCCTCACCGGCGTGATCCTCACCTGCCTCGCCTGCCCCTGGCTCCCCGGCCTACCGGTCCGCGGCAGCGGCGTCCGCCCCATGCTCGCCTTCGGCGGCAACCTCACCGGCTTCAACTTCATCAACTACTGGGCCCGCAACGCCGACAACATGCTCATCGGCTGGTACTGGGGCGCCGGACCGCTGGGGCTGTACTCTCGGGCATACTCGCTGCTCACTGCGCCTCTATCCCAACTCAACGCGCCTGTAGCAGCCGTCGCCATTCCGGCAATGAGCCGTCTCCAACGACAAGGACATGCGTTTGCGAGGTACTATTTGAACGCAATTTCCATCTTGGTTACGGTGACGTCGCCGCTTATCGCAATGTCATACGTCGGCGCGGACGAAATCGTACTTGTGGTTCTCGGTCGGTCTTGGCTGGAGGCAGCCACGCTTTTCCGCCTGTTGGCCCTCTCGGCCATCGTCACACCAATGTTCAACTCGTTTGGCTGGCTTTTCACCGCATCCGGTCGCACGGACCGAATGCTCAAATGGGGTTTCGGCGCGTGTCCGCTTATCCTCCTTTCGTTCGCGGCCGGCCTCCCATTCGGTGCCCGCGGGGTGGCAATCGCGTATTCAATGACCATAGGGGCGTTGTTTTTCCCGGGATTGTGGTTCGCCACGCGCGGCACGCCGCTCACCCCTGGCCGTGTCATCCGGGTTATGTGGCCTCAGGTTTTCGCGTCCGTAACGTCCGCCGCTGGGGTGGCGATGTTGACGTGCGAGAAACACATCGCCGATGATCTCGCCAATCAGCCATTCCTCAGTCTCCTGGCGAAGGCCGCGGCGATCATGGTAGGATACATCATCGTGTTGCACGTCTTGCGAAAAGGTCAGGTTTTGTACGATCTCGTTGGCGTGCTACGGCACGTCGCCTGACAGCGGGATCAATCAAAAAGCAAGCCGTTCACCGTCCTGTTTCACATAATAGGAGCGGAGACAATGCCGTCAAGCCGACCGGAGTCCATCCCGCCAGTCGTCTCCCTTGTTCGCCAAATTCGTCCGGCGTCAATTCTTGACATAGGCGTCGGGTTCGGAAAATGGGGGTTGCTTTTCCGCGAATACACGGACATCTTGAGCAGCGAGGCAGAACCGAGCCGTTATGGACGCTCGGGGTGGAGGGTCAAGATTGACGGTATTGAGGGGTTCCCGGGCTACCTGACACCCATTCACGATTACGTCTACAACGCCCTTTACATCGGAGACGCACGCGACGTTCTCGTAAAGCTCGGTTGTTATGACATCACCTTCATGGGCGACGTTATCGAACATTTTTCAGAGGTTGACGGCGCGGCGTTCATCGAGGACGCATTGCGGCACACAGCGAAGTATTTGATTGTGACAAGTCCCGCCCACGAGACCCAGCAGAGCGTTTTGTGCGGGAATGCGCTGGAAATCCACCGTAGCCTTTGGACCGCGGCCTCATTTCGCCGGCTAGGTGCTACGGGTGTCTACCACTTGCCCGGTGACATTCTTCTCGCCGTGTTCGCCAAGCCGGGCATTCCACGGATCCGCCCGCGCGCGTCAAGAACACGGCCCAGTCTCGTACGTTCTGCTGCCGGCTGCCTCGTGCGCCGCATTTGCGGCGCCCTTGCCACGATGGGAAAGCGATGTGCCCTATGCTTGTCGCAGATGAGGGGTTAGGCGAGATGCCCTGTTCACGGGCGCAACCCGACATCTTGTCGGTTGTTGCAGTGCTAGGCCATCGCAGTGAGACTTGGCTCTACCGGCAGTTTCATGCACCGAGACGCCATCGCATCCATGCGTTCGCACGGCGGCATATCAATCGAAGGGAGTATCCTTATCCTTGGGTAACAACGTGGGACACCCTGGTGCGTCGGGTGTTGCGGAAAGGTTCCCGTCGTCTCGGCCTCCACGGCATTGTCGGACTGACGAACTCCCGCGGTCCGGTTCTTCTCCGTCGCCTTCTGGAGAACCCAGGATTCCGCCTCGTGCAGGCCCACTTCGGTTTTGTCGCGCAGGAGTTGGGCCGCTTCGTCGAGAACGACGAACGCCCCTATGTTGTCTGGCTTTACGGATCAGACGTTTTTCGCGCCGGGAGTTGCCGGGACGATTTTCTGCCGAGGTTGTTCACCAGCCGGGCACGGATCTGCTGCACTTCGCGCGCATTGCGCGAGGAGTGTATCCGCCTCGGCTGCTCGCCAGGGAAGGTCACGGTAATCTACCCGGGCATGGAGATCGGCAAGCCTCCCGAACGTCGGCCGGCGAGGGGCGTTCTCCGCATTGTTTCGGTCGGGCGCTTGGTGGATTGTAAGGATCCCGTCGCCCTCGTCCGAATCGCCGAAGGGCTACGCGACAAGGGCGTTGCTTTCCTATGGTCGCACCTCGGCGGCGGCCCGCTCCGAGACGAAATGAAGCAGTCAATCGCGTCGGCGGGGGTTGGCTCGTGTTTCACCGTCGAGGGCGAGGTGACCAACGTCGCAGTTTTACGAAGGATGGCGGACGCCGACTTGATGGTCCACAGGGCCGTGGTCGCGCCCGACGGCGGCCGGGAATCGTTTGGCGTTGTCCTCGTCGAGGCCGCGTCGCGAGGAATTCCGGTAGTCTCAAACCGGGTAGGGGGGATCCCGGAGATCATTCTCGATGGAAAGAGCGGGTTCCTGCTCGCCCCTGAGGATGTTGACGGCATGATTGGCCGGGCGTTGCAGTTGGCATCGGACCCGGACCTGCGCCGGTCGATGGGAGAAGCGGCGTACCAGCACGCTTTGGAGAACTTCAACACCGAGACGCAGTCGGAAAAACTTGACGCGTATTATGACGAGATACTCCGAGTCTCCTCCTGACCGTTCCCGCGCGGGTGCCACTGCTGGCTTGTCCAGCAGTGCGGCGTAGGGATGCGGTCAACGAGGGCTAATCGGTCGCGTCAAGCCATGCAGTGGGCAGGCTGTGAACCTGCGGAAGACCAGGGAATTGTCGTGGAGGATCGAGCAGATGGTATCGCGCGCTGGACCATTTCCAGTCCACCGCCCGCCTGACCAGGCCGCGACGGACCGGGTTGTCATGCACATAGTCGATGGCGTGCAGCACCGTTTTGGGCTCGGTGAGGTTCCGGTCGTAGCCCGGGCCCTCTTGCCAGAAGCGGAATGTCGTCACTCCGGGCCGCTGGCGGATGGTCAGCAGCGGCCACCGAGGATAGCAGGAGAACGTTAGCTCGTGAACGTGACCGGGGTCGTGAATGTGCCGGACCTGCTTTCGATGCCCTGACCGGAATTTCATATTCCCGATCCTACCCCCCGCCGCACTGCTGGACAAGCCAGCAGTGGCACCCGCGCGTTTCATCGTTGAGAGGGTGGGACTGAGACATGGCCCATCGGAAGACCGTGCGGCATTTCCACGAGGCCGGTCATCTGCACGAGTTGACCTTCTCGTGTTATCGGCGAATGCCATTTCCGGCAAGAAGGTCCCGGTTTCGACCGGAACTTATTCTCTCCGGATGCCATCTCCTCGTCCTTGGAGTACATCCACAACAATCCCGTGAGCCGGGGGTTATGCCGGCATGCCGTGGACTCGAAGTGGTCGTCCGCGCGATACTACCTCGACCTGCCTCCGCGACAGCAGCATCCGACGCCGCCGAGAATCCACGGTTTGCCCGAGGGAGCCGTCCCTTGAGTGACTCCCAAGAAAGCACTGGCAAAGCCAGTGGCACTGCGCGAGGAATCTCCCTTCTCCCGACTCCCTTCTCCCCTTCTCCGTCTCTCCTCCTCTTCCCCACACCCCGCTTCCATGTCGCCGTGTGACACGCTAGAATAAGGGGGAAGGCTGGCTTCACAAGCGGGAGCTGGATCGGCCATGGCCACCGTAACCGACATCGGAACACTCATCGAACAGACGCCCGGCATCCGTGGCGGTCGGCCCTGCGTTGCCGGGACCGGGATCGCGGTCCTTCGCATTGCGGGTTGGTACAAGATGGGGTGGACGCCCGAGGAGATTGCGCGTCGGATGGGGCATCTTTCGCTGGCGCAGGTGTACGCGGCGCTGACGTACTACCATGCCAACCAGGAAGCGATCGACGCGGAAATGGCCGCTGAAGAGACGGATTATGAGCGGCTCCACCAAGAGCACCACGCTGCCCGGGCACAGTCGCCAACGCAGCCGTGAGCCTACGCCTCTACCTCGACGAAGATACGATGGACGACGACCTGGTCGAGGCGCTCCGCATCCGCGGCGTGGACCTTCAAACCGCGCGCGAGGCGGAAATGCTGCGACGCCCGGACCACGAACTCCTCGAGTACGCCACACGCCAAGGCCGCGTCGTATACACCTTCAACATCGGGCATTTCTGTGCGCTGCACGCCGATTTGCTGCGCACCGGCAACACGCACGCCGGCATCATCGTCTGCCCGCAAAAGCGCTACCGTGTCGGCGAACAACTGCGGAGACTCTTGACACTCATGGCGGCCCTCCCGGCGGAAAAAATGCAAAACCGCCTTGAATTCCTCAGCGACTGGGAAGCATGAGGGTTGCGGATTTGCACGAGGCGGCCTTCGCCCATGTAAAGAACTGGATCGACGCCTCCCGGCGTCACCTAGGCGAGAGCGTAGGGTGGTCAACGCCCACCAACTCCGCAACGCTCCAGGACAGCAACGAATTGGCGGGCGATGCCCACCCTGCCGGGCTGCGAGGGCTTGGACGTAATGGCTGACGACGATAGAACGCGGCTCGCCATAGCCCACGTGTGCATGGGCCGCGGCGGGTCCGAAGCGAGAGCCATGTGGGGAATCCAGTCGCTGCGGCCCGACTACGACGTGACCCTGGTCACGGCCGGTCGGGTGAGAGAAGGCGATTTGGAAGAGCTTAACCGTTTTTACGGGACGAGCCTCGGGGCCGGCGAGTTTCGCGTGCTCGAAGCGCCCGTGTTGCCCGGCATGCGGGGGAATGGGTCGGCGGCGGCATTGCGGGGGACGCTCTTTCAACGGTTCTGCCGGAGAGTGGCTGGGCAGTTTGATGTGCTCGTCAGCGCGTACAATCTCTGCGATTTCGGGAGGCCGGCGATCCATTTCGTGGCCGATTTCTGCTGGGATCGGGAACTCCAGCGGAAGTTCGACCCGATGCCGCCGGGGGCGCAGCGATGGATTCACCGCGAGGGGCTCGGACGCCGCGTCTACCTGGCGTTTGCCCGGTCGCTGGCCCGCCGCTCAGGGCGGGACCTCTTCGGCGGCGAGGACCTGATCGTGATGAACTCGCACTGGACGCGCCAGTTGATGGAGGAACGCCACGGCGTGCGCAGCGCGCCGGTGATCTACCCGCCGGTCGTCGCCGAGTTCCCGTGCGTGCCGTTCGAGCAGAAGGAGCCCGGCTTCGTGTGCATCGGGAGGGTTGCGCACGAGAAGCGGATCGAGACGATGATCGAGATCCTCCGGCGCGTGCGTGACTTGGGACACGATATCCACTTGCACGTGATCGGGGCCATGGACGACTCGCCCTACGGCCGGATGGTCGGCCGCCTTTGCGCCGAGAACTCGGCCTGGGTCTTCGCCGACGGCCAGAAGACCGGCGACGAAAAGGCGAGGCTCCTGACCGCTCACCGTTTCGGGATCCACGGATGCCCCTGGGAAGCCTTCGGTATTTCGGTGGCCGAGATGGTCAAGGCGGGCTGCATTCCGTTCGTCCCAGACACCGGCGGCCAGGTCGAAATCGTCGGCGAGCCGTCGCTCTGCTACCGTGATGCGGACGACGCGGTGGCCAAGATCGACTCCGTCCTGCGCAGCGGCAATCGACAACGCGAACTGGCCGAAAGGCTCGCCGGCCACGGCAAACAGTTCTCGACCGAGCGGTTCATGCAGGAGTTCCGTGAAGTCGTGAAGGAGTTCGCGGCACGCGCTGCGAACCATTCGGGCGCACAACAACGGCCGTTATGAGATGCGTTCCGAGAGAAGTTGAGCCCCATGACTGATTCCGCTTCTCAATCGCGCAGTCACGACATCGACGTCGTCAAGGGGGTCATGATCCTCTTGATGGTGCAATTCCACTCGGACAGCATCGGGCTCGTCGAGTATCTCAACGTCAGAACGATCACTGTAGGCTTCTTCCTCCCTGTATTCTTCTTCCTCAGCGGTTATTTCACCAAGAAGCCCGCGTCGCTTGGGGCAGGTGTTCTGCGGACCACGGCTAGGATTGTGGTTCCCTATTTCGTCTTCCTGTTCTTGTACCTTCTGTTGATCCGGGTAGGCGACAGTCTTGGTTATCCGATACGCAACAGACAACAGTTGGACACGTGCGGGGACTGGCTTTACGTCTTGCTGGTTCGGCCAACGGGACCGTACTATTATCTCTACTCACTGGCCCTATACCGTCTTGTCTTCTATCTGTCGCATGTCGTGAAGGCGGACAGAAACCGTCGCATTCTGCTCCAATTCTTCCTCATGCTTCCATTCATGGCCAGCCCGCTATGCACTTCATACTGGTGGATTATGTTTGCCGGGACGGTGTGGCGTGAATACGAGTTGGATCTCCCGCGAAGTGGCTTCTGCGCTCTCGCGATCCCGGCATACGTTGGCGGCGCAATGATCTCCAATTCACGGGTGTCCATCGACGCGTCAGAGTTCGTTCACTTCTCTCAGACCGACCGGGTATTTTGGCTCGTGTGGACCTTGTCGATGATGGGGTTCACACGTTATCTCGGGAGGCATGTACCGAACTGGACGCATCAAGCACTTGCTTTCACGGGACGACACACGCTTTCGATTCTTGTGCTTCACATATTCGCGATCAAAGGTATTGCTTTGCCCGCTCGGTACCTCTCCTTCGATCCCACGGGAATCCTGTACGCCGTTTTCGTGACATTGGGAAGCGCCTTCGCGTGTGTCGCGCTGGAGTTGGTGTCCGTGAGAATGACGAGGGCCATGATCGCCTTTAGGGCAAGTTGGCCAGTGAATGCGCCGAGCTAGTCAATCCTCTGCCAGCGTTCCTTGGAGGAGTTCGAGCAGGTGGCAGTAGATGTGCCGGACAAGTCCCGGAGGGCATGGGCGGCGTGAGAGCAGAGGAATCGTCCCCTGCATTTCCATCGAGGGAGACAGCGGAATCGCCAAGATCAACGCCAAGATGACGCGAGCAGGTCGAATTGCGCCCCTCGATGGGCTTCGTGCCGTAGCGGCCCTGGGCGTCGTCTGGGTTCATGTGTGGACATTCACCGGGAATCCCGCGTGGCCGCATTTGTCCTTCGGGCCGTTCGATCCCAATCGTGTGCTTGCCGTCCTCGGGGAGGGGGTGCATCTCTTCTTTGTGATTAGCGGGTTCTGTATGTACCTGATGTACGGGCATCGCAGCGACCGGCAGATCTCGTACTCCTCGTTCGTCGTCCGCCGTTGGTGGCGGATCGCGCCTGCATTCTACGTCTGTATCTTGGCCTCGGTCCCGATGGCGGTCCTTTTGGGAAGAGACGTGACAGCGGTTGCCGTGGCGAAGCACTTTGTGTTTGCGCACCTTTGGCCGCCTACGGATAATCGTATCAGCCCGCCCTTCTGGTCCCTGGCGACGGAATGGCACTTCTACCTCGTGCTGCCGTTGCTGGTTTGGGCCTGGCGGCGTTGGCCTTTCGGCGTTGCCTTTGGGGTTTCCTGCGCGGTTGCCGTCTCGATCCGTGTGTTTGCGTACATGACCGGATTTGGCCTGGAACTGGGCGACGGGCAGATCTGGCTGCGATTGATCGAGTTCCTCTGGGGTGCCGGGGCGGCCCACCTGTACCTGCGTGGTGGCAGACTACCTGCCCTTCTTGGGGGAACGGGGGGGGTATTCTCGGCGTGCGGCATGGTGTATCTCGGACGCGTCATGCGATTGACCGAGGTCACGTCCCGGTTTGGAGCGACGGGCAGCGCCCTGCTTTGGGCCCTCTCGGACCCGGTTATGACCTTGGGATTCGCTTGGCTGGTGTTTCTGGCGGTGTCGGAACGCAATGGGTTCTCTCGCCTCCTTGAGGTGCGCCCACTGAAGGCAATCGGGCTGTGGTCCTACAGTCTTTACCTTTGGCACTGGTATCCGTGCCTGCTATTGGCGAAGGCCGGCGTGTGGGCCGCCGGCTCGAACGTCCTGGTTCAGAATGTCGTGCTGATCGGATCGCTGGCGATTTTGATCCCTTTGTCGGCACTGTCGTATCGGATGCTCGAGGCCCCGTACCTTCGAAGAGGACGTGCGCCTAGCGGAGCGTCAACGCCTGAAACGTTGGCGGGATCAACCTCGGTCGTTGACTCTGCGGAGGCGTCTTGAACATGTCACGTGACGAACAGCATCTGGCGTTTGTGGTCGCCACCAAGGACCGGCCGGACGACCTGCGCAAGATGTTCGCCAGTCTTGCCGGGCAGTCGCGGGCCGTGAGTCAGGTGGTGATCGTGGACGCCAGTGCGGAGCCGGTGGAGGCAGTCGCTGCGGAGTTTCCCTCCCTGAACGTCCGCTACGTGCGGCATCTCCCGCCGTCGGCCGCCAAGCAGAGGAACGCCGGCGTGGCGGCAGTCGAAGAAGGGATCGGCCTGATCGGCTTCCTCGACGACGACGCGGTGCTGGAGCCGGATGCCGTCGAGAAGATGCTCGACTTCTGGCAAGAATCTCCCGCCGACCTGGGCGGGGCAGCATTCAATATGCGGAATCCAATCGGCACAAGCCTGACTTGGCTGAAGCGGTCCATGCTAGCCGAACGGCTCGGCCTCTACGGCAGGAAAACGGGAAGCGTGATGCCCAGTGGATGGCAGACCAATTATGACACCGTGAAACAGACTGCGGACGTCCAGTGGCTCCCGAGCGGTGCAGTGGTCTGGCGCCGCGAGGTATTTCAGGAATTCCGGTTCGATGAGTTCTTCGACGGATATAGCTACTGTGAAGACCTCGACTTCAGCTACAGCGTGGGCCGCAAGTACAGGCTGGCGGTGGTTGCCGATGCCTGTTACTACCACTACCCGTCACCATCGGGCAGGATCAGTGCCTATAGGTTTGGGAGAATCGAGGCCCGCAACCGCCGCTATTTCGTCAGAAAGCACGGATTGTCGCTTGGCCGCTTCCACTTCGCGATGGGAATCCGGCTTGCCCTGACGTTGGGTTCTTTCGTGACGTCCCTGAGGTTCGCCTACCTACAGCGTGCCTTGGGGAACATCGTAGGACTGGCGAGTTCTTAGACATCCCGGGCGATACGGGCACGACCCGTTGGCCCAAAGGAAGAAATCGAAAATGGCACTCGTTCAAGAACACCCTTCACAAGATGACCAGGCCGCACATCTTGGCGGGTCACCGCGTTTCAAGGTGTTGGTCCAGGCATACGCGTGCAGTCCCTGCCGGGGTTCCGAGGCCGGTATCGGGTGGGGTTGGGCTGAGGCGCTATCTCGATATCACGACCTTTGGATCATTACCGCGAAGCACTTTGAGCCGGAAATCGAGCATGAATTGGATCGGCGCCCCGAGCTTCGTGAGCGGATGAAGTTCAACTACGTCGAGAGGGAGCGGTACCGGCTCCTGGAAAAGGTGTGGCCGCCAGCTTACCTATGGTCATACCGGCGGCAGTGGCAGAGAGCGGCTTTCGAAGTTGCTGAGGCCCTTTATCGCGAGATCGGATTTGACGTTGTGCATCAACTCACTTATGAAGGCTTTCGGGTGCCAGGATACCTTTGGAAGCTCGACGCACCGTTCGTATGGGGGCCGATCGGCGGGCTCGAGCAGACGAACTGGCGGTTGCTTCCGGGCCTCGGGTTGCGCGGGCTCATTCACTTCACAGCGAGAAATGTGCTGAACTCCATACACAAGCGCTTTTTGTCGGAACCGAAGAGAGCTTTCCAGCGTGCTCGCGGAGGAGTCATCTCCGCGACCGCGGAGACTCGGAGACAGATCCTCCAGTACTACGGCGTGGACAGCGATGTGATCTGCGAGATCGGTGTGCCGCCGGCGACTGTCAAGTCGCCTTCGTTGCGGCGCGCGTCCGAACCGCTCCGGTTGGCGTGGAGCGGGCTACACATCCCGCGAAAGGCCCTGCCTTTTCTCCTGCATTCTCTCGCTGGCTTACCCGGCGAGGTCCACTGGGAATTGAGTATCCTGGGGAGCGGGCCATGCACACGTGCGTGGAAGCGATTGGCTGGGCGGCTCAACCTGGCGGACCGATGCGCGTGGTTGGGCTCGCTGCCTCGCGACGAGGCGGTGTCGGTCGTTCGGCAGAGCCACGTGTTCGTGATAACGAGCGTCTACGATCTGACTTCCACCGTGATCATCGAGGCGTTAGCACAAGGGGTGCCGGTCGTGTGTCCGGATCATTGTGGATTCAGCGATGTCATCACGGCTGACTCCGGCATCAAGGTGCCCGCCGGAACACCCAGGCAGCTTGTACGTCACACGGCGGATGCAATCCGGCGTTTGTGGAACGACGAGGAATTGCGACGCTGTCTGGCAGGTGGTGCGATTCGACGAGCGGCGGATTTCTCTTGGGAGAACAAAGCGAAGATGGGCGACCACATCTACCAGCGAGTCGTCGGGAAGACACGAAGAATGAAGGATCAAGGATCCACTGCCGGTTTCGAACCTTGAGCGCGCGGCCACAACTGGTTTCTCCAACCCCTTCGCTCTGCCTACCGTGTTAGCGCCTTTGAGACAAACGAATCCTGCCGGGGCACCGGCGCGACAATACCCCTCTCCTGGGAATCGCCCAAGGCATCCCGCTGCACGCGGGCCGTGGTGGCGGCCGTACGTATGCGGCGGCACGGTCCTTTGGCTAATGCTGTGGGCGGGCAACAACTCCGGCCCGTGGGTATATTATCGTTCCCCGGTGGGGGCTCGCGATTGGGTGCATTTCATCCGGACAGCGTTTCCCGTGCTCGTATTCTTCGTCGCGCCCTTGGTGGGCCGGGCGAATCGGCGGGAGAGCCGCCTTTCGGGCCCGCTGAGGCTCTGGGCGTTTTATGGTCTGGTGGGCTTGGCCGCCTCCGCGATGTCGCCGCGCCCGCTGGACTCCCTGTATTGGGCCTTCGCCTACCTGGCGTCCTTGGCGGCCCTGGCGGCCTACCTCCGCGGCGGCGATCCGCTGGAGCGGTCGATTCAATTGAACTACCTGACCTGGCTGGTGACCACGGGCATCCTCGGCGTCCTTTGCCTCGTCGCGAGGGACGTGCTGCGCGAGGCGGCCCAAAGCAATATGTCGACCTACGGTGTCGCCACGGCGGTGGGCGGAATCGGCGGAATGCCGGTGGTGTTGGCCACAGGCATGGCCCGGTTCGCCGCCGTGCCGGCGGTGGTGGCCTACGTGATGCTCTGGCGCGATCGCCTGGTATGGCGGCGTGTGGTTTGGGGCGGGCTTTTTGCGGGCACGTGCCTCTTGATGTACATGATGCAGTCGCGCGGGGCGACCATCGGCCTGGCGTTCGCCTTGATCGTCGTGACCTGCCTGCTGGGCAGGCGGGCCCGGCTGATCGGTCTGACCGCGCTGGCGGCCGGGGTGATCGCCGTTGCTTACGTGCCCCGCGAATCCACCGACGAAATCTTCCAGCACCTCACGCGGGGCCAGGAGGTCGATCAACTTGCCAACATGGGCGGCCGCGTCTCGTACTGGGCCGAAAGTTGGGAACTCATCCTCGAGTCCCCCGTATTTGGATACGGCTTCCAGGCGGATCGGTTCCTCGGCATGGGGCACGTTCACAACACCTACCTGTACGTATTGCTCACGGCCGGGATCGTGGGGTTCGTTCCGTTCGTGGCCGGCCTGGCCTGGGCCTGGCTTGCCGCCTTCCGGGCCTTTCAAAAAAACCTCCCCGCACGGCTCGGGCACGAGGCCGTCTTCGCCCAGGCCGTGGGCATCCTGGCGTTTTTCACCATGCGGAGCATCCCCGAAGTCTGCGGCGGACTTTTCATGGTCGACCTGCTCGTCATGATTCCGGCAATCGCGTACTTGGCCCTGCTGGCATCTTCGACGGGGAACGCCGGTTCGCTCGGAAGCGAGCGAGCCTTATGCGGCGTTCCTTGTGGCCGGAGGACCCCATGACAGAGCTCACGGTCGCGATGCCGGTCTACAACGCGATGCCGTACCTGCCCGAGGCCGTCCAGAGCATCCTCGGCCAGACGCTTCGGGACTTCCGTTTCCTCATTGTCAACGACGGCTCGACCGATTCCTCCAAGGAATACCTGGATTCGATCGACGATCCGCGGGTCAGCGTCATCCATCAAGAGAACCGCGGCCTTGGGGCCACGCTCAACCGGACCCTGGAGCTGTGTGAGACTGAGTATTATGCACGCATGGATGCCGACGACGTTTCCCACCGGGAGCGGCTCGCGCGACAGCTTCACCATCTTCAGTTGCACTCGGCCATCGGGCTACTTAGCACGCAAATCCGATTCCTCGTCGGGCGAAGGGAGATTGCCGGCCCGCCGAAACCGCTGCGCCACAGGGAGATCGGCGCACTTCTGATACGTGGCGTGTACGCCGTTTGCCACCCATCCGTGATGATGCGCGTTTCCGTTGCCAATGCTATCGGAGGCTATCGCATTGCGGGTGCAGGACAGGATCTTGACTTCTTCCTGCGGATTCATGAAGCATCTGAGGTCGAAAACCTGCCGGATGCACTCCACCTGATGCGGATACATTGCGGCTCCATTAACGCGGTTGCACAAGAACATGTCCAGTTGGGGCGCGCGTACGCGGTCGAATGCGCGCTGCGTCGGCGTCACGGTCAGCCGGAGCCTACGCTCGCCGACTTCCGTGATGCCTGGCAACGACGCGGTTGCCCCAGGAGGGTCTTGGACGCGATCGATCGCTGGTCGGTCGTTCAGTACCGCAAGGCGCTCGTGGAAATGGGCCAATCGCGGCACGTCTTGGGTAGTCTCCGCCTGGCCCTTACGGCATCCTGCCGGCCAGGGGCCCTGTGGCGACGCGTGCGCCACCTTATGGGTACGAGGCGTTCGGCGGACCGGGAAGGATAGACGCTCGGTGCCACTGGCGTTTCGCCAGTGCGGAAGGGCAGTACGCGATCCCTTTCCGGAATCGTTCTGCTCGTTGTATGCGCTGCTTTGTCCGCTTGCAGGATCGTGGGACGTTTCCCACTGGCGGGACGCCAGTGGCACCCGCGCGCGAACGCACAGCACAATTGCTTCCATCTCGACATGCACACCGACAGTGAGTGTAGCCTATAGCATGAAGGCTAAAGGCATCAATCGGGATATTTGGGGAGACGATCGGTATGTTGTGCAATGCACGGAGAAGGATCTCCCGCGCAGAGTAAGCGCCCTGGCGAAAGAACTAATACGACACAATAGGTTGTCGCGAGAAGACATAGGTAGACGTGTTCCGGAACTCACCGAGAGAGCTATGCAGGCGGGTACGGTCTTGAAGTCCTATTTGGCTACCTGATGCACATGAACACATTGGCAAGGTGTCCGCGCCGATGGCACTGACGAAAGCGGCGGAGTCGTTGTTGTGCTTGGGCATTGCGGATTTTGGTGGGCGGTGCCCACTAGTCTCAGACGAGGTCTTCGGAAGGCGGATGCCAACCGACCGCGACCCAGCGACGACGCGATTCGACGATCAGGGGATGATTCAGGTTCAGTGCAGTCACCGTCGCCCGGCAGAGGTTTTCCAGTTCGGCCAACCCGCCGGCAACGGCGGGTGGCACTGACGAAAGGCAGGGCAAGCGGGCGGGTGGCACGGACGGAAGGCAGGGCAAGCGGCGGGGTGTGATGTGCTGATGGGATTGCACCGGCTTGCTTGTTTTGGGTGGCACTGGCGTCTTGCCAGTGCAGAAGTGCCGCACGCGATGCCCTTCCGGAAACGTTCTGCTCGTTGTATGCGTTGCTCTGTCCGCGTGCAGGGTCGTGGAACGGTGCGGCGGGTGGCGCGCCCTGACGTAAGGAAGGGCGTGGACACGCAGGCAGAGGTCCCGCCACGCCTATGGCTCCGCTCTGGACGAGCCACGCAACCGTTGGGGCAATGTCGCGATAGGGCATGGATGGTATCTCACGGGGATGGCCCCCTTCTTGTACCGCCCCGCCCAAGGGTGTAAAATCGACAGGAGGTGCTGGTTTGGGCTGGCGAGAACGTGGGGGAAACCCTTGGCGTCGGGCGCCAGTCCACGGCACAAAGAGGGTTGCGATCATGAGCGTCCGACTGGACAGCACGAGTCTTGAGAAGTTCCTCAGGCAGTTCACGGAGACGTTCACTCCGGAACTGGCGGAGCATTTCGCCACCCTGTCGCTAGACCCGGAGTTTCAAGCCCGCCTCGACGAACTCGGCGCGAAGGCCAACGAAGGCGCCCTCAGCGAAGAAGAGCGCAGCGAGTACGCGACGTACGTCGAGGCGATGGATGTCGTGGCCCTGCTTCGGATCAAAGCCCTCGCCCGTTCCAATAGGCGGCGGGCACACTCGTAATGGATGCCGAGACATCGCTTTTCGTTCGCAGTCGGGCCGGAGAGCGCTGCGAGTATTGCAGGCTCCCGGAGCGGTACTACACCGAGCTTTTCCAGATCGAGCACGTTGTGGCTCGTTCACACGGCGGCGGTGACGAGCGTCACAATCTGGCGCTCGCGTGCCGCCACTGTAATCTCCACAAAGGCACGAACCTCTCCGGAATCGATCCGCAAAGCTCCAAGCTCACCCGGCTTTTCAATCCGCGCACGGATGCCTGGGAGGAGCACTTCACCATCGAACGTGGCGCCGTTCGCGGCCTGACTGCGATCGGACGCACCACTGCCCATGTCCTGAACATGAACACCGAGCGCAGAATTGAACTCCGCCTTGCCTTGCGTGACCTGGAAGGCGCTCAATGGTGGCGGGCGGGTGGCACGCCCTGAGGTAAGGAAGGGCGTGGACACGCAGGCAGAGGTTCCGCCACGCCCATCGCTCCGCTCTGGACGTGCCACGCAACCACGTTTTGCGCGACGGGGTGGGGTGGCTGGGGCAAAGCGATAGCGATGCCCCAGGGCAGCGTCCTGGGGCTTCACGCGGTTCAGCCCCAGGCACCCTGCGCCAGTAGCACTCGCGTTTGATCGGAGACAGCCTGCGCCCCAGCATTTGACTCTTGTATCTTCAAGGAATTGAATCGTCCATGACTCTTCTGTCCGATCAGACACAAGTTGCAGACAGCGGCGGCAGGCCGAGGCTCCGGAGGGTGCGGGTGCTCGGGTCGGAGGTCGATATCCTGGAGGTGGAGGAGGCGGTCTCGCGGGTGGCGGGCTGGATCGAGGCGAAGGAGGGAAAGTGCCGGCAGGTGGTGGTCACCGGGTTTCACGGGTTGTGGGAAGCCCATCACGACCCCGGACTGAGACGGGTGTTCGACGCCGCCGATCTTTGGATTCCCGACGGGATCGCCCCCGTGCTGGTGGCCAGGGCCCGCGGCATACGGGACGCCCGGCGGATCCCGGGGGCGGAGTTGATGGAGGCCCTGCTCGCCAAGGCCGATTTCGCGGGATACCGCAGCTTCTTCTACGGCGATACGGAAGAGACGCTCGAGAAGCTCGCTTCGGCCGTGGCCACACGGTATCCGGGCCACGTGGTCGTGGGCACGCTCTCGCCGCCTTTCCGCCCGTTGAGTCCCGAAGACGATGACGAGCAAATCCGGATCATCAACCGCGCGCGGCCCGATATCCTCTGGGTCGGGCTTGGCACCCCCAAGCAGGATCGCTGGATCTATGAGCATCGCGACCGGCTGGAGGTACCCGTGGCCATTGCCGTGGGGGCAGCGTTCCGGTTCCTGACGGGCCAGGTCCGCCGGGCGCCGGCTTGGATTGGGAAGATTGGGATGGAGTGGGCCTACCGGCTCGCCAAGGAACCCCGCAAGTGCTGGCGACGCTGCCTCATTCAGGGGCCGCAGTTCGTGGCCCACGTCGCTCTGGAACTTGCGGGGATTCGAAAGGGCGAGTGATGCGTGCGGAGGTTGGATTGAGATTCGGCAACCATCGTAGTCCAGGAGACGATCGGCCATGCAAGAAGTGAGCAAGAGCAAACCGCACAACGACGATCAAATCGTCATCACGGGCGCCGGAGGGTTCATCGGGGGCTCCCTGGCCCGGTACTTCAGCGAGCGGGGGTTTACCCGGATCCGCGCGGTGGATAAGAAGCCGCTGGTCGATTGGTATCAGCGCGTGCCGGGGGTCGAGTGCTTGTGCCTCGACGTGAGCAAGGAGGAGAACTGCCGGCGGGTATGCGAGGGGGCGGTCGAGGTCTATAACCTGGCGGCGGACATGGGCGGCATGGGGTTCATCGAGCGGTTCCGTGTCGAGTGCCTGCGGAGCGTGCTCATCAACACGCACATGGTCGAGGCCGCATACCGCGCCGGCGCCCGGCGCTACTTCTACTCGTCGTCGGCCTGCGTGTACAATACGGAGTTGCAGAAGGATCCCAAGGTGCGGGCTCTGAAGGAGTCAGACGCCTACCCGGCGATGGCCGAGCGCGGTTACGGTTGGGAGAAGCTGATCTCGGAGATGTTCTGTCAGGAATACTGGGCGGAGCGTGGCCTAAAGACCTTCATCGCCCGGTTCCATAACGTGTACGGCCCTCACGGCACGTGGGACGGCGGCCGGGAAAAGGCCCCGGCGGCCATCTGCCGCAAGGTAATCGAGGCCAAGGACTCCGGCAAGGACTCCATCGAGATCTGGGGCGACGGCACGCGGACCCGGAGTTTCATGTATATCGACGACTGCACCCGGGGGATCGACACGATCACCCATTGCGAGTCGCTCGTGGCCATGCCCATCAACCTCGGATCAAGTGAATTGGTCTCGATCAACCAGTTGGTGGACCTAGTGGAGGAGATCGGCGGCGTCAAACTTCAGCGGAGTTACAATCCCGACGCTCCAAAGGGAGTGGGCGGGCGCAATAGCGACAACACGATGATCCAGAGCATTCTCCACTGGGAGCCGAGCACTCCGCTGCGCCAGGGTTTGGCGGCGACCTACGCCTGGATCGAGCAGCAGTACACGGACCGTAAGGCGGGCAAGAGGGTCGTTATGGATACAATCTGAGGCGAGCACCGGCGCAGAGTCAGCCGACACAGACGTGATTTGCCCCGTGGCCGACCGACCGCATGAGGCCGGCTGCGGGGTTGCTGCTTTCTTGGGGAAGTCGGTCGCAGACAACGAAGGATCGGTCGACGAACAGGGGACCGTCGCAGCACCCACGTCACGGCGTCATCTGAAGTCTGCTGAGCCGCTTGAGCCTCCTCTGGTTGACCCGGTCGAGCATCAGCTTGATCCTGGCCGTGGAGCGGACTTCCGGCACTGTGGTCCGGCTCGGGGCGGGAGAGGCGACGGGTGGTGAGGGAGAGGCGGTCGTGCTCTTGATCGTTCTTCTCCCTTGCAGGACGGATCGCAATGTCGTTCCTCTCCCCCTGTGTCCTCCCGTCTGCTGGACTGAGGAGACGGTCTGCGTGACGGGAGCCGAGATCGAGGCGCTGTAGTTCGTGTCCCCAACGTAGACAGCCGTTATGCTGTGGCTGCCCACGCCGAAAGCAGAGGTGGAGTAGGTCGCAATGCCGTTGCTGAGGGTGGCCGTCCCCAGGGTCGTTGTACCGTCTTTGAACGTGACGGTGCCCGAGGGGGAGTCGGCTCCCGGTGTGCCCGGCGCGACCGTGGCTGTGAATGTGACGGACTGACCATAGTTGGATTCAGTCGCGGAGGAGACGAGCGATACTGTGGTGCTGCTTCCGATAGCCTCCGCGATCGCCAGCGCGATCTGCCCATGACCCGTCTGATTGAAGTGAACGCCGTCCTGATTGTAGGCGGTCTGGATGTCCCAGAGGTTTCCGCCGCTCCCGCTGGCGCGGTACTGTCCGACATAGGAGCTGGCGTCAACGAGGACGGCGTTGGAATAGCCGGCCGCCAGCGCCGCCAGAGACGCATTCCAGTCATCGCGTGTCTGCATTTGGGAGTTGGTCCCGTTGGTCCAGGGCAGTATCTTGAGAACGACCGTGGTGATACCGGCGGCCTGTGCGGCGTCGAGCATCGTTGTCCAGTTCGAGAGGAACGTAGGCTTTGCGCCTCCTTGTCCAATGTCGTTCACGCCTCCTTCTGTGTTGCCTCAGTTGAAACTGGAAAGTCTCGGCCCGTGGATTAGCATAGAACCCCAGAGGAGGGTTTGCCATGAGTCGAGAACGAAAGAACTACACTCCCGAGGAGAAGGTGGCCATTCT
>Ga0067045_1028676_pt1 | contig 29278 bp, 24 predicted proteins | sample TerdegcTABiofilm_FD_59184 | JGI IMG/M metagenome (GOLD analysis project Ga0067045, IMG submission 59184) | Combined Assembly of (Gp0054472, Gp0054536) Wastewater bioreactor microbial communities from Singapore -Terephthalate degrading...
CCATATAAAGATTGGTGAACATCCCCGCCATGCCGGGAAGGGTAACACCGTAGATATATTCCGCATGGGGGTGGGTGAGAGTGGCTACGAAATCGGTGGCTCTCCAGCCGGTAACGTCTCTCATCTTTTCTCCGCCGGCTACCAGGACACAATCATAATATCCCGATGCGATAGCCATGACGCCGTTTTTAATGGCGGAGGCTCCCGATGCGGGTCCGTTTTCCACGGTATCCGCGAAGGCGGGAAGAAGGGCCAGATTGTCAACCAGAGCACTGGCGATGGCGGTCTGATGATTCAGGATACCGCCGCCCATGTTGGCCACATAGACGCCCTGAATCATTTTGGGATCAATTCCCGCATCATCGATAGCTTTTAAAGAGGCGGAAGCCAGCATATCCATGATGTCGTCGTCTTCCAGACGTCCGAAGTCGGTCATGCCGATGCCTAAAATTGCCACGTTTCTCATTTGTTCCACGCCCCTTTCGCTCCGCAGATCTGCTCGTTGATGATCTTTTCATCCGCGATGATGATTTCACTTTTCGCCTTTTCCAGGAGATCCGGGGGACAGGGACGGATACCCGCCACCAGTCGGGATTTATGTTTGAAATAGAGTTCCCTGGTCAGTTTGAAGGATTCGGCTCCGCCTAGCTCGTGCTGAACACCTTCCTGTTTGATCAGTTCATACTCGATCATCCAGCGTCGGAATCCGATGGGGGACTCGGCGGTGATCCAGACTTCCTGCTGTCCCAGGTATTCGATATGATGTTCCATCTTAGCGGCGAAGAGGTGAGCTCCGGCTCTTAATCCTCTTTCGATGGCGAGAGTGTGAAGGCTGATACCGATCCGTTTGGATAACATTCTGCCGTTGACACAGCCCACGAGAATATTATCCACCTGACCGATAAGAGCGTAAGCATTTCTGCATCGATAACGGTGCCATGAAAGCAGTTCCGAATAGAGACGGCTTCCCACTACGTCGTAAAAATCCCGGGGGATCTTCATGGTGGGTCTTACCGCCTTGAGAATCTGGGGTACATCCCGTCGATCTATGGGGCGTACCACCATCTGTTTACCCGTAGCCAGAGTTATGACTTTGGCAGGATATTCGGGCATATCGTATTCCGGTGGTCTTAATACATTTTCCAGTTCCAGATCCATTAATTAACCTCCTTGTTATGTCAGCCGAAATAACCCTTCGGCTCTATCGCACATTGATCTCTAATATCTCCCTCCGGGACTTTATCTTCAGCAAAAACCCCTGCAGGAGAAGAATTGTTCAGCCTTTTTTTCCCTGAACCCGAAAATATTCAACCCCCCAATGATTAACCCTGCTTATTTCTAAGGAGATTTATAATCACTAGGGAAAGAGGACTGGAACCCATAGAGTGAAATATAATGATATTAATACCGGAGGAAGATATGCAACCGATGCCCTATCGGCTTCTGGAGAAGCCTCCTACAGACGTAAGATCTGCGTAAGATCTGCGTAAGATCTGCATAAGATCTGCGTAAGATCTGCATAAGATCTGCGTAAGACCTGCGACAGTGCAACGGCGAAAGAGAACAACCGAATAAAACTCCTCCGGGGAGGTGCAAGGTGAAAGAACTGGACTGGAAAGAAGCGGAAAAAATATGGCTAAATCTCAAAAAGAAAGACGATTTCTGGGCGGAACACTCCAGAAGAGTATCGGAGATGAGCTGCAGTTTAGCCCGTCGTCTGGGCTGGGAACCGAGAAGAGTGTTTAATATAAAAATAGCGGGACTTTTACACGATATAGGTAAAATATATATCCCTGATGATATAACCGATAAAATAAAAACCGGAGAACGACTGAACACCCAAGAAAGAAATATCGTCAGAAAACACGCGGGAGAACTGCGACCTCTCAGTCAATACACAGATATCCCCCCTGTTATAAAGGAAGTTATTCTTTATCATCATGAGAAGTTCAACGGAAAAGGGTATCCCCAGGGACTGAAGGGAGAAAAAATACCTGTAGAAGTACGGCTGGTTTCTATGGTGGACTATTACGATGCCTCCAGATATCAGCGTTCCGGCGATTCCCGCATGATTGAAGACGATATTATCCACTTCATGGAAAGCCTGTCGGGAGAACGGTTCGATCCTATAATGCTGGACTTCTTCCTCAACCGGTTCCTGGATAACGAAGAAATAGATATGAGCAAGACGGAAGAGACTCAGGACGACGAGATCCCCTCGGAAGAGATCCCCCTGGCATAAAAAAAGAGAGAAAAACCCGGTCTGAAAAGGCAGACATGATAAAGGAATAAATAAGTCTTCCCCTTCAATGAAGGAGGATTTTGTCTTTTTCCCTTTAATTTAGACCCAATTGAGAATAACAGGAGAAAGGTGATAGAATGAAATTCGATATTCTGGAACTGGGAGCTAAAGTCAAAGGAAACTCAGGACATTTTGAGATAAACCTTCCCGGTATGGATCCCGATACCCGGGTGCTGGCGGTGGGATCTTTCTGCAACTGGGAACCGGAAAACGCCGTAACGTTAAAATACGACTCTTCGAAGGATATATGGAAGGGAAGCACCGGAGATCTTGCCAAAGGAGAATATGAATACGCGTTTATGGTAAAGACCGGATCCTGGTATTCCAACCTGTCATCGGATCCCTTTGCCAAAAGAACGGGAAAAAACGGATTATCTTCATTTTACATACCCTATGAAAAGACCGCCCGCCTGGATCGGTTTGTGCGTCATCCCCTGGACGAACTGATTCTTTACAAACTGAACATAGACGAATTCAATGAAAATTTCGAAGGAGTAAAGAACCGGGTTCTTTACTACCTGTCCCAGATGGGAATCAACGGCATCATATTCTCTCCCTGGATAGGCAGGGACAAATCGGGGTTATCTCAACACTATCTGGCTCCCGACTCCCGATACGGAACCCCCTACGACCTCAAAGCCATGATCAACGAATGCCACAAATCCAATATTGCGGTTATCATGGAGATGGATTTTTATCAGGTATCGGAGAAGTTCGGCTTCAATCAACTCTACCCCCTCTTCGACGCCAAACCCATGCTGGGCAGAACCGACGAAACGGGAGAAGGAATCTATCTCAATTTTGCGGAGGAATATACCCGGGAATTCGTGTTCAATGTATGCAAATACTGGCTGGATGAATACAAGGTGGACGGATTCCGGTTCCTCAACTCGGAGGGATACTGGGATAAGGCCACCGGCGAGGGTTTTGCGGGACTATGCAGAAAACTCCACAATTACGGCAAAAAAGAGCTGAAAGACGATATTTATATCTTCTTCAACCATCACGGACCCTACCGGAAAGACGCCCTGAACAGAACCCACGCCAACGGAGTATGGAACGAGGACTTTATCAAGACCATTCACCGCATGACGGAAAACCGGACCATGCCGGGGGACTTCTGGAAGCTGATGGACATAAACCAGCAGGGATTCATGGAGGAAACCCGCATCGACGGAAATACCGTAAAAAATACCGTCCTCAACGCCACCGAGGATACCGATATCCAGGGACTCATGGCAAAACTGGGAGTGGTATCGGGTAAAAGGGACACTCTTGGCAATCCCGTTGGAGATCGCAAAAACCACTGGTGGAAGGTGAAACCCTACGCCATAGCCCAGTTTGCCGCATCGGGAATTCCCGTTATATTCAACGGACAGGAGATCGGCGAAAACCGGTTTGTACAGCAGGGAGCTCCTCCCCACGCCCGCCCCATAGCCTGGAACTATCTGGCGGATTTCGTGGGCAAGGACATGTACCGCTTCTATCAGAAACTGATCCTGCTGAGAAGCAAATACAAGAGTCTGAGAAGCAAAAACTTTTTACACTACTTCACCGATCAGGAGCATCAGGTGATAGTCTTCAAGCGGTATCAAGATAATGAAACCCTGGTAATCGCCTTGAACTTCTCCAACGAGAGTTATGATGTGCGGATTCCCTTCCCCGAAGACGGAACATGGAAGGAATATCTGGACGACTTCGATGTGGAAGTGAAGGACAAATCGGCCGTCGTCAAGGTTCCCGCCCGTTACGGCGGAATATTCGTTAAAAAATAGGAATTAAGTAGGGTAAAGTTATAAATGAAGGTTATTCAAGTTATTAAAACGGGCAAACCGTTAATAGAGGAAAAGACCTCCCTGGCTCTGGGTTTTTTCGACGGAATCCACCGGGGACACCGGCGACTCATAACGGAAGCGGTGGAAACAGGAAAAAAAGCAGGTCTCAAGAGCGGGGTCTTTTCCTTTACGAATCACCCCGGAACCCTGTTCAATCCCGAAAAAACCTTCCACTACCTGACCACCCCGGAGGAAAAGGAGAATATCCTGAAATCCCTGGCAGTGGATTATCTGTTTCTGACGAGGTTTGATCGGGACTTTTCCACCCTTTCCCCCAGGGATTTCTTCAAGGAACTTCTTGTAAAAACTTTAGGGGCGAAAATCCTGGTAGTGGGACAAGACTACAAATTCGGCTTTAAAGGACAGGGAAACACCCCAATACTCAAGACTTGGTGTGAGGAAGAAGGACTGGAACTGAAAGTGGTGGAGGATGTGAAACTGGAAGGAGAGGTGGTCCATTCCACCCGGATCAGAAATGCCCTGGGTCAGGGAGATATGGAACAGGCAAACCGGTTTCTGGGATACTACTATTTCATCGAGAGCATGATAACCAACGGCAAAAACCGGGGGACGAAAATGGGAATCCCCACCGCCAATCTGCTGCTGCCGGCTAATAAGATGCTGCCTCCCTCGGGAGTATATTGCTTTCTGGTAGTCCTGAAAGGGAAAATTTATCAGGGAGTGGGGAGCATAGGCAGCAGGCCCACCTTCGGCGAATTCAACCCCACCCTGGAGATCCATATACTGGATTTTCAGGGGAATATCTACGGGGAAAAGATGCGGGTATTTCCCCTGAAACGGGTGAGAGACATAAGGAAATTCCCAAATGCGGAGGAATTGGTGGGCAGGATCGGCGAAGATATAAAAATCTGCCGGGAATGTTTTTCAGGAGTCTGCCGGGAGGGCATTTTATCGGAATCCCTATAAAGTTTTTCTTTTAAAGTTTAAAAGGATAAAAGGAAAATTCGGATTTTTATCGAAATGGGAATCTGGTAGTGTCCTTTTTCGATTAAGAAACGGAATGAAGTTTGGCGATTATAACAAGGATCGGACATTGCCGAATATTCAAAATTATATTAATTTTAACAAGAAGGAGGAGAAAGATGAAAAAGACCTTATCCGTTATTGCAGTCCTGCTGACCATTATGGTACTCTGGTCGGCAACTCCCGCAGGAGCCTGGGAGAACGAGGACTCCAGACCCTTCCTGCATTGGCTGTGGGAAAGCAATCATGCCACCATGATCAACGCTATTCTCATCACCGAGAATGACGCCATAGTCCGGCATCATGAAAAATTCGTCCAGTTGGCGAAAGAATACTCGGACCGGGACGCCCTGCTGAAAGTATATCATGTGAGGGAAAAATGTGACGACTCCATGAAAGACGCTTTCCTTATGGGTATGAAAGCCAACAATCTGGTGTATCTGATTCATGTCTCCGATGACAACCCCAAAGCCAGAGAACTGGCCATAAAAGAACTGCGGCTTCTGGGCAGCATTCTTCACAGTCAGGTACTCATGCGGGAATTCCCCTACTGGGCGGATCTTCTGGAAGAGGGCCGTTACCCTTCCAAGAAGCTCTCCCACATCTATGTGCATTACACCATAGATATAGGCGACTATTATTCCGAGAGAATGGGCGTCAACAAACGGTTCTACTTCTGGCTGGGATACCTGGTCAACGATTTCACCGTAGCCAACATGATCGGCAACAAGGAATGGATCGCGGAAGACCAGCTGTATATGGAAAAACTCTATTCCATCCGTCAGATGGGCAGAATTCCCCGGTTCACCCTGAGCCGGTGGGACAATTTCAACAGATCCGATCTGACCCTGAAAGAATCCCTGAATAATGCTCAAAAAGATGTTGACTACATCAAAACCAAATATACCGACCGTTTGATGAAGTAAACAAGTTTTATCTCACGAAAAAGAGGGTTTTGTCCCTCTTTTTTGTTTTTAAGGGATATTGTCAAAGGAAAAAAATTATGTTATAATCGGTTTTACTTTTAAGGTCTTTTTTGTGAAATTAAAGGACGTATTCAGCGTCTTTTTTATTCAAGGGCAAAACCGTGAAAGGGGTAAAGATAAAATGGACATGATCCAGCTGCTGGAAAAACAACAGATGAAAGAGGATATCCCTGAATTTAATCCCGGAGACACCCTGAGAGTTCAACTCAAGGTTATCGAGGGTGGAAAAACCCGTCTCCAGGCTTTCGAGGGAATCTGTATCGCCAGAAAAGGCAAAGGTTTTAACGAATGTCTGGTAATCCGTAAGATCGCCAGCCATGGTATCGGTGTGGAAAGAACTCTGCCTCTCCACTCACCCAGATTGGCTAAAATTGAGGTAAAACGACGGGGCAGAACCCGACGGGCAAAACTCTACTACCTGAGAGACCGGGTGGGTAAGGCTGCTACCAAGGTCAAAGAGCAGGACCGGACTCAAAAGTAACCTGATCAACAGAAAACCCGATGGAGGAACAAAACACTTCCTGATACGGGTTTCTTTGTTGAAAGGAGGAATCGGAAACGTTAACCGCAAAACAACTGACGGTTTTTATTCTTATATTGACCGTCGGCAGAGCCGTTCTATATTTTTTTCCCCAGATAAGTCTTCTGACGGAAAAACAAAAGAGAATCACTTCCGACTTTATGGACTCGGTTATTATAGCCGGAATTGCAGCTCTCTTTATTATCCATTTCCTTTTCAGAACTTTTTATATCCCTTCGGGTTCTATGATCCCTACCCTCAAGATCAACGACTATATCCTGGTAAACGAGTTTATCTATCGGTTCAAGAAACCTGTCCGGGGCGACATCGTGGTCTTCAAACCGCCGCCTGCCGCCAATGCCGGCGATAAGGAGTTTATCAAGAGAATCGTCGCCGTGGAGGGAGACCGGGTAGCCGTCCGGGACGGAAAACTTTATGTTAACGGCATTCCCCAGGATGAACCCTACGTCCAGAACCTGCCCGACTACTATATGGAAGAAGTTACCGTCCCCCAGGGACACCTCTTCGCCATGGGAGATAACCGCCCTTCCAGCGCCGACTCCCACATCTGGGGCTTCCTGCCGACGAAAAACGTTATAGGGAAAGCCATTCTCATCGTATTCCCACCCAACCGGGCGGGAGTACTGCGATAAGGAAGTCAGAGGATAGCGGTTAGAAGACGGAAGCAGGAAGTCAGAAAGTAAATGTAGATCAGACCTTCAGGTCTGCAACGGCAAGGCTTCAACCCTGATCTGCAATGGCAAGGCTTCAACCCTGATCTGCAATGGCAGGGCTGAAGCCCTGATCTACAATGGCAAGGCTTCAACCCTGATCTGCAATGGCAGGGCTGAAGCCCTGATCTACAAGAGGAACTACAACATTTTAACAAATTCCAATCTCTAACCTCCAAATTCCAATCTCTGACCTTCGACATCCAACTTCTTTTAAGGCAAGGTGTGTTAATATGGAATCAAAGGATCCTTCTCCCGGAGAATCCGTCAAGGAGAACAATCCGGAGGATCTTCTTTTCCGGGAAGACATTCCTCTGGGCAAGAGAATAGTCCGTATTCTGAAGGAGTTTGCTCTATGTTCCCTGCAGGTGATTATCCTGTCCATGATCATCATCAACTTCATCGGCAGAGTATCCGTCGTACAGGGTTCTTCCATGTACCCCTGCCTGGAGACCAACGACAGGGTTATTATCAACCTTTTCGTCTATCGTTTCGATAAACCCCACCGGGGGGATATTGTGGTCTTCCAGTGTCCTGTGGATGCCAGCAAGGACTATATCAAACGGGTCATAGCCCTGCCGGGAGAAGAACTGGAGATAAAGGACGGACAGGTGCTGGTCAACGGCAAAATCCTCAAGGAAGATTACGTCAGCAATAAATTCCCCGAGGAGAGTTTCAGCAAGATAACCGTTCCCCAGGGACAGGTCTTCGTCATGGGAGACAATCGCCGCAACAGCGAGGATTCCCGCTACTGGGGAACTCTGGACACCAAACTCATCAAGGGGAAGGCAGTTATGCTCTTCTGGCCACCCGAAGATTTTAATCTATTCAAATAGAGTGATTGCAATAAACAGATTCGGTCACAACCCGTCATCCTGAACTTGTTTCAGGATCTCCTGAACTTGTTTCAGGATCTCCTGAACTTGTTTCAGGATCTCCTGAACTTGTTTCAGGATCTCCTGAACTTGTTTCAGGATCTCCTGAACTTGTTTCAGGATCTATTTAGGAAATTTTTATCCAGAACCACTACAGACAGGTGCTTTAAGGTATGAAATACTCCTGGTTCCCCGGACATATGAAAAAAACCATGGAAGCTCTTTCCGAAGAACAGAAAAGAGCTTCTTTGATTCTGGTCTTACTGGACGCCCGTTGTCCCCTTTCGTCCTGCAATCCCCGACTGGAGAAAGTGTTTGAGAACCGCTCCCTGGTCTATATTATGAATAAGGAAGACCTGGCGGAAGAATCGGCATCCTCGGCATGGATGAAGTATTTTAAGGAACAGAATCGTTTTCCCATCCTCTTTTCCACCCGTACATCCCAGGGAAAACAACATCTGATAAAAATTATCCGTCAGCAAAAAATCCTCTTCGATGAAAAGAACGCTGATAAGTACCGCCACCGGATCTTCCGTATAATCGTGGCGGGAGTCCCCAATACGGGTAAGTCTTCTCTTATAAATATCCTGGTCAGGGATAAACACGCCAAGGTGGGGAAGAAGCCCGGCGTAACCAGAGGAAAACAGTGGCTTAAAATTGAGGAGGACATAGAAATTCTCGATTCCCCCGGCGTCATGCCCCCCCGCATCGAAACCCCGGAACAAGGCTGGCATCTGGCTCTCATCGGAGCGGTGAAACTGGAGATCCTCCCCATCGAAGAAGTGGTTTTCCCCTTCCTTCAATACCTGTCGGACAGGAACCTTCTCCACCGACTGGGTATAACCGCCGATAAGGGCAAAGAAGAAGACGACGAAATAATTGGCGACAGCGACAATGACCGGGATTACAGTTTTTTGTCCGCCAAGAACCCTTATGGGAAGTTTTTGCCCGTTATTGAAAGTCTGGGGCGGGATAGGGGTTTTCTTGAGAAGGGGAATCAGGTGAACATGGAAAAAACCTGCCTTCATATAATAAAACTCTTCAGGGAAGGGAAACTGGGAAGACTGAGCCTGGAATCTCCCCCCGACAGGAGTGATGAAACGGATTTTCGTCATGGATAAAGACAAAATAGCAAGAATATTAATTTATGTCTTCGTATTTTTGCTGATGGCAGTGGGGATGTGGAGGACTTATACCCTGAAGAGGAATGAAAAGACCGAAATCCACCTGACACGCTTTTGCATGGATACCTATGTGGAAGTTATTGTAACCGTATCGGGGGAGATGAACCTGTCGGAGAAACAGAAAATCGAGGGAATCGTCTTTGGCATTTTCGAGGATCTTGAAAAAAAATACTCCTTCTATTCCGACGATAATCTCCTGAGTCGGATTAACTCCCTGGATACTTATACCGTTGAAGATCCCGAACTGCTGTTTATATTGAAAACCTCTCTGGAATACGCGGAAAAGACAGGGGGAAGTTTTGACCCCACTCTGGGGCGATTGAAGAGAATCTATCCTATAGGCAGAGAAAACCCCGTCCCCCCCGCAAGAGAGGAGATTGAAAAGGCTCTCTCGGTGTCGGGATACAAAAAAGTGGAACTGAAAGGGAATATCCTCACCAAGCCCCGTCAGTTGGAGATCGATCTGGGAGGAGTCCTCAAGGGATATGCTGTCGATAAGGCTTTTGACGCGATGAAAAAGGCGGGATATAAGGACTTTCTCGTCAACGGCGGCGGCAATATAAGAGCCTGCGGCGTCAACAGCAGGGGAGAGGTCTGGCAAATCGGCGTGGAACACCCCAGAAATTCCGCCGATGTGCTGGACGTGCTCTCCCTGGACAACAAGGCGGTGGCTACCTCCGGCGATTATCAGCGTTTCTTCTTCTATAAGGGGAAAAGATACCACCATATAATAGATCCCGCCACAGGAGAACCGGCAAATAAGTCTATCAGCGTCACAGTAATATCCGACAGTGCCATGATATGCGATATACTCTCCACAGCGGTCTTCGTTATGGGAAGGGAAAAGGGACGAAAATTCCTCAAAAGTCAGGAACTCTCCGGCATCATCACCGACGAAAAGGGAACGGAAAAAATCTCCGGCAAAACAGAACCTCCCGTCACGGAATCACCCTGATACCCCCTATCGGGTGGTTATCGATCCAGGGTAATGACGTCGGTTACGGGGTTGACGCGGATAATCTGGATTTTGGAGGTATTGTCGCTGATGAAGGTAAGGATCCCCTGACTGGAACTGCGAATAGGTTCTCCCGATTCATCCAGGAAATCGCCGCCCGAATTGACCCTGACGGAATGGTTTTTTATAAAGCCGCTGGTATTAATGATACGGATTCCTCCCGGTAACTTGAAGGATTGGGCCGCTTCACCGTCGCTGGAAATATAGTAACTGGTATAGGGAGCATTGGTGGGACGAAAAACTATCATGGCCTGATCCTCCTTGCTGAGGGAGGCGGCTTTTTTTGCGGCATCGATGTTGAGAATCAGCCTGGTGGCGGTGGAACGGAGGATAGCCTGATAATAGAGTTCCCGTCCCTGCATAACTCCGAAGAAAAAAACGATGACTACCATGCAGGCTACAACAGTTTCAGCAACGGTAAAGCCTTTCCATTTTTTTAAGCAGGAAGAATAGCAAATTTTTCTCATCTCAGCCTCTCTTTTACAATTGCTGCCGATTGCCGTTTATAAGATCGGTTTTGTATCCCTCATAGATTCTGTCCATTTCGTTTATCTTTCCCTCTCCTCCGGGCAGGGATTTCATTTCCTGCTTGAGTCGGTCGATTTCAGCCTTCAAAAGAAGGTTTTTATCCTCTCTTTTTTCAATGGACATAAGACCCCGGTAACACTTAACCGACAGAAAACGGGCTTCGAAATTGGTATTATCCAGATTAATACAACTTTTACACTGTTCCAACGCTTTTTCCAGATACCCCCTGAGTATTGCAGTTCCTGACTCGGCAGAACCCTGAGAACCGGCAGAATCCGAGGGAGAGTTTTCTATATGAACCAGAAGCAGCACTCCTCTCAGATAATTGCTGCGGGCTTGATCCAGGTAATAATCCGACAAAGCCTGTTTGCCGAAAACCAGCATATAAAAGACCGCCAGACCTATCATCAGAAGCACGGTAAGCGCAATTTTAAGCGGTGATGAGGCGATGCTGAAACTCCACAAATGATCCCCCAGGGAGAATTTGCCTCCCCTTTCCTGGATGGCGTTGATTCTTCTGGCAAGACCGATAAGCCGATTTTTTATCCTGGCGGGAGGTTTCCAGTTTTCCACCAGAATCTTGCACAAAAGAGCCGAGGACTCCACATCCCCCCGGGCCAGCAGTTGTTCCATGAGAGGAATCCAGAGAAGGTTTCGATCCGGTAAAAAACGTTTTATGGCTTCACCTGCGGAAAATTGTTTTAATTTAACAAATATATCCACAGCCTGAGAAAATTTTTTGTTGGCGGCATAACATATAGCCAACCCCAGCCAGGCACCCTGGTGAGTCGGTTCCTCTCTCAGTTTGTTCTGAAAATCCGTTTGCAGACTCTTATAGGAACCCGCCTCGAACCTCTCGATCATATCCAGATTAAAAACAGTATCCAGAGATACGGGCTTTGGGGCGGGGACTTCGGTTTCAGGAGATGCCTGAGACTTCTGAAGATCTTCTTCCGTACTCAAACCTGCCATCACCTCTTTTAAATAAACTAGTCGGAATTATAACAACAAAAACGAAATATTACAAGAACGAAAACAAAAACCGCACCGGGGAAAAACCGCAGACAGAAGAAAAATTGCTGTTGCACAACCTGTCAAACAAAAAACCAACTCCTATAAATAATCCGATAAGAGCCGATTTCGCTATCTTATGAATTTATATTAAAAAAAACTTTTACAGCAGAAGTTCCATTTCCCATTGATCTATATAATTTTCGAATCCCATTTTGCCGGCATACTGGTTAAATATCTCCGTTTCCGGCACGTTGTTGTAGGTAAGGCGGGACAGGTTTCCCACTCCTTTTCTGACCAGAGCTAAAAAGGTTTTAAAAATTTTCTCTTCATCGGTCAGTTTGGGGTCGGTAACTTTCATGTCCAGGATATTTTTTTCATATATGAAGATGTGGGCTTTGGATTTTATCAGGGAACGGAACACAAACCCTTCCATCTGTTCCCAGACTTTCGCCAGGGTTTTGCCGTCTCTCTGCCAGGGGTTGTCGCTTTCCAGAATCTGATCCAGGATCAACCGGTCGCTTTTGTTGATCTCGGTAACTTCCGGCAGGGGATCCATTTCCACGGCGATTTTTTTCAAGGTGGTTCCCGCTACCTGATAACATTTCAAGAGACGAGTCTTTTTAAATCCAAACTTTTCATACAGACCTATGGCTCTGGAGTTCTGGACGATTACCTCCAGAATAACCCGCTTGATTCCCTCTTTCCGCAACCGGGTCAGTCCCGCTTCCAAAAGTCTGCTGCCGTATCCCCGGCTCTGGTATTCCTTTATGATCCCCATGGGACCTATCCGGGCATCGGTTCCCCGGATCCCTATGAGATTGATCCCCACTCCCTTGTCTCCGTCCAGAATCTTGAGGGAATGTTCCACGCTTATATCGTACAGGTGAAACAAAAGAAGCAGATTCTCGGTGGTTATGGTCATGGGGACAAAATATTCGTCGAAAGACTCGTTGAGCAGCTTCACTGTAAGATTTATATCTTCATGGCTCAGATTTTCTATTTTGATATTAACAGGAATAATTTTCAAAAAAACCCCTCCTTGCAGGCGGATGAAATAGAAAAAACTATCGTTACCCGCTATTCCGCCTATACTTTCTTCCTCTCCCCGCCGATTCCCTTTCAGCCCCCAAAGAAAGGAAACAGGAAAATAACCCCATAGACAAAAGAGAATAAAAAAGTCCGACTTTCGTCTTATTATTTGTGGGGACATAGACCGGGCAGAGGACCTCCTCCGTAAATCGAGAAAGGACGTGTCGAAATGAAGGTTAAATTTTACGGAACAAGAGGCTCCATTCCGGTATCAGGTCCGGATTCGGTAAAGTACGGCGGTAATACCACATCTCTGGCTATTCAGTCCCAGTGTCTTCCCTCTTCCTGGGGGCTGGTGATTGATACGGGCAGCGGATTCGTGCCGTTATCCTATGATTTTCTCAAGAACGGGATCAAAAACGTAGTCATTCTTTATACTCATTATCATTACGACCATACCATCGGCTTGACCCTGGCTCCCGTGGTCTTCATCAAGAATATCAAGATAACCGCTTACGGACCCGAAGAACTGGGAACGGATCCCTCCAGAATGATGGAACATCTGTTCAAACCCCCCTTCTTTCCCGTGGATTTCAGGGAAGTCCGCAGTCATATAACCTGTAAGGGAATCGAATTGCCCAACTCCAGAATTTTCGTGATTCATCCCGAAGGAGGACTCAAGTATTTTACCATAGACCAGTTCGAGCAGTTCGAAAACGACAACAAGATGATACCTTTCAGTCAGGGATTGAAATATCATCTTCACGAGTGTATGGTAATAAGAATGCATCGCAGTAACCACCCTGAAAGGACTATCTCTTATAGGGTTGAAGAGCGTCCCACAGGCAAAGTATTCGTCTTCCTGACGGATCACGAAAATCAGGACGGGATCCCTCAGCAGTTCCTGAAGCATGTCCAGGATGCGGATCTGCTGGTCATGGATTCCCAATACGACCGCACCAAATATGATACCCGAACCGCAGGCTTCGGACACGGAACCCCGGATTATTGTGTCAATATCGCAGTAAAATCCGGCGTCAAAATGTTAGGTCTTACTCACCATGATCCTACCTCTACCGATCCCATTATCGAGGAGATTCTCAAGGAGGCGGAGAGGGTCTTAGAGGAAATAAACTCCCAATCCGAAGAACCCCCCTATCCCCTCCAAATCTTCGCCTGCCGGGACTACCAGGAACTGGAAGTCGGAGGGTAGCAAAGGACTTCATCTCTGCAATAGCGACAATATAGATCAGGACTTTAGTCCTGCAATAGGGACAATGTAGATCAGGACTTTAGTCCTGCAATAGGGACAATGTAGATCAGGACTTTAGTCCTGCAATAGCGACAATGTAGATCAGGACTTTAGTCCTGCAATAGCGACAATGTAGATCAGGACTTTAGTCCTGCAATAGCGACAATGTAGATCAGGACTTTAGTCCTGCCGATAACCACTATTACCAACAACGAACCAAATTAAAATCTTTCGTGTAGGATGAGGTTACAGCCCAAATTATGTCCCCTTTTATACCCACATACAAAACTGAAAGAGTCTTGCAAAAAGGCTTTTTTAGTTTGAAAGGAAATTTTAAAGAAAATCCCCCTTTTACTGCAGACCTGAAGGTCTGAGCTACAATAATAAAAAGCAGAAGAAAAAAATCAGCAAAAGAAAGAAAGAAAATACCCTTATGAACCTGCCCAACCCCTTTAACCCCAAACGCAAAAAACATATCCCCGGTCGTCGTCCTAAAACGGAAAAAAAACTTCCCCCTCTCAAAAAAAGCATGGGGCAACATTTCCTTACCGATAACAATATGATGGATAACATAGTTGAATCTGCCAACATATCCGAGGAAGATTTTATCATCGAAATAGGCGCCGGATCGGGACTTTTAACCCAAAAACTGATCCAAAAAGCGGGAAGGGTTTTTTCATTCGAGCTGGATCAACGATGGGAATCTGGTTTAAAGAAGCTGGAAAAAGAAAATCCCAACCTCAGAATTATAATGGGAGATTTTCTTTCATTTGACCTGAAGAAATTCATTGAAGAAGAAAATAAAGTCGAATATAAAAATAAATGGCGGGTAGTAGCGAATATTCCCTACAACATTACCGCCCCGATTATAGAAAAAATCATCATGGAGGGAAAGGATAACATAACCGACAGTGTTCTGCTGGTTCAAAAAGAAGTAGCGGATCGACTCTGTGCGGAACCCTCCAATAAGGACTACGGCAGATTGACGGTATTCGTACAATTCTTCTGCCAGGTGGAAAAACTACTGGATGTCCCCCCCTCGGTATTTACCCCCCCTCCCAGAGTGAATTCCGCCCTCTTCAGAATGAAATTCCACGCAAAACCGGGAATATCCGCCTATACAGAAACGGAAATAAAAGAAAATAATGAAGAAGTGATAGACGAGAATCTCTTTTTTCTTATAGTTAAAACCGCCTTCTCCCAGAGAAGAAAGAAACTTAAAAACAACCTGAAAGGACTCATGGGAATAAAGGAATTTGCAGGGAAATTAACCTTCGATGAAATAAATAAAATCCTCCCCGAATCAGAACTCTCTCCCGATTGCAGAGCGGAGGATCTTACTATAAACGATTTCCTGAAACTACACCGCCGGTTGAAAAGTATTGCAGACCTAAAGGTCTGAACTACAGGAATTTCCTGAAATCATGCTTGCGACTATAAAAACGACCTCTGAATTATTCCTTCTTTCTGACTACCAGGTAGATCACCAGTCCGATAAGCCCGGTGAAGAATATGATAAGTAACCAGAGCAGGCTGTTTTCGCCCCTCGCCTGGGTATCCTTATAAACCCAGAACATCATGTATCCCCAGAGACCCAGAGAGACGAGCAAGACAAAACCACCAATAGCGCATCCCACCAGAGGAGCCGCACCATCATCGGCGAAGGCGGGGGCGACCAGGAAAAGAACCATCAAGGACAGAACAACAAGGGCTAAAAGATTCCTTTTCATTTTATTCCACCTTTCTTTAAATTAATGACAGATCCTACATAACAGATCAACACAACCGGGAATCTACAACCAATAGTCGCCATAAAGTTGAAAAACTTCCCTGAATCTGCTTTCGATTAGTTTCTTACTAACTGTAGGAGGGGTCTCCAGACCCCGATTAGAGTATAGAAAGGAATATTAAATCGGCTTCTGGAGAAGCCTCCTACAACACAGCATAACTCCTACAACCAACCTGATCCGGTTTATTACAGAATTTCCTTTTCTATCAGGGAGGGGGGAATGGAGCCACAGGACAGGAACTTGTTATGAAATTCCTTCAAGCCAGATTCGGGATATTTTTGCCGGTATTTATCCCTCAATTCGAATATTTTCATCATTCCCACCAGATAGGACAGGGGCTGGGTAGGACTGTGGGCATACCGCTTCACCTCGGTTACGGCGGCATGTTCGCTGTAGCCTATACTGTCTTGGAGGATCTTCTGCGCCTTGTTGACGGTCATTCCCTTGACATGAAGGCCTATATCAATAAGAATCCGGGTAGCTCTCCAGACCTTATCCTTGAGTTGGAAAAGAACCAATACCTGATCGTCATAGAAGCCCGTTTCTCTCATCAGTTCCTCGGTATATAAAGCCCAGCCCTCCGCAGTCAGCATACACATGGCCGTTTTGCGGATCTTGGAAGGATGGCGGTTAGCCCACGATAACTGAATATGATGACCGGGATAGCCTTCGTGAACCACATTGAGAACCATTTTGTAGCGGTTATGTTCCATCAACTGAGTTTCCTGTTTTTCGGCGGAGAACTCCGGATTGGGAGGAGTTACGATGAAATGTCCCGGTGTATCGGGATCGAAGGGGGCGGAAGGGAAAAACGCAGCCCAGGGGATCAGATGTTGCTGGAAGGATGGAGTGTAAATTACTTCAAGTTTTTCTCCCGGAGGAAAATCCAGCAGGTCTTCTTTTAAAACGTAGTCTTTCACACGAGCGGTTAATTCCTGATACGATTTGAGCAGATGATCCTTCTGAGGATGAAGTTTTTTATGCAGTTTCATGATTTCCAGCCAGTTTTGTCCCGGTTCGATGCTGTAGGCGATATTTTTCAGTTCCTCTTCGCCTCGGACAAAGATCTCCTTGCCCATCTCCTCGATCTCTTCCACGCTTTCATCCAGAAAATAATCGTTTCTGAGCCTGTCCTCGAAAAGGTCTCTTCCCAGGGCGAAATCATGAATGCTTTTCCTCATGAGATCCTGATGCAAAAAGTCCCGGTATTCCTGCAAAGAGGACAACACACCGTCCTTGAGTTTTTCGTATTCATCCAGATACTGGGGAAAGTCCTTTTCAAACAGCTGCTGCAGACTTTCCTCAAACAACATCCTTCCCGCCTGGGTGCTTTCAATGGCGCTGGAGGTGTAAAGTTGAGGAGGAGTGGTCAATAGCTGTTTCCCCTGTTTCAGGAGCCGGGGAATTTCCCTCATACGGGAAAATATGGCGGGTATTTTTTCCTCCACTCTGCCATGATGACGGAAAAGGAGCAGGTATATGGAATGAAACGCCAGATTGGGGTACATGGAGGGACTTTTTTCGTATTCTCTTTCCACAGCCAGAGAACGGCGATGTTTGTTAATTTCCGATTTCAGCAGAAGATAATCGGTCTTCTGAGATTCGGTGAGTCCGTAGGAAGTCCGCAGTTCTCCTTCGATGCGGGATAATTCCGCCAAAAAATCCCGGAACCGGTCTCTGGTCAGATCCTCCAGTCGGTCATCCAGGTGGTATAACCCCAAACCAGTGGCTTCGCTGGGATAAAATTCCGTAATAAGGCGGGTATAATCCTCCACCGCCTTTGTCAGACGGGCTTCTCCGGGAGATACTTCCTTGTTCTCCTCCGTCAGGGGGGATCGATTCAGATCCTGTTCCAGGAGATTTTCTTCCATAATGTCCCTCCGTTCTCCATTTTTTAATGCAGGACTTACGCCATTTTCTACCAAAACCCAGATTTCATACCGATTGCCAGAGTTACTGAAACGAAGCCTGTCCTGAACTTGTTTCAGGATTCAGGATGACGATTTCATGCCGTTTTCCTCGAATTTGAGCGTAACTCCTGTTAATGTATGGTTGATCATTTCGGCAATGTCAGACTATAGTTAAAAACCCGCAGTGAAAATCTTTAGTTCTTCTTTGAAGGCAAAAATGAAGGTCTGATAACTCTTTTTTTTTCATCCGCCAACAAACGAAGGACTAAAATCCTTCGCTACCGCTATTTTTCTTTTCAAAGCTCATTATAACTATTATAAGTTTATCATTGGTCTCTGAAAATCCTTTGAAAGAACTATAATCAAAGGACTATTTACCCTTAATCCCGCCGACTAAGAAAAAAGAAGATTCCCCTGCGGAGAGGGAGTCGTCGTTGAATATCCCCTTGCCAATTCCTTTAGTAAAAAAGGAAAGTTGGGCTTTTTGTCCAAAGAAGAAAGGAAATCGGGAAATAAAAAAGGAATCGCATTTATTTATAAAGGAGAGTCTTGAATGAATATTCTTATTATCAACGGAAGTCCCCGAAAACAGGGTAATACGGCAAAGGTCATCGAATGGGTGGAAGAGCGGCTTGCAGAAAAGGGAGAAACGGTGGAAGTTCTGCGACTGACCGACTATAAGGTGGAAGGATGCAAGGAATGCTACTACTGCTGGAAATCTCCCGACCAACCGGGCTGTGCCGTTAAGGATCAGGCTCACGACATTTTTGAGAAGATGCTGAAAGCGGATCTGGTTCTCTACGCCTTCCCTCTCTTCTGCTGGGGACCCCCCGCTCAACTCAAAGCTCTCCTGGATCGGCAATACTGTTTGATAAAGGGCTGGGAAACCCATGAACTCTACTCCCTGGTGAAAGGAAAGAAAATGGCCTATCTGGTAACGGGAGGAGGCCCCGTGGAAGGGAATATAGACCTGGTTGTTCCGACTATGGAAAATACCGCCAAATTTATCCAGCAGACTTCCCAGGTGCAACATCTGTTTGTTCCCCTATGCACCACCCCCGGCAATATGGGAGACGACGTGAAAAATTCCGCCTACAAATTTGCAGACGCTTTAATCGGAGGAAACTAAATGATAACCTTAGCTTTTCTTGGAGCGGCTAAAACGGTAACGGGTTCCAAATTTCTCGTCATGGAAGGTGAGAACAAGATCCTCATAGACTGCGGACTCTTTCAGGGCATGAAGGATCTCCGGCTGAAAAACTGGGATAAATTCATCGTCAATCCCGCCGAGATCTCCCATATCCTCCTCACCCACGCCCACATAGACCACTCCGGATATATCCCCAAACTGGTACAACAGGGATTCAAAGGGAAAATCCTCACCACCCAGATTACCAAAGAATTATGTGATATAATGTTGATTGACAGTGGCTATCTCCAGGAGGAAGAAGCCCGCTACGCCAATAAAACAGGCTATTCCAAACATAAACCCGCTCAGCCCTTATATACCGCCAGGGATGCGGAAAAATCCCTGCAATATTTTCATGCCGTGGAGAGAAATACCTTCATCAATATCACCCCCAACATCAAGTTCCGCTTCCGTAACGCAGGACATATCCTGGGTTCCTCCTTCATCGAAATGTGGATACAAAGCGGCTACGAACGGGTAAAACTGGTCTTCTCCGGCGACCTGGGCAGAACCCGAACCCCCATCCTGGAAGACCCCGACTACGCCAGAGAAGTGGACTACCTCATCCTGGAATCCACCTACGGAGACCGGGAACACCCCGCCACCAATCCCGCCGATGAACTGAAAACCCTTATAAAAGACATCTACAAAAATAAAGGATGCCTACTCATCCCCGCCTTCGCCGTAGAAAGAACCCAGGAAATACTTTATATACTTAAATTATTGAACGAAGACCGGGAAATCCCCCGAATACCCATCTATATCGACAGCCCCATGGCTATCCAGGTAACCCACCTCTTCGACCGCCATATCGAAATCTATGACGAGGAAGCCAAAAAAGTCCTGGCAGCCACCGGATCCCTCTTCAAATCCCCCAACGTCCACTTCACCACCACCCAGGAAGAATCCAAATTCGTCAACCAACTGCGGGGACCCATGATTATCCTCTCCGCCAGCGGCATGTGCACCGGCGGACGAATCCTTCACCACCTTAAAGAACGACTCCCCGACCCCAGAAACCATGTCCTCCTGGCAGGCTATCAGGCGGCAGGAACCAGAGGAAGATCCCTGCTGGACGGAGTTAAATCCCTCAGAATTCACGGCATCGACGTTCCCGTTAACGCAAAAGTTTCCTACATCAGCTCCTTCTCCGCCCACGCCGACTACACCGAAATTCTCAAGTGGCTCCGGGGTATCAAAAAGGCAAAACCCAAAACCGTCTTCCTGGTACACGGCGAGAACAACTCCCTGGAATCCCTTAAAGCCAAAATTGAAACGGAATATGGCTGGAACGTCTTTATCCCCGACTACCTGCAGGCAATAAAACTAGGCCTTCAGGAAGCCCCACCCCCATACCAGAAACCCTTCATATTCTAACTTCCGACTTCCGACTTCCGACTTCCGACTTCCGACTTCCGACTTCCGACTTCCGACTTCTAACCGCTATATAGTGGGGAACCCTTTTGAAAAAGGGCTTCCCCACACCCCTCCTAAAACTTTTAATATAAAGTTGTTGAATTTTCTCAAACTACAGGGTATAATTATATTAAACCAATACTCAAATACGCAAAAAGCTGGTGAGAGCATGATAAATAAAATCGAAACGGTGGGAATTACTACCCCTAACTATCCTCTTAACCACGCCGCCAAAAAACAAGAACAAGAAAAACTTCCCCAAGATACCTTCCAAACCTCCAGAGATCTCCACCGCAAAGCCTCCATAGAATATTATCCCCTCCGCAAAGAAAAAGAACTTGAAGCAAAAACAAAACCCGAATCCCATACCGCAACATTGCCCACAACAACCCCCACCAGATCCAACCCGCCCAAATGCCTTATCATGGAACCCGAAACCGATAATATAAAAGACCTCCAACCCCTGCCAGGCAAAGTCTCCGTGAACATCTTCTCCCGCCCCGAAGAAGTGGACGTAACCGACTTCGAAAAAAATCTCCAGAACACCCTGGGCAAATTCTGCCACATCCAAAACCCCAACGACATCGACAACCTCCAGGGTAAGATCCCTTCTCTGTCGGAATTGACGGAAATTCATCAAAGCCTGGGCAAAAATCCCGACATCCCCTACGACTACCTCCCCGACGGATGCTACGCCCGAGGACACATCGCCGCTAAAGAAATGCTGGATAAAGGATTCAACTGCGGCAAAATATACGTCATCCTGGGAGACAACGGAACCCTATTTAACCCTAACCGACTCCGCTGCAATAACAAGTTTACCGAAGGAGAATGGTGGTACCACGTAGCCCCCATCGTGTTCGCCAAAGATGACGAAACCGGCAAAGTGGATGGCTACGTCATCGATCCCGCCATGAACAAAAATAAACCCCTCAAAGCGGAAGACTGGATCCGAGGCTGCTGGCCGGGAGACTTCAAAATCAACGTGGATACCACTCAGGCAGATACCTACGACCCACCCACAGAAAACTTCTCCAACCCCGTTCCTCACGAATTCTCCAAAGAAGAGTTTGATAAATATACCCCCGAAGCCCTCCAGACCAATAAAGAATACAAGGAAGTACTTCATAAAATAAAAGATAAATACTACGCCCATCACCCCGATGAAGCCGGACCCGACGGCTGGACAGGATAAGAACAACAACGAAAAAACCACAAATATAACAACAACTGAAAAAAGACAGGAAAACCACAAAAGAAGGGTTATCTCTTTTCTTTTGCTTTTAAGGAGAAGGAAAACCGGGTTCCGGCAGGAGATGACTTTACCTGAATTTCGCTCCCGTGAGATAAAAGAATCTGCTTCACAATCGCCAATCCCAGTCCCGAACCGGCATCCCCCCTGGTTCGGGATTTATCCAGCTTATAAAACCTCTCAAAAATATGTTCTATTTCATTATCAGGAATTCCGTCACCGGTATCCCTCACGTAAAACTGAACATCCTCTCCGTGAGGCATCATTCCCACATAAATCTCCCTATTCGGCGGAATATGACTTATGGCGTTATTGATAAGATTGACAAATACCTGAGCAATCCGGTTGGGATCTCCCATAACAGGCATATCTTTTTCCGGCAGTTCGGTCTTTATCCTTATGTTCTTCTTGTTGGCATGAACCTCCAGAGAACGGACAATGGAAACAATCATGGCTCCCGGAAGAAACTCCTCCACCTCCATGGAAAACTGCCCAGCCTCGAACCGAGTCAAATCCCGCAGATCCTCCAGAAGGACCGTCAACCGCCGCACTTGCTCCACCACCGATTGCAGATACTGATTTCTTTCTCCCTCATCCTCCACCACTCCGTCCATAACCGCCTCCACATTCCCCTGAATAGTTGCCAGAGGAGTTCTCAACTCATGAGAAATATTAGCCAATAATTCATTGCGAACCCGGTTATTACTCTCCAGTTTCACCGACATATTCTCCAGGGCAAGAGCTAAAGCTCCGATTTCATCCCTTCTATTTATTTTGAGGGGATTTCCGAAATTCCCCCCGGCAATCTCTTCGGCAGCGGTTTTCATCTTCAAAACCGGTTCGGTAATGGTTTTAGCCAAAATAAATGCCAGCAGAAAAGATACAAAAGCCGCAATAACCAGAGAACGGATTATATTCTGACGGGATTTTGCCCGCACTTCCTCCGGCTGACTGAGAGGGATCACATTTATGAGAGCATTTTCTATCCTGTTCTGTTTTTTTATGGGAGTAATACAAACCACAAAACGCTCGATAATCCCCGCCCCTTTTCGAGTAAAATTGATCTGTTCTCCGTTTTTTAATTTTTGTATATCTTCTGATCTGATATTAATAATCAAATCGGGTATTTCTTTCAATTCTATCCCTTCCGGTGATTTCAGGGAAACAATCTTCCATCCCTGTCCTGTAAGGTTGTTTAATTGAGAGAGAGGAATATAGCCCTTCATCTCATCTCCCGATTCCAACTGCAGGCTTTCTACTCCCCTTTTCCCCCGGTTTTTAAGTTCCTCGGCGTAATAGTTGATGAAACTCCATCGGGCAGTGAGAGAAAGTCCCACGCCGATAAAAACCAGGGTAGTAAATATAATTCCCCAGAAACAAAGAGTTAATTTCCACCAGACGGAACTGAAGAAACTGATTTTCAAACAAATTTCCTCTCTCACGCGAAAAGAAGGCAGATGCCTTCTCTCAAAATTACTGATTCAGTCAAATCGCCAAAGTTTAGAAGTAAGCGTTCATGTACATTCCGCCCTGGAATCCGGTAAATCCCCCCACGTTCATGCCCATCTGCATGGACATACCGCCGCCGCCGTAGGGATAGGGATAGCCCTGATACATGGGCTGCTGCGGATAATATCCCATAGGAGGCTGGTGATGATGTCCGTGATGGTGATGATGATGACCATGCCCGTGATGAGACTGTCCGGCGCCGTACATTCCGCCCAGCAGGGCTCCTACTCCGGCTCCGATAGGTCCGCCGGCTAAAAAGCCCAGACCGGCACCCACTGCGGCACCTTTGCCTTCGGGGGTTCCCAGAATTCTTCCTGCTCCCTGGGCTGCTTTTTCAGTCAGCGCCCCTACGCCATATCCGATTCCAACACCGGCTAAGGCTCCGATAGGCCCGCCTACAGTAAACCCTGCAATTCCTCCCGCTATGGAGGTCAATCCTCTCCAGAAGTCTCCCATATTCTCCACTCCTTTTCATGATACAATAAATTCTTTGCTAGTTTATCACTCAAAAATTCCCATTGTCTATAGGAAAAGAGGAAATTTTCGAATTTATTTACTAGAAATCTCTCTTCTTGGTCGGTGTCGGAGAAGGCGAGGGAATCGGTTCGACATCCGTCTTTTCCAGTAAATAATTGCCCGGACTTTCCTGGCTATTGCCGCCCTGCTGGTTATTGCCCCACTGCTGATTATTTTGGTTACTACCACCTTGTTGATAATTTTGGTTATTACCCCCCTGTTGATAATTTTGGTTATTACCCCCCTGTTGATAGTTACCCTGGGAATTATTTCGGGTGTTACTTCCTGAATAATTAGCCGCCTGATATTCGGCTTTCATCCGGGCGATGTTTTCTCTCAGTTTACCGGGGAATTCAAAAGTGAGTACCGGGGTTTTCCGAAGGAATATATCGCCATAGCGGTAATTTTCTATTCCTCCGCCGGGTTTTATCCATAAACTTTCATAATCTTCATCGACGGGGTCGCCGAAAGCCTGGATCATCTTGGATTCGATGATGGCGTATTGTTTATCGGTCATCTGCTCCAGATTATAGAAGGATTCCCTCATAAAATCTACTTTCAGAAAGACCAATTTATAGCACTGATTTTTATGAAGTATAAAATATTTATAATTAGCATCCTCAAACATCTTTATATCTTCTTCAGTGATATTAATAGGTGTCGCATATTCGGAATCGATGGACAACTGAAACAAAAACTGCATAACGGTATTTTTCTTCGCCATTTTATAGTCGGTAAAAACCACCTCCAACTCGGGGGGAGTTCCGTCTATGGCGGCTCTCTGGTTAAAAATTCTTGCTCCGGAAAAGACCTGATAATAAAGTTTCAGCTCATCGCTATAATAGTAGTGGTCTTCGTAAAATCGGACAAAATCTGCTCCCAGAGACTCCTCGTCCTCGCTCAGTTCGGTTTGATGTATAACATCTCCTCCGTTAAAGGGGACTTCAAGAATTGCTATATTTTCCCCGGTTTTTTTAATATATTCGGCAACCCTCAGATAGGTTTTGGGAATATGGAAGGGGGTGGTACGAACCGGAATATGCCCTTCCAGCGACACAAAGACCAGAAAACTTACTGCCAGTATGGCATAAACATACTTAAAGTATTTACGTTTGATTTTTAGTTGTGTAAAGAAATAGACCGCTGCAAAGGCTCCCAAAACACACCACATGAGAATAACCACATTCAAAATCCGGTGGGGCCAATGCAGGTTGGTAAACAACGGCACATATTTATAAAACAGGTGGTAGATCACATTCTTCCGCGAAACCAGAGTTTCCAGGGGTTCCATATGGCTGAATTTGTAAAAGGGCCCCAGGGAAAGATTCAGAAAAAACGCACTTAACACATACCACACAAAGGGAATCCTACGAATATAAAAGAAAGATAACAAAAATAAATAAGTGAGAATGGGAGACATATACAAGGTTGAACCCAGGCTGAAATATGCCGCCAGATTCCCCGATTCGCCCACCGTCAGGTTGGACCAGTGCTGGGTTACATAATCTTCACTGAACAGATCGAAATCCTTGTTATATACAACTCTATACAGGGGAACCTGAGCGCCGTGAAATTTCAAATACATATAGGGATATAAAAACGGAGAAACAATTATCACCATCACGGCACAGGCGACCATCCAGGGGACGATGCGGGCTAATTTGGAATGAAGGGGATATTTCTTAGCAAATATAAAATAAATCGTATATATTACAAGGCAGAACCCGGTGTACATACCGTTGTACCAGTAACTGAAAGAACTGATGGACCAGAAAATACCCATCATGACAGCGTTAAAATACAGGTTGCGGTGTTCCCTGAACATCTTGACCATATATAAAATAGCCAGGGGAATACCGAAAGATAAAAATTGCTCGATACGATTGCAGGCAGAGTTGACAAAGAAATACGGCGAACTGCTGAACATGATTCCCATACAACATGCCAGATACTTATCCCGCAGCAGATAGTAGATCAGATACCCGGCAGACAGGGCATTAAGAAAAAAGAGGATAATCATCCGGACATTATACCAGGCCGGAAAAGGCAATATATTTTCCATACCCCAGGTAACTATAAAGTCGGTATAGTTTCCGATATGAACCTTGATGGGATATTTGATAAGGGTTGACACCAGAGTGTAGAAGGAACCCAGAGTCTGAGGATTGGTGGTATAAACTTTCCAGTGATGAAGAACAAAATTCTTCCATTCCCAGTAATAATTGAAGAAACCGTAAGAATCCGGCTCTCCGAATATAACCCATATTTCATCATAAAGATGGAACACCACCGGAGCCAGAATAACTATTGTAAAAACCACGAAAAAGAGAAAAATGAACAGGCTTTCCTTTGAGATTAGTGAAACGGGTTTAACTTTTACGATTTGCATTTGCACCTTCACCGATCAAGTAGATTTCCTTTTCACTATTCGCCGGAAAGCCTATTCTTTTCCTTTTTCGGAACTATATGGTTTTGACGATTATTTCGTTATTTCCATTACATAAAACGAGGTAGTTACAAAGGGTTTACCGGGGTTGCTGCTGACCGCCGCCGCCGCCGGGACCACCCATGCCGCCGCCGCCCTGCATATTGCCGCCGCCGCCGCCGCCGGGACCACCCATGCCGCCGCCGCCCTGCATATTGCCGCCGCCGCCGCCGCCGGGACCACCCATGCCGCCGCCGCCGCCGCCGCTACGATACAGGCTGGGGGGAGGAGCAGATTCGCTGGTGTTGCTGCTGCCGGTTACTACATCCACATTAAATTCCCATTCGGTAGCATTCTTGGAACCGCTCATGCTTTCCAGTTTCTGTTTTACAACAGTAGCCTTCTGCTGCTTTCTCGATTCCACCAGTGCAGTCTGCTTATCCAGTTCTTCCTTCATCTTGGCAATACGTTCTTCCTGCCGTTTCATATTCAGGTCGAACATTTCATTCAATACGGGTTCCAGTTCCGCTTCCAGTTTCTTCTTGTCGTCACCGGTCGCAGTGGGAAGTTCCCGGGAAATCCGCATGTACTTGATTTCCGCCTTGAGGCTCTTCATGGCGGTATCATACTGACTAGCGCTTTCCTTCTTCAGGTTTTCCATGTACTGCATGGTCTGAATACCGTTCATGACATACTCGTTAAACTTGGTGGAATCCTGTTTCTTCATTTCCGCCAGGTGTTCGTACTCATCCTCATCAATACCTTTGAGCCATTTGAGGAATTCGACAGTCGCTTTTTTCAGTTCTTCCTCGGACATGGGGGTGCTTTGTCCGGGACCGCTCATCTGTCCGCCGCCGCCGCCGGGACCCATGCTACCGCCGCCGCCGCCGGGACCACCCATGCCGCCGCTGCCCATTTGACCACCGGGACCTCCCATTTTGTTGCCGCCGGGGCCGCCGGGTCCCTGGCTTTTGCCGGTTCCACACCCGACCAGAACCATACAAACCACCATGATCAATGCAACAAAGAGCATGGCTATTTGTCCGTTAGATTTTTTTCGCATCTGCATTACTCCTTCCAACAATTTTTATAAAGTAATAATCAAAACAGGCATACCCCATTTTTGCCTTCCATAACTACCATTGAGTTCCTCTGACTGATTCCGACACCCGGGCATTGGCGAAAACCTGGAGAAAACTTTCTGAGATGTCCTTTTCCCTCTACTTTTCAGCAGTTCCAATCTCCTGACACAGTCCCTATATTATCTTCTACCAGGGGAGAAAATATCCTCCCGAAAAATCCGAATCACCCTATCGCTTGGCACAAGATATTCGATACGGAACCCTTTACTACCTGCCTGATAAAATAAAATTCTAAAAAAGTCCATATACTCCTCTTTTATTGGAGGATTTTTAAAACACTTTTTTGAAAACCTCTGGAAAATCTTGAACCTGCGGGGAGTTGAAAATTTAATGGTTAAAATCTGTCCCAGATGCAACAGCGAAAACGATTCGCAGTCCACCCAATGCAGTAATTGCGAACATCCCCTCCAGGAAACCGTCATCCTGATGAAGGGAAGATATAAAATGACCAAACCCTATGTCTTCTCTTCCTTCCGGGCGGTATATGAAGCCGAGGATACCCACGATAACAACCGAAAAGTGTCCATCAGGGAATTTCTGCCCCATTTCGTCAATCCCAGCGAAAAGATGGTCATCAACAATAAATTCGAAGCCCTCATGTGTAAATATCGGGACATACGACACCCCAACATGGCAAGAATTGTGGATTTTTTCGTGGAGGGAAACTATTTTCACGTGGTCTATGAATTTGTCAACGGCATGGATATGACCAAATATCTGGAATCCTACAAACTCATCAAGGGAAAGGGGTATCCCGAATCCATCGTCAGCCTGTGGACTCTGCAGTTATGCAACCTACTGGAATATCTGCATCACGGACGCCGGGATTCCCTCTTCGCCATTGACATGAAACCCTCCAGCGTGGTTTTCCGACAGGAAGATCAACAACTGGTCTTTATAGATATGGGACTGACCAACCTCCTCCAGGTGCTGGGTCCCCACTATATGCTCACCGAAGATCCGGAAATGTACAAAAAATCCAAGGGAAATTTTGAAACGGTGGAATGGGATCTTTTCTGTCTGGGAAACTTCATGTTTTATATGTTAACCGGAATGGATCTTATTTCGATGCCAAGCGACATTATACGCCCCCTCCAGACTCTCCGCCCCGATCTATCCCAGGGGATGCTGGACATCGTATCCAAAGCGGTGGGAACCGATTTTCGCTCCCAATATCAGGATGTCCGGGAAATCATCAGGGATATTAAGGAAAAGACTCCCCCACTCCCCCTGCGGGCTTTCGACTTTTATGACGATTTCGTGAAAATAAAAACCACCGAGGAAAAAAACGAGTGGAGAATTTTTCTGGGTAACGAAGCCCGCACCGGTGCCATCGGCGCTCCACCCAAACCGCCCCTGCGGATGAAATGGGTCAACAAACTCAATCCTTCCTCATTCTATTTCCTATCGGTATCGGAAGAATTCCTCTATGCCACTTCCAGAGAAGGAATCATCAACTCCTTCAATCTACAGACAGGAGAGGCGGACTGGAAATTCTTCCTCAGCAAAAATCTCGCCGCAGGAGGACTGGCCCACGAAAAAAACCTCTTCTTTGTCACTCCCAGCAATTTTCTCATCGCCGTTCAGCATAACGCCACGGAACCCCTGTGGAAACTCCACCTGGAAAGCAACGTGCTGGCATCCCCCTGCCTCTATGAAGAAATCCTTTTCGTACCTTTATATAGCGGAACAGTCCACGCGGTAAACTCCCAGGAAGGGAAAATACTGGCATCCTTCACCATCGAGGGGAGTATAATCACCTCCCCCTTCATCCATAACAGCACCCTTTACATAACCTCCCTCAACAAGAAGATCTGCGCCATCGATGTGGATCGGGAAGAGGTCAAATGGATCTATGATACTGAACATGGATT
>Ga0067045_1003123_pt1 | contig 29277 bp, 32 predicted proteins | sample TerdegcTABiofilm_FD_59184 | JGI IMG/M metagenome (GOLD analysis project Ga0067045, IMG submission 59184) | Combined Assembly of (Gp0054472, Gp0054536) Wastewater bioreactor microbial communities from Singapore -Terephthalate degrading...
CGCCAATTTTTACTCAGCCCACTTTGTCAAGGGCAGCCGTCCTCTTTTCACTTTAATCATTCTTTGATGATGACATTTTCTCAGAATAAATCCGTATCTTCTAAGGTGACATTTTCATAGAACATTGACACCCGGCCGTTAAAGTCGGCGCTGAGGTCGGGCCCTCAGTTTTTCCCCCCCTGCCGGGAAGTAGCAGCCAAAGGATTTGTCGGTGTTAAGACGGCCAAGGCTTAGACCCGCCCAACAGTTCTGCAAGTATGCTTCTGGCTTCCTGCAGCGCTTTGCCCCGGTGGCTTACCATGTTCTTTTCCTCCACGGTCATTTCGGCGAAGGTCTTGCCCAATTCCGGAACATAAAACAGGGGGTCGTAGCCGAAGCCCCCGTTGCCCCGCGGTCCTTCCAGGATTAATCCCTCACACTTTCCTTCCGCCGTATAAACCCGCCCGCCGGGTTCGGCCACGGCCACAACGCTGATGAACCGCGCCGTTCTTTGCTGGAGCGGCACGCCTTCCAGCATTGTCAAAAGCTTCAAGTTGTTTTGGTCATCGTCGGGCGGTTCCCCCGCAAAACGCGCCGAGCGAACGCCCGGAAGCCCCTGCAGCGCGTCCACCTCCAGACCAGAATCGTCGGCCACTGCAAGCAGGCCGCTGGCTCTTGCCCCCGCCAGGGCCTTGATTGACGCATTCTCCAGGAATGTTTCCCCGCGCTCCTCGACCTCCGGAAGCAGGGGAAAGTCATCCGGGCCAAGGACTTCCACGTCGAGGCCCTCCAGCAGTTTCATCAGTTCCAACACCTTGCCGCGGTTGCGGGTCGCCATGAACAGGGCCTTTTTCTCAGGACTTGCCGAATTCATATTTATCACCAAGTACTTCTTTCTGAACCTCGATGAGGCTGGCGATGCCTTTCTTCCCCATCAGCAAAAGCTCTTGCAGTTCTTCCCCCGTAAAGGGACAGCCTTCGGCGGTTCCCTGGATTTCGACAAACTCTCCTTTCCCGGTCATCACAAGGTTCATATCGACCGCGGCCTGCGAGTCTTCTTCAAAGCACAGGTCCAACAGCAATTCGTCTCCGACTTTGCCGACGCTGACCGCAGCCAGCCAATCCTTGACGGGAATCGCGGAAAGCTGGCCGCTATGCACCAGCTTGTCCAGCGCCAGCACCAGAGCCACAAAAGCTCCAGTGATGGAGGCCGTCCGCGTGCCGCCGTCGGCCTGGAGCACATCGCAATCCATGGTCACGGTCCGTTCGCCCAGGGCTTCCAAGTCAACCACGGCGCGCAGGGAACGGCCAATTAACCTCTGGATCTCGTTTGTCCTCCCGCTGATTTTCCCCTTGCTGGCTTCCCGCTGGTTGCGGACAGGAGTCGCTCTGGGCAGCATAGAGTATTCCGCCGTGATCCATCCCTTGCTTGTACCTTTTAAAAACGGCGGTACTTTGTCTTCGACGGTGGCATTGCACAGGACCCTGGTCTCTCCCATTTCAATCAGGACCGACCCTTCCGCATATTTGGTATAACCGGCGATTATTCTTACCGGCCTCAGTTGCCCGGCCTTTCTGCCGTCCAACCGTTCCATCCTCTTTCACCTCACGATTCTTGTCGCCGCTTGGTCCGAAAACCACAATTCGACTGGCGGCACCTTTTCCACCGGACCGATCTCCCGTTTAAGGAAAAAACCGCCCATCCGCTGGAAGACCGCTGCGTCTCCGCTGGCATAATATCGGTAAACGGGAGCGCCTTCTTCCCGCAACAAATCCAGTTCCCTCAACCTGTCCACCGCTCTTTTCACCGTTTCCCGGGCTGGGTCGACCGGCGTTACGAACGGCCCGGTGGTCTGGGTTATCACCGGCAACAAAAAGGGGTAATGGGTACAACCCAGGATCAGGGTGTCAATGTCTTTTTCGCACAGCGGCGCCAGGTAAGTGCGGGCCGCCCGTTCGACCTCCGGGCCTTCCAGCCTGCCCTCCTCGACGAAAGGGACAAACAGGGGACACGGCCGGGCGATAACCTCTACCGCAGCGTTCTTGTTCGTCAGCATTCTCTGGTAAGACCCGCTTTTTATGGTGGCCTCGGTGGCAATCACTCCAATACGCCCATTTTTGGTGGTCTGAAGGGCCCTGTCCACCCCGGGCTCTATCACTCCCACCAGCGGGACATCGTATACGGTCTGCATTTCCTCATAGGCCAAAGAAGTGCTGGTGTTGCAGGCAATAATGACCAGCTTGCAGCCCATGTCGATCAAAAAACGGGTTATGCCGAAGGCAAAGCCCTTCAGCTCGCGGGGGTCCCTGGGGCCGTACGGAACGTGGGCGGTATCGGCATAATAAATTATTGATTCGTGCGGCATCTGGCGCAGCATCTCTGCCACGACGGTCAGCCCGCCTATCCCGGAATCGAATACGCCGACAGGCGCCAGCTTGTTTTTGTTCATTCTCTTCATCCTCGTATCCGACATGGTTTTGATGTTATTTTATTTCCCCTTGCGGTTAAAAATACCGCCCCTCGTGGAACGGGCGTCAAAAACAGTCCAGAAGGCCTCCCGGTCCCAGTCGTCTATTTCCTTGCGCAGCTTGGGCACGTCTTTTCTCCGCAGGATTATCTGATTAATATAGTGTTTGCCCTCCCGTCCCTGTCCTTCAATCACCGTAACGCCGTAACCAAGGTTGCGTAACCTCTCCGTCAGCTCGTGCGGGGATTTGAGGGTGATCACCTGCACGGTCAGGGTTCCCACGGCCAGTTTTTCTTCGATCAGGCTCCCTATGATGTTGCCGGTGGCAAACCCCGCTGCATAAACCACCAGGTTCAAAGGGTTGTTCAGGTCGGAAAATATTTTGCTCAAGGCCGCGATATAGATTATTACTTCAAAAAAACCGATCAGCGCGGCATATAGCCGGTGCCCCCTCACGATCAGCAGCGTCCGCATGGTGGAAAGCGAAACATCGCAAATCCGCGCGCCAAAAATGAACAAATATCCTCCTATTATGCTTATATTCGACATGTCCCTTACCCCCGGTGCCAAAAACTTTTTTGTCAAAAACCGCCGCTTAATTTAGTATAGCATTAGAACCGGGCTCGTACCATAAAAAACATCCCGCCGCAGGCGGGATGTTTGCTTTTATTATTTTCTTGTTATTCGAAATAGGCCTTAATCCCGTTAAAAATGCCTGCAGCCAGCTTTTGCCGGAAAGAGTCCGTCCCCAGGAGGGCCTCTTCTTCGGCGTCCGAAAGGAAGGCGGTTTCCACCAGGACAGAAGGCACCCTTGTTTCTCTCAGCACGGCGAAATTCTCCTGGAAAACCCCCAGGTCGTTCCTGCCAGCGGCCTTTACCAGTTCCCGCTGCACTAGAGCAGCGAGCTTTTGCCGGCTGTATCTCTGTGGGCTCAGTTCGCTGTTGCTCACAGGGGCGTAATAGTATGTAGAATGTCCGGAAATCTTCGTCTTTTTGTTCTCGGAAAAATTGGCATGGATGCTGACAAAAATGTCGGCGCGGCTGTTGTTGGCCAGCCAGGCGCGTTCCGCCAGCGAAAGCTCCGTCTGCCCGGTGTGGGTCATGATGACCCTGGCTCCCGCCTGTTCCAGCAGCTTTTTGAGCTTAAAGGCCACATCCAGGTTGACATCCTTCTCCTTAAGCCCGGTCTTGATACCTATCGCCCCGGGATCAAGCCAACCTCCCGGCTGAACGCTGGAATGGCCCGGATCGATGACAATAATTTTCCCGCTCAAACCTGAGGTCTGGGCGACTCCAATCAGGATCCTGGTCACTTTGGCCGTGTCATCAAAACTGACGGTCTGGAGGGGAGTATAGGAAAAGAGCAACTCAATCAAGGTCTTGTCGTCTTGGGAATAAATCTTTATCCCGCCGATCCCCAGCCTGGCGATCTTGCCTTCGTAATTAATACTGGTGGCGCCTTCCAGTTCCAGGGTAATGGCGTTTTCATCCTTTGCCGCCTTGATCCGATACTGGCTGCTTGTCCATCCCTCCAGCAGCAATATTGGTCTCCCCAGGGAATCGATGATCCTGAAATTCCTGCCCTCGCCGATGGGCGCAATCAACGCCTCGCTTTCCAGGATGCTCCCCCGGGAAGAGGCGCCCGGCTGTTCAGGGCTTGCCAGCCAGCTGGCGACCCACCCTTTAGTTCCGTTGGAAAGCCTGACTTCCAGCCAGTCTCCGTCTCTGCCGGCAACAGCCAGGCGGTCGCCTTGCTTGACCTGGGCAACTACCGCCGCTTCAATGGATGCCTGCTGCCTGATGTTTACGACGCTGCCGGTCACGACAACCGTCTCCAGAGGCGTGTTCCCTGCAGAAGCTTCCGGGGAAGACGTTCCAGAAGAAGCCGCTTCGGCGGAAAGCCTGACGTAATCCCCGCAAACCCAACCTTCAACGCCGCCGACCGCTATTTTATACCAGCCGTCCTGGGCGGCGATGACCTGGTGGGTCTCGTTGAGGCCGATCTTTGTCACCAGCGGGTACTCCGCGTCAGGACCGCTCCTGACATTGAGGACCTCCGTGGTCACCGTAAGATACTGCCGCCCGTTTGCCGGCGACGCCGTCCCGCTGCTTTGGGCGGCGGTTGGTTCAACCACCGTATGCCAACCGGCAATCCAGCCTTTGACTCCGTTTGGCGCCTGGACAAGATACCAGCCGTTTTTTTCGTCGGAAACGGTCAGCACTGCCCCGGCCTGCACCTGCCCCACCTTGGCATAGCCGGTCCCAGGGCCTTTGCGGATATTAACGGTGCTACCGGTGACCTTGACTGTTTTCTGATCCGTCTTTTTCAACTGCACCAGGCTGCCATGCACCCATCCCACAGTCCCGCCGGTTATTAACCGCACCTTCCACCATTCGCCCGACTTTTCGAGCAACTCGAATTCCTGCCCGGCTTTGGCCTTGGTCACCACCGCGGAGTTCAGCCCGGGGCTTTTGCGCACATTAACCACGCTGCCGGTCACCACGCCCTTTTCTCCCGCCCAGGCAGGCGGCGGGGGCCAAAAGAAAACCAAGAGAAGGACAACAAGCAACGCCTTCCTCGAATATGTAAAAATCACTGGATGTCCTCCTTCCCAGGGAACAGCCCCGTCATTGACCCTGATCTTTATTCGCCCCGCCCGGTCGAATTCCCTCTAAAAATGTCGCGGTAAATGGTGGAAAAAAAAGCGCCTTGCGGCGCTCACTTGATCAGGCTGGTGTTTCTCGCCAGGGCCTGGTCTGTCTTAATATGCCCCAGGAGGGTGCTGACCCGTTTGCCGTCGACCCTGAGCTCAACCTTCTCCACGGTCGGGAACTGGGTAACTGTGTTGACTATGGAATACACGGCCAGTTTTTCCGCAGAGGCCGAAGCGGGCAAATCCTTGATCAAATCGCCGCTTAAGTCGATAATCGCCAGCCCGTCCGGCCTCACATTGATGTCCAGCAGTTTGGTGCTGGCCGGCAGGGTCGGCTGCAAGCCGGCTTGTTTGGGGCCTTTAATCAGTTCTTCCACGGCAGCCCTGGCAATCCCCACCACCTTGGGAACCTCGCGTTCCTCCACCACCAGCTTCCCAGCTTGATCGGCAAAATACAAGGCGATTGTCCTGGTCTCGCCGCCTGGCGTCGCCGTTGCCTTGGGAGCATTGATGACAACGTTCGGGGTCATGGTATCCCCGCCGGTTTTTCCCTGGCTTTTGTTAAATTCCTGCTTCAGGGCAGATATTCTATCCGTCAGAAAGCACCCGCTTAAAACAGGACCCGCCAGCATCATCAGCAGCAAAAGGAGCGCTGTTTTTTTCATGTTCCTTCCCTCCCCCTTCCCTTCCATATATTCACTATACATATATTGGGAAGAAGGTGTTTTATGACAGCTATCTTCCCGCTTTGGCCTGTCATAAAAAAGGCTCCGCCCGAAAGAGGAACGGGCGGAGCGCACGCAACAGTTGTGGCTTATGACTCATGATATTTAATGATATTAATGATTTTGGTCGGACGGGCCGTTAGCCGTTTACAGGAAAAACACCAGGGTGACCACCGCGAAAATAGGCAGCAGAATGGGTATGCTGTACTTGATCATGTAGCCGAAAAAGCTCGGCATGGGGACCCCCGACTCCTCGGCGATGGAGCGGACCATGAAGTTCGGGGCGTTGCCGATGTATGTATTTGCTCCAAAGAACACCGCGCCTGCCGAAATCGCCATCAGGTAAACCGGATGCTCGGCCAACAGCCTGGCCACAGCCGCAGGCTCGGCCATCCCTGGGTAAAACCGGCCCAGGGCCGTGCTGAAGAAGGTGAGATAGGTCGGTGCGTTGTCCAAAAAGCTGGACAGGCCTCCGGTTATCCAGAAATAGTGCATCGGCTGCTGGACCGCTGCGGTGATGAAACCCAGGGAGCCGGCTTCGCCGGCTTTAAGCATGGAAAGCACCGGAGCCATGGTGATGAATATCCCGAAGAACAAGTAGGCCACTTCCTGGATCGGGGCCCAGGTAAACTCGTTTTCTTCCCTGAGCTTCCAGGGAGTCACCAACAGAGAGGTGACGCCGATCGCGATCAGCAGTCCATCGCGGACCAGGTCCTGCACGGCGCGGTGCACTCCCAGGATGCTGACCTCGCCCCAGTGCACGCTGCCGCTCATGAGGATAGAGCCGACGATGCCGCCCAGCAGCAGGAAGTTATACACCCCCAGTATCTCCAGCACTTTGCCGGACCCGTTGACCGCCAGGTCTTCCTGGTCCCGGAGAAGCGAAAAACCGGCCGTTCCCCCTTGCTCTTTTTGTTCCTTGCGCAGGTAATAAAAGTCAACGGCCACATATAGTACAAGCAAAATCAGCGCTACCAGCAGCATGGGAGCTATCAGCCTTAGGGTCCAAAAAAAGGGCACGCCGTGCAGGAAGCCGAGGAACAGGGGCGGGTCGCCCAGCGGCGTCAAGGCTCCTCCTATGTTGGCCACCAAAAAGATGAAGAATACGACCATGAACGCCCGGTACTTGCGGTATTTGTTGATCCTCAGAAACGGGCGGACAATAAGCATGGCGGCCCCTGTGGTACCCATCCAGGACGCCAGGGCGGTCCCGGCGGCCAGGAAGCCCGCATTGACCAGCGGGGTGCCTTTCAGCGTGGTGCGGAGCAGCACCCCGCCTCCTACGGTGTACAAGGCCCAGAGCAGGATGATGAACGGAACATAATCAACTATCAAGATGTGCAGCAGCTCATAGGCCGCTTCGCCCCGGTAAGCCACAAGCAAAGGCACTGCGGCTACCGCAGCCCAAAAGAAAGAAACTTTGGGATAATGGTGGTGCCAGAACTCGGGCGCCAAAACCGGAAACAGCGCAATCGACAGCAGCATGCAGGCAAACGGCAGTCCCGCCAGCAGGGGCAATTGAGTACCCAGTGAATGCTCCAAGGTCATTCTCCTCCATACATTACTTTTTTCTTATACCCCCCAATTACCGCATATCTCTTCGAACCCTGTGCTTTCTTTCTCTGGATGGCATGTTTTTATTTATTATTTATGCTGTTGTTTTTTCCCGCGGACTTGCCCGGAAATTCTCCACTTTGTGAATGTTAGCACATTATGGCAAGGCAGTCAAGATGATGTAACTGGTTGTAAACTGTTTCTACGCCTGGAGTTCCGAATGCAAAGGGCTGCGGGAATAGTCCAAAACCCTCAACATCAAGCGCTCTTGCGGCGCAGAACAAGCAGCCCGGCGGCGGCAAAAGCCGCAACGGCGCTGACCACCTGGGCGACCCGCAGGCCGGGAGCAAGCATAAGGCTGTCTGTCCTCAGCCCTTCAATGAAAAAGCGGCCGACCGAATAACAAAGGACATAACTGAGAAATACATCGCCTTCTTTGGTCCTGGGCCTTCTCCTCAGCCAAAGAAGAAAAAGAAAAACGCCCAGGTCCCACAGCGACTCATACAGAAACGTCGGGTGACGGAAAGAGCCGTCAATGTACATGGCCCAGGGTATTTTATCCGGGTCCACCTCGTAGCCATAAGCCTCCTGGTTGAAAAAGTTGCCCCAGCGTCCAATGGCCTGCCCCAGCGCAATGCTGGGTGCGGAGACATCGGCCGCCGGCCAGAAACCGATCCCGTACTTTTTCAGGCTGAAGTAAGCGGCAATAAACGCCGCGATCAGGCCGCCGTGAATGGCCAGGCCGCCGTGCCAAACCGCCGCTATTTCGCCGGGGTACCGGCTGTAGTAATCCCAGTTGAAAATGACGTAATACAGCCGCGCGCCGACAAACGCCGCCGGCAAAGCCACGATCAGAACGTTCATGAAATGGTCGGTGTTGATGTTTTTTCGTTCCGCTTCCCGGAGGGCCAACGACGCGCCCAACAGCACCGCCATGGCGATGAGTATGCCGTACCAACGGACCGTCAACGGGCCAACCGTAAAAGCGACCGGGTTTACATCCATCGGCGTTTCAATCCTCCCCTGCTGCAAGCAAACTCTGTTGCTTTTCGTTCCTTCTGGCGGTGTTTCCAGCATTAGATCATTATATTATTATTGAGGATTATTGTTCATGTATAATTACTGGTATAAGTATTATCAATAATGGTATTGTTTATTAAACCCTTACAGCCGTTACAGCGCGTAAAGCTGTTCCCCGCGCAGCAGCGAAACACCGGAGCTTTCAATCGCCTTCCGGGCCTGCTGCGGGTTCTCCACGCGGATAATCACCACCGCGTCTTTTTTGGCCGTTCCGATGAAGGCATAAGCGTACTCCACGTTTATGCCGGCCTGCTCGAGCTTCTCCAAAACCCCGGCCAGCCCGCCGGGATGGTCGGGCACCTGCACTGCCAGCACCTCAGTGATGCTGACGACAAACCCTTTTTCTCCGAGCACCCGATAGGCCAGGTCCGGCTCGTTAACAATCAGCCGCAGCACGCCGAAATCCGTGGTGTCGGCTACGGAAAGGGCCCTGATGTTTATACCCGCTTCCCCAAGTTCCCGGCATACCTGAGCCAGGCGTCCCTTCTTGTTTTCAAGGAATAAGGAAATCTGCTTGACCATGTCCACACCTCCTCCATTTTTCTATTTTCCCTTTTCGCCGCGGGCAACTATTTATCCTGCTGGAATCCAGAGTTATTCAACAATTTGCCGATTTGCCGTCCGCCTTTGCGGCGTTTGGAACGGCACAGGCAGGGAAGGGAAGGCGCCATGAAAAATGGCAATACTAGAAACAGTCGCTTAAGAGGTGAATTGTCTGATGAATACGCTTGTATCGTATGCGGGTCTGGCCGCCGGTTCGGTCATTTTTGCCCTAAGCCTCAACCTTTTCTTCGTCGCCAACGGCCTGGCCGAAGGAGGCCTGACCGGGGTAGCCTTGATCGTGCATTACCTTGCCGGCCTGCCGACCGGCTTGATACTGGCGGCGTTGAACGTTCCCCTGCTGCTCCTGGGATGGTTAAGGTGGGGGTTCTCCTTTATCTTCAAAACACTGCTCAGCGTGGTGATCGTCGCCGGGACCGTAGACCTGACCCAAGGTCTCGGCGTTCCCACCCACGACCTGCTGCTCGGCGCGCTGTACGGCGGCGCCTTTTCCGGGTTGGGCATAGGCTTAGTCCTACGCTCCGGAGCTACAACAGGCGGCATTGACGTGGTCGCCCGTTTTTTCCATGAGCTATACGGCATCAGCCTGGGCAAAATCTATTTCACCTTCGATTCAGCGGTGCTGACGCTGTTCGCTTTATTCTTCGGCCTGGAAAAAGCGCTGTACACCCTGGTGGCCCTCTTTGTTTTCAGCCGGGTGGTTGACCGGATGATCGAAGGGGTCAACGGAGCCAAAGCGGTCATCATCATCTCGCGCGCCGCCGCGGCCATCACCCAGGACATCATCAGCAAATTGGACCGGGGGGTCACCGTCCTGCGCGGGTACGGCGCCTATACCGGCCGGGAACGCGATGTCCTGTACGTGGTAGTAGGCCGGCAGCAGCTGCTGCGCCTGAAAAAAATCGTGCAGGACCAGGACCCGCACGCCTTTGTCATTGTCAATGATGTGCACGAGGTCCTGGGCGAAGGATTCAGGAGGACCTTTTAGCCTCCACTTGTATTTCAAAAGAGCGGGGCCAGGGGAAGGAAACCGTGCAGTTTTCAAGGCCCACCTCCTGCAAACGCGACGCCATCAGTTCCCGCAGCTTCCGGTTGGCATCTTCCCACCGCGGTCCGAAATCAGCCGGGTCGATGCCTTCCTGCTGCGCCCACCTGTTGAATTCATCCCTGACCTGGCACTGGAACAAATAGTCGTCGGCAATCCTTATCGCCTGGAACTCCCGGTGGGCTTCCAGTCCCTCGGTATCCCACCAGAGCCGGCTGCGGCGGTAATCCAAAAGCAGGCCGTGAGCCAGGACCGTCCCGAGGCTGTTCCCCGCCGTGTTCCATCCGGCGTAGACCTCAACCAGCCCGTACAGCCTGTCCGGTCCCATTGCCTCGAGCAAGGCCTCATCCGCCCGGTTGGTGCAAGCTATATCGGCCAAAGCGGTGACAGCGGCCGCATCCCGTTCGCGGCCGGCCTGCAGTGTATCGCGCAGGAGCCGGACATAAGCAGGGTCGCGCACGGGCCGGCTGTGGATATAGAGCGCCAGCCGACCCCTTTGATCCTGGTAAGCGCCCAGGTATTCCAGCCTTTCCCTGACCATCTCCTCCGCCGGAACCCCTTCATAAGGGAACACCGCCTCCCGGTCCGCCGGTTCCAGCCAGGTCACGGCCACCGGCGTTCTTTTCGCCAGGCCGGCAACCTTCCTGGCTAGAACCAGCATGGTCAGGTCATCCGCGCCGTGAATGAATTTTACCCTCTCCCCCAGGCCCTTTTGCGCCGCATCGTCCTTTAGCCTTTCAAACAGGCTGCTGTTCAGCCCGCAAGGAACCGCATCGTCAACCCCCACCACCAGCTCTTGGCACAGACCGGCCTGCGCCATTTGGAGCAGGACGCCCGCCAGGTTTTCAGCCCCCTGATAGACCGCCTGGTAGGAAGCCAGGATTTGCGGGGGCAGCCTTTTCTCCAGCCTGTGCATCTCGGCCCGCCAGTGAGCCTCTTCCTCTTCCGTAAACTGCCGGCAGCCACCGCCGCCATCAAGCCTGCCGGCCAGTTCCGCCCAGCGCGCCAGGTCCTCCCGGTAGTTCCAGAGCTCTGTGAACTGGCTGGGGAGGTGCCGCGGCAAAACATACAACAGGGTGATGTTTTTATTTTTATTATTGTTCAAAAAAGTCTTTAGCCGCCCAAGCCTGCCGTTTAAGCCGCGATATGAAGCGGCGTCCCGGGAAGCGATCAGCCCTCCGTTTATTATTTCGTTGACGCTGATGATCATTTTTTCCGCCAGGCCCCTGTTTTCTTCCAGCCACGACAGCAAATCATCAGCCGGTGCAGGCCGCAAATACAAATCAAGCCTTTCCTTGGGCGGCAGGATCACCTCTGCGCCGCCAAGCCTTCCCAGGATCTGCGCGTACTGGGTATTAACCGGTCTGCTGTCCAGGGGAATGAGCAGGACAACCTGGCGGGCGTGCCGGAAAAACAAAAGGCAAACAACAGCTGCGACTGCCAAAACAACCAGGCCGAACAGGACCACAATGCGTTTCACGGCAACCTCCTCAGCTCAGGGCGGTAGCTGCACACAGCAACCTGCGTATTAACCTTGTATTATTGTATTATTGTAACACAATGCGGCTTAATGCGGCAGGGCTCAAACGGTCAGGCCCTGCCGCCGGCAGACTGCTTTATTAGGACGGCTGATTCAGATCGGCGAATGAACCCATCTCATTGATTATCTTGCAGGCCGCATCGAGAAGGGAAAAGGCCAGCGCGGCGCCCGTCCCTTCGCCCAGGCGCATGTTCATCTGTAGCATCGGCTCCATCCCAAGTTCCTCCAGCACCAGCCTGGCCCCCTTTTCCGCCGACAGGTGCGAAGGAATGAGGTAGTCTCTTACCCGGGGATTAAGCCTGACCGCGGCCAGTGCGGCTGTCCCGGCAATAAACCCGTCAATGACGACGGCCGTCCGGCGGGCTGCCCCGGCCAGGCAACACCCGACCAGGCCGGCCAGATCAAAGCCGCCCACCTTGGCCAACACGTCCAAAGGATCGCTCCCTTCCGGCCTGTTGACGGCCAGTGCCGTCTTGACGGCATCCAATTTCAAGCGGTAGGCATCTCCCCCGCCTCCCGTCCCTGCTCCCACCACATCTTCGGGGCGGGCGCCGCTCAGCGCCGCCAGGACTGCAGCTGTTGTTGCGGTATTGCATATGCCCACTTCGCCGGTGCCCAGCACACCGATGCCGCTGTCAATGAGGAAATTGGCTGCTTCGATGCCCACTTCAACCGCCCTGATCGCTTCTTCCCTGGTCATGGCCGGCCCTTTGGAGATATTTCCGGTGCCGTTCCTGATCTTCCTTGGCAGGATGTGTTCGCCCCGCACTTCGCCGTTAATACCAACATCCACAACCAGCAGGCTGCTACCGGCATGCCGCGCCAGCACGGAAACGCCGATCAGTCCCGGTCCGGCCAACTCCGCCACCAGCCTGGTGATCTCCTGGGGATAGGTGTGAAAACCTTCTTCATAAATGCCGTTGTCAGCGGCCATCATCACGATGCCCTTAGGCCTGACCCGGGGAAGCGGCTCGCCATAAATACCGGCCAGCTGCACAGCAAGGTCCTCCAGCCGGCCCAGGCTGCCCGGCGGCTTAAGCAGGCCGTCCAGCCGCTCGCGGGCTTTCTTCATGGCGTCTTCATCAAGCGGGCCAATGTTGTTCAAGGTCTTTTCCATCAGTGGACTCGGTTGACTCATTTTTATTCCTCCCTCGCATTGATTGATGGGTATTAATATTAATTAACATTAATTTAAAAGCCCACGGTACTGATACCGTGGACTTTACCATCATCCATTCCGTTGAGCCATCCAGGCAGGTCTCCTGGCTCTGGTTCCTCGCCTGCTGCGGCCTTCCCGCATTTGGTGCGGTGGCTTTCTGCCCGATGCAGTACAGCGGCTCCCCAGTTACAGTGGCGGGTCCGCCGGGGATTTGCACCCCGTTCCCTATTCTCCCCGAAGGGCACCTGAATGAGCAAGGATATTCTCTTGTGACGGCGCGCCTGTGTTTACAGCTTTCGCGCAGAGGAAAACTCCATTGTTTGATTTACTGCACACCTTGATTATAATTCGTTCTGTGCGTTTTAACAACCCTTATTACCCGTCCGTTCAAGACGATTCGCGGCACAGGCTTTTAACCAGGGCGATCTCCCGGGCATAACCCTCGTTGTCGTTAGGCGTCTCCAGGATCAGGGGAATCCCCTGCAAATCACGGTCGCAGGCTATTTTCCTGATAATCTCAAGGCCAAGTACCCCCTCGCCGAGTTTGGCATGCCGATCGCGCCTTGAGCCAGTTGGAAAAGCGGAATCATTAAGGTGAACGACTTTCAGCCTTTCCAGGCCGATTTTGCGATCAAACTCCTTTTTCACTTTCGGCCACGCCGCAAGGTCATAACCGGCCGCAGCAAGATGAGAGGTGTCCAGGCATATGCCCAGCTGCGGATTATTTCCGCATTCCTCCAGAATCCCGCGCAACTGGTCAAAGCTGCGGCCAAGCTCGGTCCCTTCCCCGGCCATGCCTTCAATGACGACGCTCACGTCTCCGGGAAGGTGCGGCAAAAGCTCTTGAATCCCTTGCGCCACAAGCGCCAGACCGGTTTCCTCCCCCTGCCCGCCGTGGGACCCCGGGTGCAGTACAAGATAAGGAGCCCTCATCTGACTGGCCCTGAGCAGGTCTTCCCGTAAGGTCCTGAGGGTGAATTCCCGCACTGTTGGCTTGGGCGAAGCCAGGTTATACGTATAGGGCGCATGGGCCACAATGGGCCCAAAATTCCGCTCTTTCATCAGCGAAAATCCCTTTTCCAGGTCGTTTTCCTGCAGCCGCTTAGCACTGCCGCCGCGGGGATTCCTGGTAAAAAACTGAAACGTGTTGGCCGCCATTTCAACTGCCGCTGTCGCCGCTCCCAACAGCCCCCCGGCGATGGAGACATGCGCGCCGATTATCATGAACAAACCTCTCTTTTCTTAACCTTCTTAACTGAATCGGTGTTGTTGTTCCATTTCGAGCAGCCAGGCCTTCCTGTCGAGCCCCGCCCCGTATCCGACCAACCGGCCGTCATGCCCCACCACCCGGTGGCAGGGAACAATGACAGCCAGCGGGTTGCGGTTACTAGCCTGTCCTACGGCCCGGCAGGATTTCGGACGGCCGGCCCGTGCAGCCAACTCCCCGTAGCTGACCCTCTCGCCGTATGGTATGCGGGCCATTTCACGCCAAACCTTTTCCTGGAAAGGCGTCCCCCAAGCAGAGTACGGGGTCTGGAAAACCTTCAGTTCCCCCTGGAAATACGCCGCAAACTCTCTGCCGGCCCAGGCAAGGAGCGGCGTGTTTTTGCTGACAAGCTCGAATCCGGCCGGGCTTGGACCTGGTCTGCCGTCGTGAAAGCAGGCAAACCGCAGGCACCGCTCGTCGGCCACAAGCCTGAAAGCGCCCAGCGGGCTGTCGATATCGCGATAATACAGTGTTTCTCTTTCTTTAATCATTTTCATCATTTTCATCATCCCATCCAGCTATAAACGAGGTAAAGCCCGCCCCATACTGCCGCTGCTCCCAGCAAACGGTACAGCCAGCTTTTAAATCTCTTCGAGCGGGTGGCGCCGTGATAAGCCGCTGCAGCGGCCACGACTCCCAGGGCTACGCTGGCCAGCGCCAGAAAATATCCCCACGTCGTCGGTTCCCGCAGACCCCACTCCACTTTCATGCTGGCGGCAATCAAATAAGCAAAGACCGCCAGAAGAGGCGCCAGCACATATTTTCTTTTTCTTTCCCTGGCCTGGTAACAACCTTCGCAGATCCAGCGGGCATGATAAACATTGTGCCAGCGGTTCACAGCATGCCTGTGCGCCTCGCAAACCGCAAGACCGCAGATGCCGCAGCGCTCCACGGCTTTTTCCTGGCAGTAGTGGCAGCGCGCCATGCCGGTCAACCCCCCCAATTAATCCCGATAAATGATTAATCCTTTTGATCCTACTTTTCTATCTATCTGAAACCAAATCCATTATAATCGAAAAAACCCCAACAAGAAACACTTCGTCATTTAAGGAAGGTTCCTGTCCAGGGCTCAGTCTTTTTCCGGCACGTCTGCTGCGGCGGTTTTTTTAGGGAATTCATATATCCTGCACTCTTCTTTTTTGAACCCATCGTTTTCATGCTTCTGGACAGCCTGCTCGAAAACGTCTCCACTGGCCAGGTTGATAATCCTGGTGATCTCGTTGATTCCGTCAACATCATTCTCCACCACAAACTCGCCGGCAGGGGACCTCAGGTCGATCAGGTTGTTTATCAACGCCTGCAGCATCTCTTTGGATAGAGTTATGCGAACATGCGGCATGCGGCACTCCCCCAAAAGGTGTTTCCGAAATTGTTATTATTAATTATTATAGAAAAGAAGGCCTCAAGTGCTACCATAAAATCAGGAAATTTTGTTCATTCAGCTTAAAACAGGCCCGGCCTTCTTGGAGGCAGAAATTAGCGCGGCCCATGAGCCGCGCTAATGTTCACCGATCCTTTTCTTGCCTATCCTCAGCACTATGCCGGCCAGCACCTTCTTCTCTTCTTCAGTGGCGTTCTCCCAGATCTCCTTGATTAACGCCTCCTCGACATTATCGGGACTCACAAAGTGCCCCAGCAGGTTGCCCATGCTGATCATTCCCTTGATCATCATTTCGTCGCTCAACCCGTGCGCCAGGCCGTCGCGAATGGTAGCGGAAAGCTCTGCCGGAAAACGTTCGACAGGTAGGTCCATCCTGTTCTATTCACCTCCGCTAATATCTTGCCCCGATTGCTCCTGAATATCCTTTTTTCTTTCTTCCCCAGACCGGCCATGAACCACGTTTGACCCCGCAACATAAAATACATCGGTGAAGCGGGAGGTGTGAACATGCATAAGCGATTTCAAAAGGATTACCGGTTCCCCTTGAGCAGGAGGATCACAATACTCGGGCTGCGTGTTGAAACCGGGCCCAGGCCGCTGTACGACATTTCGCCAGGCGTGCTGAAGCTTAAAGACGACTGGAAAATTCAAATAGTCTATAAGCCGGGCGGCGGCTCCGGGCAAGAAGCGCCCCTCCTTATGGAGGTGCCTGTAGGCTGGGAAGAGGAGTTGGAGTGGGGCGACAATTTGCCAGCAGTGCTTTCAGTCTCATATCAAAAGAAACCTCAAAGCGTTTCCGCCTGGGTTTATGAAACGTTGGAAACAACTGCGGAAAAGTTCACGTTAAACCTGACCCTGGAAACGATTGTCGAAATCGATTTTGATGAAAAAGCAACCCCAGCCAGAACAGAAACGGCGGTAAAGGTAGAGATGAAATCAATAGTAGAGGAGCTGAAGCGGCTGGCCAGCCAGGTCAACGAGCTGGAGGAAAAACTGGCCTGCCTTGAAAATGAAACGAGCCTTCGCCCGGCCGCCGAAATCAGGATCAGCGGGTATGTGCTCGACTCCTTCACTTTGACTCCTGTCGGCAAGTGCATCATAGAATTCTGCCCGCAAAACGGCGGCACAGCCGGCAGCAAAACGGCCACGGACGGCCGCGGTTTCTACACGGTCAACGGGCTTGCCCCCGGGACCTATGATCTGAAAATAAGGCACCCCCGCTTCGCGCCTCTCGTCATCAAAGACTATGTCATCGGCGAAAATGCAGACAAACACCAGGACTTTTTGCTGCGGAGGGTTTGAAGAAAAGAAAGCTTACAAGCTTGAAGTCTGAAAGGAGGCAGGGCATGGGTACCAATGAAATGCTGCAGCGCTCCATCACTTATGAAGAGGCCATCCTGAGGAACTACAGGCAGTACGTGGAGCAGGCCGGCTCCACGGAAGCGGGCGCCCTTTTCGCGCAGCTCATCGAGGAAAAAGTCGGCCAGATAGAAAGACTGCAGTCCTTACTGAAAAAATACTGCAAGCCTTGAGGCTCGCGCCGCCAGCGTCCCAAGTTGTGGGAACATTTATAAAGCGCGCCTTATTAAGGCCAGCAAACTTTTCCTGTACCGCCTAAAAAGCAAGTACCCCAACCACCAGATCAGGATAAGCGCTATGACCCCATTGATTATTGAGCCGACCACAAAGGCTTTGCCGAGAAGAACAACATCCCGCCAGCCGAGGTGGGCCATTTTTTTGACGGCAATGTAAATGTTGGGGCGGGTGGGCTGCACAAACTGGTCCCCTACCAGGAGATTTAAATAAAAAAAGAAAGGAAACAGGGGCATCGTCAGCGCCCAGGCCAGGGTAGCCGCGACGAGGTTGGTCCTGAACAGGCCGGCCAGGGCGGCCGTAAAAACGGCGCCCAGGCCGCAGGTAGGATAGAAATGGATTACTGTGCCGACGGCGATCCCCCCTGCCACTGACTTCGGGGAATCATGAAGGCGGCAAAGCTTTATCAGGTAATACTTCAACCGTCGCCTGTAGCCCAACTGCTCCTCTCCTTATATCGAAATAACAATATGTTTATAATTTAATGTCGTTTTATTCTATCTCCTGGCTGATAATCCCTTCTTGAAAACAAAAATATTGTTGATGAAATAAAAAACGCTTGTGATTGCTTGTGATCGTTTTATGTCTGGTCGAGCAGGCGGGGCAGTTCCAGCAAGCCGTGCCCCTGCTGCTCCCTGCCGAGGCTTTCCAACAGCACCGCCTGTTCCGATATCATCCCCCGGATGAGTGGGGCAGGGAGCGGTCCATAGTAATTAATAATGTCGGCCACCGCGCCGGTAACGTGCGGGGCAGCAAACGAAGTGCCGCTTTTTTTGGAATAGCCTGTTCCCAACCAGTCAGAATAAATGTCCACCCCGGGGGCACAAAAGTCGATCTCCGGGCCATAGCAAGAAAACCTGGCCAACCGGTCGTCTTTGTCAATGGCCGATACGGCAACGACCTCCGGCAACCGCGCCGGGAAATTGACTTCCCCGCCGTTGTTTCCCGCTGCGGCGACCATCAGGATACCCTTGGCATGAACTGCTTTGGCGGCGCGGGCAATGGCTTCGCTGGTCTCGGCCGTGGAAAAGCTCATGTTTATAACGCTGACCTGTCGCCTTATCAGCCAGTCCATACCTTCGACAATATCGGAAAGCTTGCCGCTGCCGTCCTTTTGAAACGCCTTAACCACATAAAAATCGACATAAGGGTTAATGCCCACCATCCCGTTTACATTGCAGGCCCCGATAATACCGGCGACGTGGGTGCCGTGCCCGTAGTCGTCCAAAAAGCTGGTCCGGCCGTCCAGAGTGCAGATGCCGTCGCGGACGTTTCTCTGCAAATCCGGATGGTAATAATTGATCCCCGTATCAATTATCCCCACGCGAACCCTTCGTTCTTTAAGTTTGCCCCATACTTTGGGCGCGCCGATCCGCTTCAAGCCCCAGTCCACGATCCTCCCGCCCTGGGCCGGCGAACGGGTGGCTGTGCGAGGCGGCTGAACGGGGAGCGGAAAGGACGGCAACGCCGGAAAGGGAAAAATCGGCCTTGGAACAGCCGTCCCCCGTAAAACGCAAAGCTTGAACACAACATCGTCTTCTATCCTGACCTTTTCCGATAAAATGCGCGCCTCAGCCAGGGCGTTGGTTCCTCTTTCTGTCGGGAATTCGCAGAGGTACCCGCCGATCAGCGGTAATTCCTTGATTATCCTGCCGCCGGAAACCGTAAGGGCCTCATGGAACTCCGACAAATATGCATTATCCCTGACAGTAACCACCTTTCTGACCCAGGTTTCTCTCTTTGTTCGGTCTGGCATTTTGGGTTCCCCTTTCTGACATAAGATAAACCTTCCATTTACCTTATGCCGGAAGAGGTGAATCGGCTACAACTACAACCAGCCCACGCGACCGCCTGGAAAGGGACAAGGTGATACGGGATTCATTTTTGCTGGTATAATTATGTTATCCGGTGACAGGATGTGAAGCCCATGAATAAACATCGCCGATGGTTGGTGCTTGTCTCGTTGGCCTTTTGCCTGGCAGGCTGCGGGCGCGCTGCCGGGACCGCCTCCGTCCCATCCACCGCACCTGCCGGCACGGGCCTGGCCGCGTTGCCTCCGCCGCACGAAATGCTCGTTATTACTGCCACAGGCGATATCATGATGCACAACACCCAGATCAGGGCGGGTTACAGTCCTGCCGACGGCAGTTATGACTTTTCTGGCTGTTTTGAATATGTCTCCCCCCTGCTGCACGCGTCCGACCTGGTCATCGGCAACCTGGAAACCCCCTTGGCTGGAAAAAAGGCTGGCTACAGCGGCTTCCCCAGGTTTAATGCCCCGGAGTCACTGGCGAAAAATCTGAAACAGGCCGGCTTCCACGTGCTCACTACCGCCAACAATCACTGCCTGGACAAGGGCTACAGCGGCCTGGCAAGCACGCTGGACTTCCTGGACAGGGAAGGGCTGTTGCATACTGGCACGGCCCGCAGCCGGGAAGAAAGCGACAGGATACTCATTGTGGACATAAAAGGAATAAAAATTGCCGTCCTCGCCTATACCTTCGGCACGAACGGCTTGCTGCCGGACAACAACCGACTTTTTTCCGTAAACTACCTCCGGGAAGAAAGGGTGATAACCGACATCGCCAGGGCTAAAAACGAAGGCGCGCAACTGATTGTCGCCTGCCTGCACTACGGTGTCGAATACCATCCGCGTCCCACCGCCGGGCAGGCAAACCTGGCCGCCGCTTTCCTGGAAGCCGGAGCCGATGTCATAATCGGCCATCACCCGCATGTCCTGCAACCGACGGTTGTCATAAGAAGCGGCGAAAGCGGCGGGGGGAAAACAAAGTTCGTTGCCTATTCGCTGGGCAATTTCATCTCAGACCAGCGCGGCCTGGATAGAGAATCAAGCATCATTCTCAATCTGTATTTCGGCATTGACCCGCTGTCCAGAACCCCGTATTTCAACAAGGCTACCTACATACCAATCAAAACCAGACGCTTTTGGCATGAAGGCAGCCTTTCTTTCCAGGTGGTTCCTGTCGAGGCAGCCCTGACCAGCATCAAAACAAACCGGGCGCCGGGTTTTACGCGCCAGGAGGCTGCTGCCCTCGAAGAGGCCTGGACCTATGTGACCGCTCGCCTGGACACGAACGACCCGCTATGGAGCCTGCAGCCGCTAGCCGTCCCCCTGCAGGAATTGCCGCTGCTGGGCAAATGGGCGCCCTAAGCGGGCACCTGAAGCTCTTCCCACAATGATAAGCCCAGGTCCTGCCTGCATTTCAGCGTTACCCGCGGGTCAAAGGCCACTTCTTCCGCCCAAATAAGCCTTGCCTGCCCCCGCCCCACCAATCCGCGCGCCTCATCCTGCAGAAGCAAACAGCTCTTAATCTGGGCATCCGCACCGGGCATCATGCCCCCATTTTTTAACCGGGATCGCCGGAATTTTTAACCAAAGTATAACAATATTGCTTTCAAAACATCAAAACATGCTTTATAATTGCGACCAGACAGATTTACTCAAGATAGAGATAGGAGAGAGCCATGTTTGTCGGGGCAAGAATAATCAAGACGGGCCTGGCTGTCGCCCTGAGCCTGTTTATATGCGATTATTTCAACATTCAGCCGTCGCTTTTCGCCGGAGCCGCCACCGTACTTAACATGCAGCCTTCGGTGGGGCTCAGCCTTTACAACGCCAAGGAACAGTTGCTGGTCCATTTCCTTTCCGTTTGCGTAGCCATCCTGCTGGGGCTGACCATCGGCACCAACCCCTTGAGCATGGGGATTTCGACCATTATCATCATCCAGCTGTGCCAGGTTTTCAAATGGCGGGGCGGCGTCTCCGCCGGAGTAATGGCTGCCATATTCGTCCTGGCTTCACCTCACGCGGAGTTTCTCAACCACGCGCTGGTCCGGTCGCTGGCCATCTTTGTCGGGGTCAGCGTGGCCCTGGCGGTCAATTTGACAATTGCTCCTCCCCGCTATCGCCAGCCCTTGCAAAAAAAGCTGGTCGAGTTAAACATGCATGTTTCCCGGCTCTTTTGCGAAGCCGTGCAGGCTTTCCTCCGCCTTTCGTTGCCCACGCCGGAGGAAAAGGAAGCCATGACCAAGAAAACAGAAGCCCTCTTCCGGGAAACCCAGCGCCTTTATGACCTTTACCTGTTCGACATCGGTCCTCTTACTGAAAAACAGGAGAACAGGCAAGAGGCTGTCAGCCGGTACTTCAACGAATACCTGGCCTATAACAAAGGGCTCTGGCAAAGAACGCGCGATGTCCTTTTTCTGGCAGAAGAACGAAGAGAAAGGCGCAAAAAGGCCGGCGACCTGCCGATCAGCCCTGAATTCCAGGAAGTGCTCGACCTGCTGGCCAACGCGCTGGAGATCTTCGTCAAAAACAACGGCGAACTTATAAACAGGCTTGAGAACCGGCCGTTTCAGCAGGTAGATGAACCGCACATCTGGACCAGGATGGACGACATATTAAACCGGTGGCACGACAGCTTCCCCTCCGGAAGCTACCGCCTGCACGCCTTGATCGAAGTGTCGCTGGTCACGTATAAAATACGCTGGGCGGCAAAAGAGGCGGCCCGGCTGCTCAAGGAAGACTTCCCCGCTTGAACGCCGGCCATGTGCCTTATTTTGGCATATGCGGGCGAGCCCTCGCTTTCGTTGACAATCGCCCCTAACATCAATATAATGGAGAATGTAAATTTATTGCTGGTGTAGCTCAGCGGCAGAGCAGCTGATTCGTAATCAGCAGGCCGAGGGTTCAAATCCCTCCACCAGCTCCAGTTTCTAGACAGGCGCAGGCAAAGCGTGCCCGCAAAATGTCCACAAAAAAACAAATAAGATTTAAAACGAACCAGGCCTTTAATCCGGCCTGGTTCGTTTATTGGCCCATAAAAGTCTTCCCGACGGTCAAGTCAAAGGCAAACCAAAAGCCTGGCAACTGTATCGGCCAATAGCTCGGCGCGGGCTTGCTCTACCATGATGTATCCCTTGACCTGATCATGTCCGCTTATTATACCGTGCAGGGCCTGTCGGGACAGTCAATTTCAATCTCCAATAATGCGGAACTTAACGACTTGCCGTGGGTATCCAGGGCTAAAGACGACGTGACACCGCCGGCCAGCGAATCTTCAAGGACAAAATTGAAGGCGCAGATGTTGGGGAGGTCGTATCTAGTGATCCGGCCTTTAACAAGGGGACCAAAATGTTCCTTGACCACATCAGGAGTGACTGTTTTGGCCAGCAGATCATAATCTGCTTCATCATAAGGTATCAACGAGATGTTGGCGGCATTACCCTTATCGCCGGCCCTGGCATGCGCTATTTCCCACAATTTTATCCTGCTCATCCTTCCTTCACCTCTTTGACCACCACTCGGCTTGCTATCGATTCCCGGGGTATAAAGGCGGAAACAATCGCGATTATTTCACTGACATGCTTTCTCGCCCCTCCACCGCCGGCCGGCCCGTTGGTATACAACGTTTCCACTTCATTGCCGATTAGAACAGCCTCCTCGCGGGTATCCGTTTTAGCCGCAACCCGCAGCCTTACTTCATACGGCTTGCCGCTCGCCTTTCCGTCTGCTACCGCGCCATGCAGGGCGTCAACCCCGATCAGGTCATACCTGATTTCACGGTAAGTCGCTCCGACAGCTTCCAACCTCTCTTTCACAATCTGCGCAGCCAACCTGCCTCTTTCCACAGCGCCGCTACCCGCATAGCTTATCTCGCCCTCGCCAATATATCCCTGATGATAGCCGATGCTTACTTTCAGTGTAGGAGGGCGCCTCCGGCCATCACCCCCCGTTACGAGCACCTTGTCAGGCCCGATCTGTTTGAACCCTACCTTGGTAAAATCAGCCGTTACATCAGGCGTAAGATAGGCGGCTGGGTCTCCAATTTCATACAAGAGCTGTTCCTTGCACGTGGAAACATTGACAACCCCCCCTGCTTCAGGCAGCTTGGTAATAATGCCGTCGCCATTTCCAGCAATGCAAGCTATTGGAAATCCCAGCCGGCCCAAACCAGGGACATCTTTTTTACCGGGTTCGGCATAATAGCCGCCGGTAACCTGGCCGGCGCATTCCATCAGGTGCCCAATCACCGTGCCTTTACCCAGCAAAGTCCAGTTGTCTAAGCTCCAGCCGAACTCGTAAATCATCGGTGCCAAAAACAGGGAAGGATCGGCAACCCGTCCGGTGATAACAACATCCGCCCCGGTTTCCAAAGCCGGTATAATGCTTTCCGCTCCCAGATACGCATTGGCCGAAACAAACGAACCCAGCGACTGGTTCAATTTTTGGCCGGTCTCTACCAGACAGGGATTAATTTCGCCAATAATCCCGGAAACATCGTCGCCAACGACCGCCGCAATTTTCATTTTATCCAGGCCGTGTCTTCTGGCTATTTCTCTTGTCTTTTCCAGGGCCGCCAGAGGATTGGCGGCGCCCATGTTTGTTATGATTCTGATTTTGTTCTGGTAACAGACCGGCAGGATTTTATCCAGTCGATAAGCGAGCAGGCTGTCGTATCCCGCGCTAGGGTCGTGCAATTTCCGTAACTGCGCAAGGGCAATCGTCCTTTCAGCCAGGCATTCAAATACGATATAATCCAGATTCCCATGTTTGGCAAGTTCTATCGCTGGTTCAACGCGGTCTCCGGCATAACCGGCGCCAGTGCCGATGACAAGCGTGTCGTTTTTCATGTCGTCCTCCCCTATCCGTCTCGAAGTCAACCAACTGGTATTGTTAACATGCCTAAATGCGGAATGCTCCCGTCAATAAAGCTACCACCGTCATGAGGACAGTTATGGCAAATGCATACGGTATGGTGAATTTTTGATGGTCCCCGAGGTCCACCCCGGCCAAACCGATCAGCAAAAAGGTGGACGCCGTCAACGGGCTGACGGGGAAGCCTGTGGTCATTTGTCCCAAAATCGCGGCGCGCGCAACTTCTATCCCCGGAATGCCCATCGCGTCTGAGGCTGAGGCCAGTACCGGCAGAACGCCGAAATAGTATGAATCTGGATCAAACAGCAGGCTTGCCGGCATTGAAGTTAGAGCAGTCAACACCGGAAAATGGGCGCCCAGGCCCTTGGGGATCACTGCCACCAGGCTGGTGGCCATAGCCTTAAGCATGCCAGACTTGCTTAACACCCCGGTGAATATGCCGGCGGCAAATATTATGGCCACCATGAGAATGGCCGTTTTGCCTTGCGCCACAATACGTTCCTGCTGGGCCTTGACATTGGGATAATTGACGACCAGCGCAATAACCAGCGCCACCATGAACACAACCGGCAACGGCAGCAGCTCTTTGACCAGCGCAATGATTGACGCTGCCGTCAACAGCAGGTTGAACCACACCAGCCGCGGCCGCTTGAGGCTGGCGTCGCTATCTCCGTTGTTCAATGACCCCTGCACCGGGCCAGCGCTTTTGTCAACCCCCAAACGGGCCTTCTCTCTTTTACCCAACCAGTAGCTTATTGCCAGAACGCCAACCAGTCCGGATAACAACGCCGGTATGACGGGGTTAAACAGCTCCGACATGTTTAACTGCAACGAAGTCGCCGCTCTAAGGGTCGGGCCTCCCCAGGGAAGCATGTTCATGGTCCCCGCCGCCAGAGCCACGGTACAGGCCAAAACCTTACGATCAATGCCCAGCCGGTCATAAATGGGCAATACGGCCGGAACGGCAATCAAGAAGGTCGAGGCCCCGGACCCGTCAAGGTGGGCAAGCATCCCAATCAATGCTGTTCCTATTACAACTTTGACCGGGTCCCCGCCGCCGAACTGGACAATTTTTTTGATTATGGGGTCAAACATTCCGGCGTCGTTCATCAGCCCGAAATATAGAATCGCGAAGGTAAGCATGACGCCGGTTGGGGCTACGCTTTTAATTCCTTCCAGGGCAAACGTTCCGACTTTCGGCGCAAAGCCGGCCAGCACCCCGAACAGCAGCGGGACTGCAATAAGGGCCACTATTACCGAGGTGCGCTTGGTCATCACCAGAAACAATAACACCGCTATACTGCAGAACCCAAAAAAGGCCAGCATAAAATTTACCCCCTGTTCAAATTGTTTTCCCGCGCGGTCAATCATAGAACAGTAGCAAGACCCGTGCCAATTGGGGAAAAAATAAAAAGCATTAGCCAATGCTTATTTTCCCCTTGGGACGTCTTGATTTTTACCAAAATATATATCTATGAATGCAACTACGATAACTGTGCGTTTATCATAGTTGAGAATACAGAACGCGGTCTGCTGCCGATCTCTGTAATCGCATAAACCTATGTCACACTGGCTATTGTTTTTCAAAATTGATAAAACAGGCAATCCTTTCTCAATTATGAGAAAGCAATAATTCAATTCAGTCCTGCCATCCGTATATTCTTCCGTATATTTTATGTATATTTTTATTGAGATAACTTGCGGTACAATGTGGCCATAGATATGCCAAGCGCCCGGCAAGCCTTCTTTTTGCCTTCCACGGAGTTTTCATAGTTTTGCAGCACGCTTTTTATTACTTCCTGTTCGTATTTTTTTATTTTGGCCTCCAGCGCCTCCTCCTGTGCGCCGATCTCGAGGCACCCCGCGGGCTTGTGCCCCGTTACTGTTTTCCGGATGCGCTCCGGCAAATGCTCAAGCTTAATTTCGCGGTCTTCCGCCGCCATATTGCAGGCATATTCAATTGCGTTCTTCAACTCCCTTATGTTTCCCGGCCAATCATAGTCAATAAACGCCGCCTTTACTTCCTCGGAAAATCTTACATTTGACGTTTTGCTTTTATCATACTGGCCAGCGAAAAATTCGGCCAATAGCAAAATGTCTCTTTTCCTCTCCCGTAAAGGCGGTAAATTTATTGAAAAGACATTAAGCCGGTAATATAGGTCCTGTCTGAACCGGCCGCTGTTTACCATGCTTTCCACGTTCTGGTTTGTGGCCGCAATAACCCTGATGTCTATCTTTTGCTCCACCAGTTCGCCGATCCGCCTTACTTTTTGTTCCTGCAAAACCCGCAATATCTTGGCCTGTAACTCCAGGTCCATATCTCCAATCTCATCAAGGAAAAGAGTGCCCCTGTCCGCAAGTTGGAAAAGCCCTGTCTTACCGCCTTTTTTAGATCCTGTAAACGCGCCTTCGGCATACCCAAACATTTCGCTCTCCAATAGCACGGCGGGAATAGCCGCGCAGTTCACCGCCACAAAATACCCTTCTTTTCTTGGGCTGGAATTGTGGATACTCTGAGCCAGAAGCTCTTTCCCTGTCCCGCTTTCGCCCGTCAGTATTATATTGGAATTGCTTTGCGCCGCTTTTTTAGCCAGTTCGACGGTTTCTTTGAAATTGGGGCTGTCACCGATGAGTTGGTCGAATGTGAAATGGGCGCGGAAAATATCTTTCATGGTCCCTTGAAGGTTCTTTAACCCGCTCTGGGCCTTTTTCAATTCCTCAGACAAGGCCTTGACTTCGGTGATGTCTTTTACAATCGATACCCCTCCGATTATTTCACCGTTAACTATAATCGGGGCCATGTCCACAACATACTCCACCGTCCCCACCTTGCGGTAAACGCCGGAGAGAGGCTTGCCGGACTCAATAACCGACGGCAGCACCGCTCCCGGCCGCACTTCAGCCACCGGCTTGCCGATTACTTCTTCTGCTTTCATGCCAATAATCCTTAGGTATTCCGGATTAACATACTGTATGACGCCCCATTTTATCGGCTATCAGAAGACCGTCGCCGATTGCATTGAAAACATCAATCGACCATTCNTTCAACGTTTCGGGTTCAAGCAATGATTTTTGAGCCATGCGCCTCTCTCCCTTGCGGAGCGCCCCCTCGGTTGCGCGGCGCCGATGTTTGCCTTAATTTTATGTTGTTGTCTCAATTGAATTATACCATTATTTATTATGCTAAAAAAAATGCCGTTTATTGCCGGCACTAATTATTGGACTCCGAGGAATAATACAGTTAGTCGAATCCTAGCGGGGGGTAATAATTATGGAGAAAATCAAGGATAGAGTCGTTTTGGGGGTCGTGGCGGGATTGGCCGGCAACGCAATAAAAACGGCGATAGATACGGCTTCGGTGCGGGCCAAAATATCACAGCGCTCCTTCCGTCAAACCGCGGCGGGCGTGTGGGTTTCAAGCCGCAAGGAAGCCGACAGCATTAAAGGTCAACTCCTGGGTGGGCTGCTTGATTTTGGGATGGGCATCATTGGGGGTATTGGAATGGTCTACCACCTGTCGCTGACAGGGAAAGACCACGCCGCCCTAAAAGGGATAGTCTCAGGAATAGCGCTGGGCTCAGCCATCACTTATATCATCGGCGGTACGCCCAACAACCAGCTCCGCCCGACAGACGCAGTCAGCAACCTGTCGTACATGTTGAGCCACGCCGCCTACGGGCTCGTGGCAACCGCCGTGGTCACCGGCCTGGGTGACCCGTCGTTGTTCGGCGCCAGCCGGCAGGGTGAGGGCCAGTATCAGTAATTCATCACCAGCAACTCGTCAATCTCGCCGCGTTTGTCGGCCCGGGAGTTGACCGGTCTTTTCGCTTTTATCACGACGGTTTTATAGCTTTTGTAAAGATCTTTGATAAACTCGGTGGCCGAGTTGGAAAGGATGAATTTTGCTCCTCGCTTGTGGAGCCTGTCGCACGTTCTTTTCAGCCTCTTTTGCTCCTCACGGTCGAAGCCGCCACGGTCGTATCCCGTGAAGCTGGCGGTATCCGAAACCGGGTCGTACGGCGGGTCGAGATACACAAAGTCGCCGCACTTCACGCCTTTTAACGCTTCTTCAAAATCAAGGCTGGTGAAGGTGATGCGGGCCCGGTTGAAGTAATCGCTCACCGCCCTTAAGACGGCCTCGTTGACTATGTTCGGCCGCGCGTACCCGCCGAACGGGGTGTTGAACTCACCGGCCTTGTTGACCCTGAACAGCCCGTTGTAGCAAGTCTTGTTGAGGTAAATGACCCGGGAGGCCCGCTGGATGGCGGTCAGTCTCTCGTACTGCTCGCGGTCGCGATCCTGTTCCCTGACCCGGTAATAATACGCTTCTTCGTTCTTGTGCTTTTTCAGGTCAGCGATCAGTTCCTCCACGCTGTCTTTTATCACCTGATACACGTTTATAAGTTCTTTGTTGATGTCATTGACCGCTGCCTCCGGGGGCTGCAGCTCAAACAGCAGTGCGCCGCCACCCAGGAAAGGTTCGTGATAAACAGCAAAGGATCTGGGAACGTACATTTTGATGTGTCTTAAGACCTGCCTCTTCCCGCCGGCCCACTTCAATACCGGCGCCACGAGCTTGCTGCCAGCCATCTAGGGCCCCTCACACCCTTCCTCCCCGGCGAAAACCGCGCCTGTTTATAGCGTGCCCTATACCGATTATATTTCACCGGCGGGTCAAAGGCAATCGGGGGCCGCACCTTCTCCTCTCCGCCTTCCTCCAGACACCAGCCCGGCCAGCAGGCTGGCAAAATAGTAGATCGCCGCCGCTGACCCCAAGGTATACGCCACGGCAGTAAATGCTCCCCGGAAGGGGCCGGTTGCCGCTGCTCCGGCCAGCGCCGCGGCAAGCGGGACATCATACTGGCTGTGGATGATATGGAAAATGACAAACAGGTGCACCAGCGCCCCGACGGCCAGGCGCAGGCTATACCTCCAGTCGCTCAAGCGCCGCCTGTTCCCGGGAGCGCACAGCGCTTCCAGCAAAAAAAGCACGCCCAGGGTGACATAAAAGGTGACCAGCACGGTTACGGCGATGATTGCCGCCCCCTTCACCAAGGGAGCCCTGTCAAGCCAACCGCGCAGGCAAATAAAAGCTTCTTGCCCGGCGGGCGGCAGCAGCGCAGGGATCAGGCACCAGCACCAAAAGACGCCGAGCAGGATCAGGCCCGCCAGGGCATGGTACTTACGGGAGTTTTGGTCCAGAACGCAAATCTTCTTTTCCATTGCAATATGCCTCCTTGTCGCCCAAGAACTAAAATATGGAAAAATATAAAAGCAGCCAACCGGTGTTGCCTAACACCCGGCTGACTGCTTTCCATGCTTGGTCCGAGGGGGCCAACCCCCGGGCAAACGGAAAACCGTTCGCCTGGTTTCACGTCCAGGACTTCAACTTCCTGGAGGTTAAGTAGCTTAGTGATAATTATAAAACTTTTTATATTGGTGTCAAGACCATCTGTTCAATATGATCGTGTCAAGACACTGTTGGAAAAAAGAATATTACAATATTACCGTCCTATCAATAGACAAAACCCCATTGTATTTGAGCCCTAAGCTAAAGATAAAGCTTTCAAGGCCTCCCAAAGGTAATTCTTA